>JACCEC012604480.1_pt1 | contig 21552 bp, 19 predicted proteins | sample 7450121 | NCBI WGS metagenome assembly JACCEC01 (sample SAMN15323455, study PRJNA562643) | freshwater metagenome | isolation source: river surface water | place: USA:Blue River Watershed | collected 2017-08-18 | reverse complement strand
ATAATTCATATAAACCAACTGAAAAAGAAAGAGAATTTGTTGGTAAACTAATTAATATTGAACCAAATGATATTTCATATAAATTTTTTAGTGATTCTAATATTGATTATATAAATAATACATTAATCGATATGGTTATGGAAGAAACATATAAAAGATATGAAAAAAGAATTAAAATAGAACCACAAAGAAAGCATATAGTATTATCTGCAATGAGACATATATATTTTAAAAATGTTAAAAATGTTTTAACTACTGAAGAAGAAGTAGCTAGATTAAATAAAGAAGTTCTTAGACAAATGTTTAAAACAGCTATAACTGAACTAATTGCTTATCTTAGATATATTCATGATTATAATAATATTATACCTTTAGAATTACCTAAATCAGATTCTATAAGAAGCGATTCAACTATTCCAGGTTTTTCAACTTTATTTAATTATTAATCAAAGTCCGATTTACTATAAAATATTCAAAATCAATATTATTAATTTTGAATATAACATAACACATATTATTAAATATTTAATTTATATAGGAATAACTCCTTCTTTATCTTCATAGTTACGTTTTGCATATATAAGAATTATACCATTCTTTCTAATTAAGTCAAATGCTTCTGTCATAGCTTTGTCACCGGTTTTGCTGTATATTGGCTCTTTTGGTAAATCTTTATTTCTAGTAGTTACAGTTCCAGGTGAATATATTAATGGGTTACTCAGATTCCCCTTATAATTAAATAGTATTGTAGATGAACCAATAACATAATTATTTGGTGGTTCAATCTCTGAATTAACTTCAGACACAACTGCACTTGCAAGATAGAATTTTTCTTTATTAGTTTCAATTATTATATAATCATCAAAATCAAATTGAATTTGATTTATACGTTCAAATCCAGCAACTGATGTTGGTAAACGAGCAATATTAGTAAGTGTATTGTTTGTCACTAATGAAGTTGAACGACGATCAATATAGAATACTAATAATTCACGTGAATATAAAACACTAGTAAAACGGTCAACCATTGCATTACCTTCAATATATGTAGTTGGTTGGTTAAGTGCATCTTTTAATGTAAATGTTTTATTAGTAACAAAGTTATTGAGACGGATATTAATCATAGGAATTGATGTAACTATAGGACGAATATTTTGTGAATATGGATTGTAGGGGAATAATGAATTAACTGACATTGTAGCAACAATTGTTGGGCGATATGAAAATGCACTGAAGAGACGTTTAAGGATTGTTCCATCATGGCGACCATAGACAAAGTCAGGATTATCATATTTATTGAGACGGCATACATCTACAGATGAAGTGAATTCACGGAGTGATTGGTTGTAGATTTGACCATTACGAAGATGAAGAACAGAGTTCCAAAGTTGATTTTGAAGATTGCAGCGATGAAGTAAATCAGCAATTGGTGTGCGTGTATCACATACAACATCATTAGGATCTGTTACTAAGTTATAGAAAAGTTCATAATCAGGACGAGTTGTAAGTGGTTGACGATTATAACGTGATTTAATAATACCACTCATATTTGAAAATAAAAAGTGTTCTTCAATTGATTTAAATTTATGCATGAAAAGAGCAGCAATAACTGGATGAACATGTTCAGCAGGATTATGGATTTTTCTATCAAAAACAGCTTGAGTCATAACTAAATTAGACGCACCTGCTACACTGGGGTCATCACTTGGAGCATATAATCCTTCAAATCCAATTGCTTGGAGGAGAGTTTGAGCATGAAGAGGTCTTGACATATCGTGAAGTTTAAGAATTTCCTGAAGATTACGATAATCAGCTTCATTTGAACTAAAGTAGGCATCAGCACCAGTTGTTATATCACCAAGAACTTTCATGATGCTAGTCATGGGAATAATAACTTCATTTGAACCAGAACCTGCTAATTCTTGTTCATAGATGCGTTGAAATTCATTAAATTCATCAGAAGTAAGACCATATTTATTAGCATGAAGACGTGCCTTCATGAGAAGTTGATGAAAAGGGACATTTTGGTTAGCATATTTATTACGAATAGCAGTTGCAAATTTCTTGGCTGATTTAACAATTTGTGAATGTTTTTCCATAAAAACATCTTGAATTTGGTTAACAAGATCTTCATCTCTATAACGTTGACGTAAGTGTAAAAGTGTGTTTGTAAATTGGGATTTATTATGAAGCTTAAATAAGTTGGCTACTTCAGCATCAACTGTATTTCCTGATCTAACTAATGTTCTGCGTGACATATATATATATTCTATTATAGAAAAAAATTTAAACTATTATAATTTAAAATATTTTATTAAATTATAATATTATTTTTTATATTTAAAAAACTATACCCCCTTTGTTATCATCGTGACTCTTATTTACATATATTAAAATTGAACTATTTTCTGAGAATTTTTTAGTAACGCCACTAATATAATCTTCACTAGTGCCAGTTGTATATACTGTATTATCCTTGGTATTAAGAGCTGAACCAGGTGCATATATAGTAGCATTATTAATTTTAAATCCATCTATGGCAGTTTGTTTGGTTGCGTCGTTTGGATCTGGTACTTGTATTTTACCTGGTTGTATATTAAATATAATAGCTTCTGAACCAACTACTGCACGGAATGAAGGTTCACTCTTTTCATCAACTGCTGCAACAACTGCAACAACTGCACTTTGAAGAACATATGTATCACCATTAACTTTAATAGAGGGTTCAAATTTAATAGGTAATTGATTAATACGTTCAAAACCAGCAATTGATGTTGGTAAACGAGCAAGATTAGTGAGGGTATTATTGCTGACTAATGCGTGTGAACGACGGTCAATGTAATAAACTAATACTTGACGTGAATACATTACACTTGTAAAACGTTCAATCATATTATTGCCTTCAATAAATTTATTATTTTGAGCAAGAGCATTTATAAGGGTAGATGATTCTTTTTCATCTTTAGAAGGAGCAGTGCCAAGAACAAGTGCATTAAAGTTGCTGAGACGGATGTTAATCATAGGAATTGATGTAACTACAGGGCGAATATTTTGTGAATATGGGTTGTATGCATAGAGTGAACTCATTGGCATTGTGGCAACAATTGTTGGGCGGAATGAAAATGCACTGAAGAGACGTTTAAGAATTGTTCCATCATGGCGACCATAAACAAAGTCAGGATTATCGTATTTATTAAGACGGCATACATCTACAGATGAAGTGAATTCACGGAGTGATTGGTTGTAGATTTGACCATTACGAAGATGAAGAACAGAGTTCCAGAGTTGATTTTGGAGGTTGCAACGGTGGAGTAAATCAGCAATTGGGGTGCGTGTATCGCATACAACATCATTGGGGTCTGTTATTAAGTTGTAAAAGAGTTCATAATCTGGGCGAGTAGTAAGTGGTTGACGGTTGTAACGTGATTTAATAATACCACTCATGTTTGAATATAAAAAGTGTTGATCAATTAAATCAATTTTAGGTAAGAAAAGAGCAGCAACTACAGGGTGAACATGATCAGCAGGATTATGGATTTTTCTATCTAATGTAATATTATTTAAATCTGTAGGTAAACCAGTATATTGAATGGCTTGAAGAAGAACTTGAGCATGAAGAGGTCTTGACATATCATGGAGTTTAAGGATTTCTTGGAGATTGCGATAGTCAGCTTCATTTGTATTAAAGTAGGCATCAGCACCAGTTGTTATATCACCAAGAACTTTCATGATGCTAGTCATTGGAATAACAACTTCATTTGAACCTAAACCAGCTAATTCTTGTTCATAGATGCGTTGGAATTCAGCAAATTCATCTGGGGAAAGTCCATATTTCTTACCATGAAGACGAGCCTTCATAAGAAGTTGATGAAAAGGGACATTTTGGTTAGCATATTTGTTACGGACAGCCATGGCGAATTTCTTGGCTGATTTAACAATGTGTGAGTGTTTTTGCATAAAAACATCTTGGATTTTGCTAACAAGCTCTTCATCTCTGTAACGTTGACGTAAGTGTAAAAGAGCATTTGTAAATTGTGATTTGTTTTGAAGCTTAAATAAGTTGGCTACTTCAGCATCAACTGTGCTTCCTGATCTAACTAATGATCTGCGGGACATATATATTATATTATAGAAAAAAAATTTAAATTTTTATAAAACTTATATATTTTTAAAGTAAATTTAATTATATATTTATAAATTAAAACTTATATTATAAATTAAAACTTAATTATTAATAAATTTTGAATTTTTAATTTATAAAGATTAAAATAGGTATATTAATAATGGAAAATAACTTAAATAATTTATGGATTAACAAATGGAAACCATCTAATATTAATGATGTTGTTGGAAATAAACAAGCTATATTAAAAATAGAAGATTGGTTATCTAAATTTGATAAACATAATAATAATAGTATAATTATAAGTGGTTCTCATGGTATTGGGAAATCATTAGTAGTAGAATTATTATTAAATAAATATAATTATATAAGTAAAGTAATTTATTCAGATGAATTAAAAAATTTTAGAAATGGTGTTGATATTGATTTTGAAGATTATTATAATTATGATAATAGTGTATTTTCTAAATTTAAAATGAGTTCAAAAAAAGATACAATGCAAAATAAAAAAATTGCTATTGTTTTTGATGAAATAGATACAATTAGCTTAAGTAGTGAAAAAAAATTTGTATTTAATATTTTTAAAAATAATTTAAAAATGAAAAGTTTTCCCCTTATTTTTATATCAAATACAAATCATAGTAAATTATTAAATGATCTTAAAAAATATTGTATGGAGATTAAATTTTATTCACCATCTTCATATGATATAAATAAATATATACAAAAAATATGTAAAGATGAACATATTGAAATTAAAGATGCTAGTTCAATTGAAGAATTAATTCAATTTTCACAATATGATATTAGAAGATTAATTAATATTCTTCAAGAATATAATTATAATTATAATAATCTAAATAGTAAAGATATTAAAACATTTATTAGTAAATCAATTTCAAAAGATATAGGGATTGGTTTATTTGAGGCATCATTAGAATTATTAAATAATGAAAATAATTTTGAACAAATTTATAAATTATATGAAATTGATAAAGTATTAATTCCATTAATGGTTTATGAAAATTATTATAAAAAAATTATTTCTAGTAAAAATAAAATTTCATTAGATGAACAAATTCAAAAAATGGTTGATATAAGTGAATCAATTTCAATTGGTGATAATATCGAAACAAGTATTTATACTGACCAAAATTGGTATTTACAAGATATTCATAGTTTTTATACATGTTATAATACTAGCTATATTGCTAATAATAATTTAAATAAAAAAATAACTGCATCTGAAATTAAATTTAGTGCAGATTTAAATAAAACTTCATTAAAAAATATTAATAAAAAAAATATTTTAAATTTAGAAAAAATAATTGGAAATAAAACAATAGAAGAGATTTTATTAATTAGTAAATTAAGTAATTATTTAATTTCAACAAAACAATCCCAACATATTTTAAATATATTAAAAAATTATAAAGATGATTTTGATATAAAAGATTTAGAATTATGTTTAAAAATAGATAAAACAATAGATTTTATTACATTATCAACCAAAGATAAAAAAGAAATTAATAATTTAATAGAATAAAAATTTAAAAATCTATTATTATATATATTTAATGGATATAGATATAGTTATTTTATTTTTAATAGTATTTATAGTTGGTATTTTATTTGGTTCTTATCTTAGAAAAAATAAAACTAATACATCTGAGCATATTATTAACTTAGATGATTCTCGTAAAGTTGAATTATCTAAATGTTGTACTAATTCTAAATGTTATAGTAAACCACCTCATTTAAGAAATAATTGTGAGGCAAATAAAGTTGCTGCTAAAGAAGAACTTGCTAAGGAATTTAAACAAATGTATTCTCAAGAAGAATATTATAAAAAATTAGAAGAAACAGGTATAACTCAAAAAGGTGTATTAAATAATGTATCTATAGATAAAGCATATGCAGATAAAATGAATGAACAAATTGTTATAAATCCTGCCATTAATACTAATTTAGATGCAACTATTAGAAAAGATGATAGAGATGAAGTACGTGGATATGATGTTGATATGTTTGCACCTTATAGTTGCAATAAATCTTCTTAATTTTTAATATTTTTAATTAGAAAATTAATTTAAATTTAATTTTCTAATTAATTAATATAAATGAATACAGCTTGTATGATAGAACTTAAAAAAGAATATACTATATTATTATGTCATGTATTATCACCTATTATATTAGAAGGTTTACAATCTATATATGATAGAGCAAAAAATGGAAGTCAAAAAAATAATGTTTTAAAAACATTTCAATTATTTTTAAAAGCAATTCCTGGATGGGATATAGAAATTATTAGAAAAGAAGTCGAACGAATTATGTCAAAAACTAAAGAACAACCCTGGTTAGTTAATTTAATACAAACAATATTTAGATTTACAATTTTACTTAATAATATCGAACCATCCGAAGAACTTAAAAAAGAATTAGATATGGGTTATTTTATTCATTCAATTTATATTGAATGTGCTAGACAATTTTGGATGGACCCATTTTTATTTTATCATGATTGTTCATCTTTAGAACAAAAAAAGAATTATAATGAAATATTAAAAATAATCTGTTGTTGTATAGAAAATGCCATCAGAAGAGTGTTACCATTAAGTGCTATATGTGAAAAATTATTAGGTGAAAAAGCTAATTTAAAAACATTAAATATTACTCAAATGTATAATGTTCAATTAATATTAAATAATACTCCAATGACATTGAAGGGTGGAGCAGAGGTTAAAGAAAAACCACAAATTGAAGAGTCTAAATTAAATATGATAGGAGGAAATGATGAAGATTTTAAAAACAACATTCAAATGGTTCCAACTAATCAAATGATGTCAAATATGATGCAACAAAATATGCTACCAAATATGCATCAAAATATGCTACCAAATATGCAACCAAATATGCATCAAAATATGGTACCAAATATGCAACCAAATATGCAACCAAATATGGTACCAAATATGCAACCAACTATGCAACCAAATATGCAACCAATTATGCAACCAAATATGGTACCTATGACAGGTGGTACTGATATTAATGAAAAAATATTAAATATAATTAATAAGAATAATGTATTATCAGATTCACATGAAAATAATAATAATTTTACTGTAAATAATCATTCAGCAAATAATCAAATAATAGGTGGCAATGAAATAGTTCAAAATAAACATCATTCAGATAGAAAATCATCATCAACCTTAAAACGTATTATACATGAATCAATAAAACAAAGTCATCATAGTGCAACTAAATCACATAATAGTAGTGAATTAAAAAATAAAATATTAAAAGATTTAGATTCAGATACAGTTCAATATAATCCAGAAGATAATCTAAATAATTATCAAGATATATTTTCTAACAGTGATGTAAAACATACAGTTAATACACATGAAAAAGCTGAAAAGAAATCAAGAGAGAAATTTTTTAATAACTATCTTAATATCTAAATAATTTTTTTATGTATATGAAGGTAATAATTTATCAATAAGAGCATAACCAATTGAAACTGTCATTGATACTACTAATATTTCTAAATCATCTAATGCATTAGATGGTATATAGCGAATTGCAATAAATGCAATAAGACCTATTAAAAAATATTTAATAATACGATTATCCATTATATTATTATGATAGAGATTTAATATTTGGATAGAATAAAATATTTTAACATTTTTATACCCAAACAATTATTATATAAATAAAATATTTTAAATCATATTATAATGATATTTCTAGTTATATTATTGATTATAATAATTGTTTGGTTACAATATCCTCAATATAATAATTATGATAATAAAGAAAAACCTCAACATATACAATTATTTAATGCACTTAAAATTCCTGTTGTTGTAATTTGTTTTATTTTAATTATTTGTTCATCATATATGTATATAAATAAATCAATGCCATCAGTTTATATCTCAGTTCCTAAATATTAAACGACCTAAGTTATATTATAAATCTATATATATAATCTATAGATTTATAATATATGACTACAAAGAATATTAGATATGGAAATAATAGTCTTTTAATAAGAAAATTTGATATTAAGAGTATGCCAGATTTCGTAACTATTGCTATGATTGCTAAACGTGCATCTGGTAAAAGTTATTTAACTCGTGAAATTTTATTTCATTTAAGAGATATTCCTACAGCTATTGCTATTAGTAAAACAGAAAAATTAAATAAATTTTATACTGATTTTATTCCTGAATTATATATTTATGATGAATATTCTAGTGCATTATTAGATAAAATATATCATCGTCAAGAACAAATTAGTAATGATAATCAAAGAAGAAAACAAGAAGGTAAAAAAGAAAAAGATGGTAGATTAATATTAATTATGGATGATTGTATGAGTAGTAAAGGTTCATGGGTTAAAGAACCACAAATATCTGAATTATTTTTTAATGGTCGTCATTATAAGATGTCATTTATTCTTACTATGCAATTCTCTCTAGGTATTCCACCGGAAATGAGAAGTAATTTTGATTTTATTTTTTTATTAGCTGAAGATTTTATTAGTAATAGAAAACGTTTATATGATCATTATGCAGGAATGTTTCCAGACTTTAATACGTTCCAACAAGTATTTTTAGATTTAACAGAACATTTTGGTTGTATGGTTATTAATAATCGTATTCATAGTAAAGACATTACTGAAAAAGTATTTTGGTATAGAGCAAAGGAAACACCTAATTTTACTATGGGTTCTAGAAAATTTAAAAAATATCATGATAAAAAATATGATAAGAATTGGAATAAAAAAATTGAGGTATTTGATCCCACAATGTTATTATCTAGTCGTAAGAAAGCTAATAATTTAGTTATAGAGAAGATATATTAGAATTTATAGTAGGTGAACTTCTTCCTGGAACAATTGCTAGTCTTCTAGATATTGATGCTATTGATGGATGCCTATTTAATAATGTTGATGTTGGTGCTGATGATGATGGTAGTGTTGATATTGATGGTCGTCTTAATAGTGTTGATTGTGCTGATGATGATGATGGTTCTGATGAATGTCTTAATAGTGTAGATGGTGCTGATGGCGATGGTGATGGTATAAATTGTGTTTGTGATGCGCGTGCTGCTCTACTTGCTGCTCTACTTGCTGCTATTCTTCTAAGTTTTTCTTCTCGTGATATTGCTGTTGCTGGTACTGATGGTGTTATTGCTGGTACTGATGGTGTTATTGCTGGTACTGATTGTGATGTTGCTGGTAATGATTCTGCTACTTGTGGTTTTAAATTGTTTAGTGTATTGTATGCTGTACCAAATAGAGCATTTGTTTCTGCATGTGTTGCTCTTAGTTGTGCAAGTTTTGCTCTTTCTAGTGCGTGTTCTGCTTCATTTTGTCGGATTATTCTAAGTACATCTGCTTGTGATTGTGCTTTTAATTGTACCGGTCCTTTTACTGTTTCTGGAGTTGATCTAGCTTGTACTGCACCTGGCATTACAGGAGCTAACATATTTCTAAATGCTGATGCTGTCTGTGGATTTATTATAGATGGTTGAGGTGGTGTTGTGTTCATTCTTATTGGAACTCCCGCAACTGAAGCACCTAATGCAGCTAATGCTGATACAGTAGGTGCTGTAGATACTGTTGGAAGAGTTTGGCTTCTTGATGGTTCTGGTTTTAGTTCTGGTTTTAGTTCTGGTGTTGGTTTTGGTTTTGTTGTATTTAATCTTTTTAATAATGCTGCACATTCTAAATGTCTTTGTAATTCACTTTTATCTTGTTCTATTACTAATTTAGTTTGAATATCTGAACATGTAAATGAATCATTACTTTTTTTAAAAAAAAATTTTTTTCCCCTAAGTAAAGAACGAACATATACATGTGTTCTAATAGTATTTCTTCCTATAAAAGAATTAGATATTCTATGAAATGGAAATACTGCACCTTCCATAAATTCTAAGGATATAGTATCGCCCATATCAATAATACTAATACCAGTTGTACTATTAGTAGTACTACTAATTGAAAATATTCCATCATATGTAATAGGTCTATCAATATTTTTACAATCATTTTCAATACCACTTGCAGTATACGTAAATTGTAATGCATACTTAGGAGATTGATCTAAGTTAGGATGATATATTCTAGATTCTTTTTGTATTCCTATTCCATTATTTTGTCTATCAGTCAAATCTATATATTTTAATTCTATATTAGGACATTTTCCACCACCTTCTAAATATTCTTTTAATTGTAAATATTTTTCTTTATATTTAATATATTTATATTTAAAATATTCATCTTTATCTAAATTCATATATATTAATATACATATTAATATATAATAACATAATATATAATTACTTAATATATAATTAATCACTAGCTGGTCTAGTTAGACCAGCTGTTTCTTCTTGGAGTTTAGTTTGTTCTGTAGTGCATTGTTTAAGACGTTCTTCAAGTGAAGCAATTTGTTTATCAATACCTTCAAGACATGTAGTAATTGTCTTTGCTTCATCTACAGTTTTAGCCTTACTAAGTTTTTGAGTAAGTTCATCTTTATTTTCAGTTTGAGCCTTTAAATTGTCATTAATATTATCAATCATCTTTTCAGTCTTTCTAAGTTCATGAAATAACTTAGCATTCTTTTGACTTTCTTCATGACCCTTCATAATAGCATTAAGTTGTTCATTTGCATATTCTGAATCACCTGCAGCCGCTGAGTTTGGTGCAGGGTCAAATGGGAGAAAATCGCCATTAAGTTCACCAACAAAAACATGAAAACGATTGTCCTCTTGTTGAACCTCCTTAGCACGTGTTTGTGCTTCTTCAAGTGTCATATAAACACCAGCAAGACGAATACCAACTACAGTAATTTTATCATTTTCATCCTTTGAACGGAGAAATGAAAAACAACCCCAGTTTTGACCTTTTGGAATACCAGTGATAAGCTTACGTTGATACGATGATGTGGACATATAATAATACTTTATAAAATATGTTTAAATCAAAATAATAAATTAGTATTATAATATTTATACAGTTGGATAATATTCCCACTTAAGATGTTTACAAAACTTTTGCCATATTAAATCTTGTTCCATTAATTTTTGTGGTTGCAACATTGGAAAGAAACTTAATAAATCATCTTTTTCTAATAATTCACTAAATTTATATAAAATATATGGATATGATAAAAAATTCTTACGACCTTTTGGTTTATGATGTTCCCATGGTTCTTGAATTATTGTGAACATTTCTATAAATTTATCTTCAGTTTCCCTATCTATCTTGGGAGGATCTATACCAATTAATTTATTTAATATAAATGGAATATGTTCGTATAACTTATTATAGCCTAATTTTTTTAATATATCTTGCATTTTATCTCTACCAATTGATGTTAAGTCACTATTTTTATATTTATTTAATTCAGTAACTATATTTTCAAAAATATCTGATGTTATTTCAGTTATTTCTTTTGCTTGTAATTGATTTAACCATTCCTTGAAATGATTAATTCTTTTATAGGGTGAATATTCTTTAATTTGTCTATCTTCATCAATTATAACAAATTCCATATCACCACATTCTGGACAAATATAACTTGATTCCTCAATTACTAATGTTTTTTCAACATCACATTCTAAACAATATTTAATTCTATTAGTACCATCATCTTTATTAACCCTAACTCCATCAATTCTTTGACAAAATTTATCAAATAAAGCTGCTTTAGTTAAACCAGTATTTATTGGATTCTGTTTTTTAATATTAGAATTTGGTTTTAAATATTCTAGTATATTTTTTATTTCTGTTGTTTGTTTAGTTTCCCTAATTGTATAATATTCAGATAATAAATCACCTGTTAAATCATAATAGTTTATTTCATCCATATTATTATTCATTTGAATTATTTCTTCTTCCATTTTTTTCTTTTGATTTAATAATTCAGCCCTTTTTTCTAAATCAAATACTCCATTTTGTTCTCTTTGTTTATCAATTTTAAATAATTCTTCATTTATTTTAAATAAAGATTGATTTAATTTATCAACTGATTTCTTCTTTGTTTCTATCTGTTCTATTTTTTTCCTATGTTTTATCTCTAGAGTGTTTGAATCTTTCATATTATGTTGTATTTTAGGTGTTTTTTTTATCCGAAAATTGGACATTAATAATTAATATATTAATTATTTATATAATTTGTGTTTTTTTGATTAACTAATAAACGAATAATAATAATAAAAAATATTTAAGAATTTTGAAAATAATTTAATTTAAAATAATAATTTTAATTTTTTAAGTATAAAAATATCTAAAAAATTAATTTAATGTTTAAAAAAAATAAATATTATAAATTTTTTTTTCTAACATAGATTATATAATATGGCTGGTGCTCTCATGCAACTCGTCGCCTATGGCGCCCAAGATGTTTACCTCACTGCTGATCCCACAGTAACTTTCTGGAAGGCTGTTTACCGCCGCCACACCAACTTCGCTATGGAATCAATGTCACAAACCCTTAGCGGAACCCCCAACTTCGGCAACAAAGTCGTCTGCCGCATTTCACGCAACGGTGATTTACTCCACCGCTGCTACGTTAAGGCCACACTCCCTGCTCTCGGTAACACCACCGTTGCTGAAGACACATGGTGCAACCGTGTTGGTTTCCGTCTCCTCAAGAGTGTTGAATTAAGAGTCGGTGGTCAACAAATCGACAAACACTACGCCTCATGGATGCACATCTGGACTGAACTCACCCACAACACCGACATGAAGGCTCTTCTCGACAAACTCGTTGGTCCCAAGGGTACCGATGGTGCTACATTCGACAGCGCCACCGCTGGCACACCCCTCCTTGACCTTAACATCCCACTCCTCTTCTCCTTCTGCCGCAACCCAGGTCTTGCTCTTCCTTTAATTGCCCTCCAATACCACGAAATCGAACTCTGGATTGAATTCGAAACCGCCGCTAACTGCGCTAACGGCACTGGCACTGGTTCACTCTCATCAGTTGAACTCTGGGCTGACTACATCTTCCTTGATACCGAAGAACGCAAGGAATTCGCCCAAAAGCCCCACGAATACCTCATTGAAGTTACCCAACAACAACAAGCTTCATGCACTGCTGGCACCAACAACAGCATCCGTCTCACCTTCAACCACCCCACCAAATTTATTACATGGGCTATCCAAGAATCAGCTGGCGGTGCTGGTGATATCTTCACCAACTTCACCACCAACGCTGCTGCTGCCACTGCTGGTACAACATCATGCGTTTCACAAGCTAAAATCCGTCTTAACGGTCAAGACCGCTTCGCTACCCGTGATAACACATACTTCAACTACGTTCAACCATACCAACACTTCGAATGCAAGCCTGACCTCGGTATCAACGTTTACTCATTCGCCCTCAAGCCCGCTGAACACCAACCATCAGGCTCATGCAACTTATCACGCATTGATAACGTCAACCTCGAAGTTACACCAGTTGCCGATGGTGCCTCAATTGATGTCTACGCCTTCTCTTACAACGTTTTCAGAGTTGCTAGTGGAATGGGTGGCCTCGCGTATTCAAACTAAGCAATTAACGGATATTAAAAATAAAAAACTGAATTACTTTCATTTAAAGAATTATTTATATTATTATTTAATGAATAATAATATAAAAACAACAATTAAAAATGGTCATATTTTTTTAAAAATATGTGATATAGATTTTACACTTGATGATGAACATATTGAATTTATTATGAATAAAAATAAAAAATGGATATATGATATTGAAAAAGATAAATATCCATTTTATATAAGTCATAATAAACAAATAAATATAATTGATTTTTTATATGGAAAAGATATATCAATAAATATAAATAATAATAATATATATGATTTAAGAAAATCAAATATAAAAATTATAATTAATGAACATCCGTTACAAAAAATAATTGATAAATATTATATTAATAATGAATATAATCAAGGACATATAACTAATGGAAAATTTTATAATCCTTTTTGGAAATATATAAATTCTTCAAATAAAATAATATATATTATTTTGTGTTCTTCATATTTTTTAGTTGAATTATCAAATGAACAATATAAACAACTATTAAATTATGAAGAAAATATAAAACATAAATTAACATTATCATATATATTAATTAAAGGAACTGGTCAATTAATTTCTCAACTAAATAATAAACAAATATATATAAATACTATTGTTGATAATTTTAGTATGATATATATTGAAAATGATATATTAATTCCTCTAACAGAACAATTAGCAAAAAATATTTTTTTGAATAAAAAAAATAGTAATGATAATTTTTTAATTAAATTATCAAGAAAAAATATGATTCAAATGAAGAAAAAAGACATGTATATTAAAAATAATTATAATTTATTAAAAATTTATAGAGGTCATATAAATAAATTGGGCACAGATGCTAAAGTTGAAAAAAATAGAATGTGGAAAGTATATGATGAAGAACAAAATAAAAATATATATTTAATGTATTGTGAACCTGATAAATTAGTTCACTTATGTAAAAAATCTATTTATAAAATTAAAGAATTTGAACAGAATAATACAGGCAAAATAACTTGGTATTTTCATCCAAATGGATATATTCAAGGTAGTAATAATATGTATATCCATCAAATAATCACAGGATGTCATGGTAATGGAAAGGGTACAATGGATGTAAGTGTTGATCATATTGATAGAAATAAATTAAATAATTGTTTTGATAATTTAAAAATAGCTACCAGAGAAGAACAACAAGAAAATACTAAATCAGCAGATGGTGAACGCCGTGAGCGCAAACATAATGCTAAACCCCTCCCAGAAGGATTAACTAATGATATGATGAAAAAATATGTTGTTTATTATTGCGAAAAATATGGAAATAATCATAGTATTAGAGAATTCTTCAAAATCGAAAAACATCCTAAATTAGATAAACCTTGGATTAGCAGTAAATCAAATAAAATATCATTATTAGACAAGTTAAAAGCAGCTAATTATATGATTGATTCATTAAATAATAATAATCTAATTTAATTTAATGCATAGAATTATAATAATATTTCTAATATTAGTTTTATTTTCATTTGGATATTATTTATATGCACAAGAACCAACTGCACCAAAAAAAGATGTTATTATATCAACTTATGAAAATGTTGAAAAAAAACGTATAGTTGTATCTTTAACTACATCGCCTGAAAGAATTAATCATATAAATAATATAATAAAAAGAATGGAAGAACAAACTGTTAAACCAGATGTAATATATTTAAATATCCCCTATTATTTTAAAAGAAATTGTGAGAAATATGATGAAAATATATTAAAAGAAATAGAAAATAATCATCCCTTAGTTATAATTAATAGAGTTGATGATGTTGGACCTATAACAAAAATAATAGGCCCATTAAATAAAGAAACTGACCCAGCTACTTTATTTATAATAATAGATGATGATGAAGAATATGAAAAAATATTAATTGAAAAATTAGTAGAACAATTTATTAAAGAACCAAATGTAGCATTATGTAATGATGTTGATAAATATGTTCGTATACCACATATAGATACACCTGGTGTTTATGCTGGTTTTATATTTAGTAGAGGTATGATTAATAATGATATATATGATTTAATTGAAAAAACAAATTTATATAAACATTGTTATAATTCTGATGATTATATTATTGGAAAATATTTTAATTCAAAAAATATAAGAATTAAACAACCAAATGTTTTAACACAAAATATTGAATTATCTTATAGTAAAGGTTTAGATGCTTTAAAAAATCAAGATAAATTATATCATAATCAAAGATATGAATTATGTAAAAAATATATTGATAGTATGTTATAAAAAAAGAGTTAAATATATAATAAAAATATATTGTAATTTAATATGTCAAATGAAACATCAGGTAATAATGGTTCTGGAGGTTTAATTCAATTAGCTGCTTATGGAGCTGAAGATTTAGTATTAACTGCTAATTCACAAATGTCTTTTTTTAAAAATAATTATAGACGTCATGTTAATTTTTCAATGGAATCTATTAATTTATTATTTACTGATATTCCTGGGTTTGGTAAAACAAATTATATTACTATTAGAAGAAGCGGTGATTTATTATCTAAATTATATTTAGAATTAACATTACCATCAGACCCAGCTTTAGTTACTAGTTATTGGACAAATAGAATAGGTTTTAATATTATAAATAAAGTCGAATTTTATATTGGTAAAAAACTTATTGATAGAATGTATGGAATTTGGATGCATATTTGGACTGAACTAACACATAATATAGATATGAAAGGATTATTAAATTATATGATAGGAACAAAAGGTAATAATGGTGAAACTAATGGTTTATCATGTTCTACTTCTCATAAATTAACAATACCATTATTATTTTCATTTTGTAGAAATTCAAGTTTAGCATTACCACTAAATGCTATTAGAAATAATCAAGATATTACATTAAAATTTTTCTTTGAAAAAAAATCTAATTGTATTCAAACTGGAATTTCACCATCTAATGATATATCTTTAGTTTCATTATGGGCTGATTATATATTTTTAGAAACTGAGGAAAATAGAATGTATGTTCAACAACCATTAGATTATTTAATAGAAGTTAATCAACATCTTGAACGAAATTTAATAACTGGTGGAACAAAATCAATTAGACTTCCATTTACATTACCATGTAAAGAATTATTTTGGTGTGTTTATAAATTAGATACAATAAAAGATAAATTTACTAATTTTACAGATGATAATAATAATAGTATGATTACAAATATGCAATTACAATTTAATACTAAAAATGTTTTTTCATCACAAGCATTATATAATACTTATTTTAATTATATTCAAGCTTATAATTATCATAATGGATGTCCAGATTTAGGTATAAATTGTTATTCATTTGCAATTAATCCAGAAGAATTATTTCCAACTGGATTTATTAATTTTAAACATTTATCAACAGCAGTAATGAATATAACTAGTAATTCTAATGGATTTATTCATATATTTGCTATGAGTTATAATATTTTAAAAATAGAAGATGGGGATATTAAATTAGCATATCAATATTAAAAAAAATATCTAAATATATTATATATGATTTTTGAATATCCTAGAATATTAACTTTTTTAGTATTAGTTTTTTCACTTATTACAATGTCATTTAGTGCAGCAACTGCTTCTGCTATAAAAGATACACATGAACAAGAATATAAATTATCAATTGCTAATGCTGTTATATGTGGAACTAGTGTTATTTTAACATTATTCATTATAGGGTGGTCTCTTAAGAATAAAGAAAATATACATGTAGTATTAGGTTTTAGTGATTAATCATAATATTAATTATTATTAATAATTATTAATAATAATTAATTTAAACAATATTTATTAAAAATATTTATATTATATACTAATGAGTGGAGCATTATTACAATTAGCGGCTTTAAGCTCGCAAGATGTATATTTAACTGGAAATCCAGAAATAACTTTATTTAAAAAAAAATATATGAGATATACTAATTTTTCCCTTGAAACTGTTCAAGTTGCATTTGATGGCGGTTCAGTTAGTTTTGGTGAAACAACAACTGCTACTTTAGAAAAAACAGGTGATTTAATATCTAGAATAGTTTTAGTTATAAATCTTCAAGCATTAACATCTACTAAAAAATGGGGTTATGTTGATAAAATAGGTCATGCTATAATTGATTATGTTAGAATAACAATTGGACAAAGTGAAATTGATATAAGATATAATGATTGGATTGATATTTATCAAACTATTACTAGAGATAAAAGTCAAGAAAATAATTATAATATAATGATTGGAAATATTCCTTCATTAAAAGCATTATCTTATAGTCATAATAGTTATAATTTATTTATTCCATTAGAATTTTGGACTGGTAAAATATCTAGTTCTGCATTTCCAATTTGTTCATTATTAAATCAAAATTTTCAAGTATCTGTTAAATTTAGAGATGCAGCTGATTGTATTAATTATTTTGGAACATCTGCACCTAGTAATAGTGAACTACCAGTTATTACATCTGGATATTTATTAGTTGATTATATTTATTTAGAAACAGAAGAAAGAAACTTATTTATTTCAAATAATCATGAATATTTAATAGAAGTAGTTGATAGAATGACAGATACATTATCTGCAATAAATACTAAAGTTAATCTTACATTTAATAAACCTACTAAATATATGATTTGGTATGCTCAATTAATTAAATATACGGAAAGAAGTAAATTTATGTCATGGGCAACTGATGATAATTGGGAATATTCTAGAAATGAATTTGCTAAATTAGTATGGTTAATTACTAGAGATGGATTAGATGTAAGTGATCCAAATAATCCTATAATTAATTTTGGTACAGGATATGTAAATATTAATACTCAACCACCTATTGTTGTTGGAGGTAATACTTTATTTGAAGCATTAGCTTCTAAAGTAAGCGCAGTTATATTATTTGCTACTACTAATTTAGGAGGAGATGTAATTGCTAATGCCACAACAGATAATGTAGCATTAATTAGTAATACTATAACTTTTGAAGATATGAGTACTACGATTGATACATTTAAAGCTGATGCATTATCTACAGCTACACAAGATTCTTTTATGGATATTCATACAAATAATATAATTGATATTTTTAATTATGGTAATTTTATTAATAGAAGTGATAATCCAATTGTAAGTTCTTCATTTCAATTAAATGGTAAAAATAGATTTCAAGAAAGAGATGGTTTCTTTTATAATTATCTTCAATCTTATTATTATTTTAAAAATAGTCCAAAAGATGGTGTTAATATTTATACATTTAGTCTTTATCCAGAAGAATTACAACCATCAGGAACAATTAATTTAGGTAATGTAAATTCAAAAGATTTATTAATATCATTAGGAAAATATAATAACACTTATGATAATTATTTATCTTATTTTGGTTCTGGAAATATTAGAATATTTGCTTTAGGTTATAATAATTTAAGAATATATAAGGGAGTTTCTGGATTAGCATACTAATAATTTACTTTGTAAATTATAACTCATAAAGAAAAATTGATATTTTTTTATTATAAATTATTAATTATAATAAAAGTATGATGAAAATGACTGAATTATCTAATATATTAACTGATTATGAATCATTAAAAACTGCAATTGATAAATCGATTTCTGAAAAAATATTTATTAGAAAAGGATTTAGAAATGATATTCATAAATTATCCGAAGAAATTCAAATATATTCAATTAGTAATTTATTAAAAGATAATACATTCAATTATAATTGTATTTGTATACCAAATATAATTGAATGGACTCCAGTTAAATTATTTCAAAGTGTATATTTTATGGTTTTTCTATATGATAAATTTTGGATTATTAATAGAGATTCAAATAAATGTATGGTAGTATCTGTATTAAATATGGTTGATTATATTAAACGTTTACATCAAAATGATAATATTAATTCTCAATATTTAAATAATTCATATTGGGCAAACCAAAATGAATTTATACATTCTCTTAATATATTAAAAAATAATGAAGTTGCATATATAAAACAAGTAAGTTATAATAAAAAATTAAAATTAAATCATTATTTATACAAAGATAATGAATATATTTATTATATGGTAGTATGTTATTTAGATAATTCAGTTAGTATGTATAAACCTATTATATATTGTTCTATAGATAGTTTTAATCAGTGGAAATCTGATAATTTGTCTAATTGATTTGCACATTTAACTGTAAAATCAAATATTCTATTTAACCCAGCACCGATAATAAAATGACTATGAAATATTGTATCACCTGCACCAATAAATAAAATTTTTTTATTATTAATATTAATAACATCTGATATTTTAATTTGATGTCTCATATAAATACCCCATACATCAAATTTTATTAAATAATTATTATGATTTTGAACCATTGTATATAAAAAATTTCTATTAGTATCATCTTTTATACCACTTATTATATTTATTGCATCTTTATATTTGTAATATTTATTTTTTGTTTTATTTAAATAAACTAAATCTGTTCCATTATTTATATCAATATCATATTTAGAATGAAATGTTAATTTATCATCATTTATATAAATTTCCATTGATGCAAAAAAATAATTATATATATGTTTTTTATCATTTTCTAATAATAATAAATTATTTTCTTTATTTATAGATAAATTTCTTAATCCATTTAAATTTATTTTATTTAACCATGAATCGTCTATCTTACTAATTGCATCATGTTTTAATCTCCCTCCAGAACAATCAAAAACTACATCAAAAGAACCTTTTTCTATTATTTTTTTATAATCATTCCAATCATAATCTTCATAAATCATAGGAATATTATATTCTTGATTTGCTACTACAAATAATGCATATTCTAATAAAAATATATTAACCATAAAATAATCTTTTGAATCCCAACAATATATTTTTGGTAATATTAATGATAAATATTTTGATGCAGTTGCAAATAATCTCTGTCTATTATATGGTTTTCTAAATCCACCTTTCTCAACCCTACTATCATACATTACTATATTTACTCTAGGCGAACTATTCATTGATGTTTGATTATAATAAATATGTAAATAACATGCTAAAAATAATCCAACTGGACCAGAGCCAATTATCATAATGTTTAATGAATCTTTCTTATCTTTTGAAATTTTTTCATATAATTTACTTTCATTATTTATATTACTCCTAATTAGATATTTAGATATATTTGATACTAATTCATAAATTCTATTATAATTTAATACATTAAATAATTCATTATCTAATTTTTTCAATTCTTTAGCATTTAAAATATCATATTTTGGATTAATTATTATTTCGTTTGGTAATTCATTAATTACTTTATAATCTATTTTCTTTTTAATTGCACTTTTAACATGTCTTCTATGTTTAGGTGCTTCTTCATATACTTTTTTTAAATCTTTAAAAAAAGGATGTATATTATCAGGTGTTTTAAATAAATTTTGAAACATTTTATTAATTTTATTACTTATATTTTCCATTATAAAACTATCAGAAAATTTTTTATTATTTAAATATTGTATAACCTGCTGCTTTTTCATGACCATTTCCCCCATAAAATCTTGCTATTTCATCTACTTTAATATTATCTTTTAATGATCTTAATGAATAACATAATTTATCATTTGTTTCTGTATGTAATATTCTTAATACATCTGTATCATGAAAATTATCCTGGGCAAATTCTATTAGATATTTATAAATAGTAATATTATTAATAATATTATTAACATTTATATCAACAATATTATAATTTATATTATTAATAGTTT
>JACCEC012406229.1_pt1 | contig 21559 bp, 22 predicted proteins | sample 7450121 | NCBI WGS metagenome assembly JACCEC01 (sample SAMN15323455, study PRJNA562643) | freshwater metagenome | isolation source: river surface water | place: USA:Blue River Watershed | collected 2017-08-18 | reverse complement strand
GAAGAGTTCGAGGGGATCTTTGCCGGATTTGGATTGAATTTGCTCCAAAGCACCGTAGATGATGCGCTCGGCAACGGCTTTTTTGCCGCTTTCCATGACCACATTCATGAATTTGGAGAGTTCGATGTTGCCGTACTTGGGATCAGGCAGTATTTCCCGTTTCGGGACTTCGCGACGACGTGGCATGTTGCTTCCTTTTCAGTTTCAGTTGGGCATGTGATGCATGCCCGCGAAGGTCATCAGACCTTCACTTACTCGATCCGCGCAAACTACATGTTTGCTCCAACGGATCTTTGGTTTGCAAGTCCAGCCAGAACCAGCAAACCACCTGATGAAAATCAGGCTTTCTTGGGGCGCTTGGCGCCGTATTTGGAACGTGACTGCTTGCGGTCTTTCACGCCTTGCAAGTCGAGTGAGCCGCGCACGATGTGGTAGCGCACACCGGGCAAATCCTTGACACGACCACCGCGCACCAACACCACAGAGTGTTCTTGCAAGTTGTGGCCTTCGCCGCCAATGTAGGAAATGACCTCGAAACCGTTGGTCAGACGGACCTTGGCGACTTTACGCAGCGCGGAGTTTGGTTTTTTGGGTGTGGTGGTGTAAACGCGTGTGCAAACGCCACGACGTTGAGGCGAATTTTGCATCGCAGGGCTCTTGGACTTGGTCTTCTCGACTTCGCGTCCGTGGCGCACCAATTGATTGATGGTTGGCATTGAAAACGTCCTATAACGTTTGGGTAAAGAGGGTTCGGAAATTCCGAAAAGCCTGACAGTATAGCAGTAGAAGCCCGCTTGAGCCTGCTTCAAGCCAAATCTGCTGAAACGAATGCAAATGAATTCATTTCAGCCAAAGCGTGAGCGCATCCCAGGTTCTGCCAATGAAGCCGGCTTCTTCGACGCCTGTCAGCGCCAGCAAAGGAACTTCGACCAAGGGGGCTTGATCGATCATGACCTTCAAGGTCGCGACATTTTGATTTTTTTGCAAGGGTGCAAACAGAGGATCAGGGCGGGTGACCAATGTCTTGAGTCGATTGGCCTGTCCTTGCGGCACCGCCACCACGATGGCGCGTGGCCGCCCCAAACCCACTTGGTTGTCTTTTCCTTTGTATACAGCCGGCGTCACAACCGCTTGGTTGGCATCAAACAATTTGACCGCGTCAAAAGCGGTGTATCCCCAATTCAGGAGTTTTTGCGCTTCTTCGGCGCGGGCATTTTCACTGCTTGCGCCCAGCACGATGACCAGCAAGCGACGGCCCGGCAAATTGGGGAAGTCTCGCTTGGCTGTGGCGACCAAGCAAAAGCCTGCAGCATCTGTATGCCCCGTTTTCAGACCGTCTACGGTGGGATCGCGGAAAAGCAGCAGGTTACGGTTGGTGTCGTTGGCCGCGGGCGTCCCCGGATAGCGGTATTTTTTAATGGCGTAATAAACGACATCGTTGGGGAAGTCAGACATCAACCGGGTGGCCAAAATCGACAGGTCGCGGGCCGTGGTGGTGTGTCCTGGCTCGGTCAAACCCTCAGGATTTTTAAACCCTGTGTTGTGCATGCCCAGCGCCTTGGCTTGGGCGTTCATCATGCTGACGAAATGCTCGGCTGTCCCGCCAATACCTTCGGCGAGGGCCATGGTGGCGTCATTGCCAGACTGAACAATCATGCCCTTGATCAGATCTTCCACAGGTACTTGCATCTTGGGGTCGATGAACATGCGCGAACCGGGCATCTTCCATGCTTTGGCGCTGACAGGCAAAGTTTGTTGCAGGCTGATTTTTTTGTTGCGCAAAGCATCAAAAACCAAATACGCGGTCATCAACTTGGTCAGCGACGCCGGTTCAACCGGGGTGTCAGCCTCTTTTTGCGCCAGCACCTGGTTGGCGGTGACATCCAACAACAAATAAGCACGCGCGGCAATTTCAGGTGCTTGGGGCATCTGGGCTTGCGCCACAACACTGACCAACAAACCCAGACACCAAAAGAGAACCAGTTTTTTCATGAATACCGCAGACAGAGTTGAGGGCTGTTCAAGCCCGTAAGTGGCGTATCGCCAAAGATTTGAGCAAGGTCAATTGTCCATGAAAGAAATGACCCCCTGCTGGAATGACCGTCACTGGGAGCAGTTGTGGTCTGGCCCAATCCAACACGCCCGACAAGGCGACAGTGTCGTCCTCTTCGCCATGGATCACCAAGGCTTGTTCGTGTGCATCCAAAGGCAATGCAGGTGCCGGAAATTTAGGAACTGCCGTGCCAACCAAAATGGTTTTTTGCACCCGACCAGTGGGCCACAAATCATTCAGGGCCTGGCATGCCACAAAGGCGCCAAAAGAAAAACCAGCCAATGCCAGGGGGCCATCGGGTGCGACTTGGTCCACCAAATTCAACAGGTCTTGCGTCTCGCCAACTCCGTCATCGTGAACACCCTCACTTTGCCCCACGCCGCGAAAATTGAAACGCAGGCAATGCCAGCCAGACTGGACAAATGCGCGCGACAAGGTTTGCACCACTTTGTTGTCCATGGTGCCGCCATAAAGCGGATGGGGGTGCGCCACCACAGCCAAACCTTTGGCAGAGGATTCAGACGCGTCCAATACAGCCTGGACACGGCGACCAGCCACCTGCAAATCAAGCACCTGCGCCACTTTGTTCAGCGGCCCACGCTGTCAGGCAAGCGCAAACGCTCGACGATTTGGCCATTTTTCAAATGGCTCTCGATGATTTCATCGATGTCTTGCTGGTCCACATAGCTGTACCAAACAGCCTCGGGGTAAACGACCAACACTGGTCCGCCAGCGCATCGGTCCAAACACCCGGCCTGGTTGATGCGAACACCCCCTTGGCCGTTCAAACCTTCATTTTTGATGCGGATTTTGCAGTGCTGAAAGGACGCTTTGGGCTGGTGGTTGGCGCAACATTCATTGGGCGCATCACGTTGGTTCAGGCAGAAAAAAACATGGTGTTTGAAGTAAGAAGGTTCCATGATGAGATTTTAGGCGCGGGCCTTGATGGGCGCTTTGGGCATGTGCAACAAGCGCCAAAACCCCCACATCAGCAGGGCCCATGGCCACAACCAGTTCAGCCACTGGGTGAGGCCGTGAAAACGAATGAATCGACCCTGCTCCCAAGTCTGCAGCGTTTGAGCAAAGTAAGCGCTGGTGTTGAGTTGGTTCACCCACATCAACAGCAGCAACTGGCCCAGCACCATCAAGGCCCATAGCCATCGATTGGGCAGTTTGATGGCCCACAAGCCGACCAGCGCACCCACTGCAAGGCCACCAAAAACCTGCGGATTGAGCCAATACCAAGTGTGCTCGGGCCCATGTGTGAGTGCTGCAGACAAGCAATTGGCCAGCACCGCGACCAACACCAGCACGAACAACACCGTCAATTTTTGACCCAGGTGGCGCACCACACTCAAGCCCAACAAGGCAGGCACGAGCAATCCCAATGCCACACAGACCAGTTCCATGCGGGGGGACAAGGTTTGAAAAAACCCATCGGGTGGTAACTGCTGCAACCATTGCCAATCTGGGAAGTCGGAGAGCAGATTGCTGCGCAAACGCTCCAGCACTTGTCCCAGCCCAAACGGCACACTGACGGGAAAGAGCAACGCCAATGGCCACAAGACCAGCAGCACCAAGCTGGCGCTGACATCGGGCAAGAGCCAGCTTTGGCGAAATTGAGTCCAGTGGTAGAGCCAGCCTCGACGCTCTAAAAAAATGGCCAACAAGCCGCCCAACATGCCGCCCAGGCTGTTGCAGACCCAGTCGAGTGTGGATGGCACACGCACTGGCAACCAGCTTTGCAAACACTCCATGGCGAATGACAGCGCACATGCTGCGGAAAAGGCCAACAACCAAGATGGCGTGCGGGCGGCACCACTGCGCAAAGCAGCCAAAGCCAGCCAAAAGCCCAATGGCATGTAGCCCAGTACATTGGTCCACACATCGAACTTGACCACATATCGGGGCCAAGGGGCATGAATGAAAGACCAGGGCGCAATGTCTTGGTTGCGCCAATCTTCAAAGGGATAAAGACTGGCATAAACAATGACCAACACGCACAACCAAGCCAAGGTCCAGGCGGTGGTGCGTCTTTGGGCGGTCACCATGGCCTTTTAAAAAGGTTTGACCACCACCAACACGACCACTGCCACCATCAACAACACAGGCAGTTCATTGAACCAGCGATACCAAACATGGGAGTGGTGCGCCTCACCGGATTCAAATTTTTTGAGATGGCGCATGCACAGGTGGTGATAGCCCAAGGTGACCAAGACCAAGGCCAACTTGGCATTCATCCAAGGGGCTTGCGGGTCATGACCAATGCCGTATCCCAGCCATAGCCAAATGCCCAAACCCAATGCCGGGACCATCAGGATGGTCATGAATCGCATGAGCTTGCGCGCCATCAGCAAGAGTCGCTCGTGTTCGGCGATCGAACCGGGCGCCACCATGGCCAGGTTGACAAAAATACGAGGCAAATAGAACAAGCCAGCGAACCAGCTGGCCACGAAAACAATGTGAAAGGCTTTGACCCAGAGCATGTCGACAGTTTAGTGCCTGCATCTTGGTGCACAATTTCCGCATGACCATACCCACCTCATTCCCTGCCTCGCGATTGCGCCGCTTGCGCCGCGATGATTTCACCCGCCGCCTGGTGCGCGAAAACAGCCTGAGCGCCAACGACCTGATTTACCCGGTGTTTGTGCTGGACGGCGAGAAAAAACGCGAAACCATCGCGTCCATGCCCGGTGTCGAGCGCCTGAGCTTGGACCTGCTGCTGCCGGTGGCTGAGCAATGCGTGAAGTTGGGCATCCCTGTGATGGCCCTCTTTCCAGTCATTGACCCGGCGCTGAAGACGCCGGATGGCCGGGAAGCCTTGAACGACAAGGGTTTGGTGCCCCGTGTGGTGAAAAGCCTGAAGTCACACTTCCCCGAATTGGGTGTGATGACCGACGTGGCGCTGGACCCCTTCACCAGCCACGGCCAAGACGGCTTGCTGGATGACAGCGGCTACATCTTGAACGACCCCACGGTCGAGGTGTTGGTGCAACAAGCCCTGACCCAGGCCAACGCCGGCGTGGACATCGTGGCGCCCAGTGACATGATGGACGGACGCATTGGCGCGATTCGTCAATTGCTCGAAGCGCATGGCCATGTGCACACCCGCATCATGGCTTACAGCGCCAAGTACGCCAGCGCGTTTTACGGCCCGTTTCGTGATGCCGTGGGCTCTGCCGCCAACCTGGGCAAGAGCAACAAGAAGGTGTACCAAATGGACGCGGGCAACTCGGACGAAGCCCTGCGCGAGGTGGCCATGGACATTGCCGAGGGCGCGGACATGGTGATGGTCAAGCCCGGCATGCCTTATTTGGACATCGTGCGTCGGGTCAAAGACGAGTTCAAGGTGCCCACCTTCGCTTACCAGGTCTCTGGTGAATACGCCATGCTCAAAGCCGCTGCGCAAAACGGTTGGCTGGACCATGACGCGGTGATGTTGGAAAGCTTGTTAGCCTTCAAACGGGCAGGGGCTGATGGCGTGCTCACCTATTTCGCCATCGCTGCGGCCGAGCAACTTCAGCAAGCCCGTTGAGGCTCAAACACCCAGGTGCTGAATGAAAAAGCCCAGGGTACGCTCCAAGGCCAGATCGGCGGCCTCGGCGTTGTAAGAAGCACGGTGATCGCAATTGAAGCCATGGTCGGCGGCGTACACCGCCACCTGCACACCGGGCTGGGCCTGACGAAACGCCTCCACCGTGTCCATGGGAATGATGGGGTCTCGATCGCCAAAATGCACGAGCACGGGGCACAAGGGTTTTTTGTCGCGCTCGCCTGGCGAAGTCATGCCACCACCGTAATAAGCCACTGCTGCACTCAAGCCAATGAGTTGCGTGGCCGCACGCCAAGTCAACAGTCCACCCCAGCAGTAACCCACCACACCGACCCGACCGTCTGAGACTTGTGCCGCATGATCGATGGCCGCTTGTACTTCAGCCAAAGGGCCCGGCGCAGGCAAGGCCTCGGCGCGGTTTTTGAAATCGCGTCCTTTGGCAACCTCCTCGGGGGTGTAGCCAAGCACCACGTCTGGGTGCACTCTGGCAAACGTGGCCGGTGCAATGGCGTAAAAGCCCGCCATGGCAAAACCATCTGCCACCGCGGTGATGTGTTTGTTGACGCCAAAAATCTCTTGCAGGATGACAATGGCGGCCCTGGGCTTGATCTTGGGTTGGGCGACATAGGCCTCGCTGACAAAGCCATCGTGCGCGCGAATGTCGATCAGGTGTCCCATGCCCAGTCCTTTCAGCCTTGTTGCAATCGGCGTTCCAAGAAATCCAAGCGGTCTTGGCCCCAAAACAATTCACCGTTCACCACATAAGTGGGAGCGCCAAACACGCCCAAAGCCAAGGCCTCCTCGGTGTGCTGTTGGTAAAGGGCTTGCGTCGATGGTTCCAGGGACTGTGTCAACCGATCTGCAGCCAAACCCTGTTCGCTCAGCACCTCGCTCAAGACCGCATGATCGGCCAAGTTGCGCTCTTGCACCCAGACCAGAGCCAGCAATGCGCCGCACAAACGCATGGCGGCATCGGCACCATCATGCTGGTTGACCGCGATGATCAAACGTGAAGCATCGTCACCGGCCACTGGGAAAAACCGGGGGTGCAGGTTCAAGGGCAGTTGCAAATGCTGGGCAAAGCGCTGCAACTCCACCAAGCGGTAAGCCTGCCTTTGCGGCGCACGTTGTCCCACCGGCAAACCGCCACTCGCTGGAAATATCTGGCCACCAATGTCCACCGGTTTCACCCTGATGGAAGCGCCATGGGTTTTAGCGGTGGCTTGCAGGCGCGCGTGGCCCAAATAAGTCCAGGGACTTTGGGGCGCCAGGTAGTAGTCAATGGTGAGGGACATGGTGTCTTTCAGTCGTGTTATCTTTTTCGCTCGGCCACCAAGGCGGAAAGTGGTGGCGGCATCCTACTATTTTGTGCAGATCAGAACAGCACGTTGGAGACACTGTGAGCCATCCCAAACAACCCGTTTTACTCGTCACCGGTGGTGGACGCGGCATTGGTGCTGCGACCGCGAAGCTGGCCGCGGCCCAGGGCTGGGCGGTCGCCGTCAATTACGCCCAAGATGCCAGATCCGCCGAACAAGTGGTGTCGCAGATCACCCAAGCTGGTGGACATGCCCAGGCTTTCCAGGCCAATGTGGCCGACGAAGACCAGGTGCTGGCCATGTTCAAGGCGATCGACGCAGGCATGGGTCGCCTCTCAGGCCTGGTCAACAACGCGGGGGTGGTGGATGTCTACGCCCGCGTGGACCAAATGAGCGTGGCACGCCTTCGGCGCATGTTCGACGTCAACGTGTTGGGCAGTTTCATTTGCGCCCGTGAAGCGGTGCAACGCATGAGCACCAAGCACGGCGGCCATGGGGGTGCCATCGTCAATGTGTCAAGCGCGGCTGCGCGCATTGGTTCGCCCGGTCAATATGTGGACTACGCTTCGGCCAAGGGTGCCATTGACACCTTCACACTGGGCTTGGCCAAAGAGGTGGCTGCTGAAGGCATCCGGGTGAACGCGGTGCGCCCGGGCTTGATCGACACCGAGATACACGCCTCAGGCGGCCTGCCCAACCGGGTGAAAGACTTGCAACACTTGATCCCTGCGCAACGAGGCGGCACGGCCGAAGAAGTGGCCCAAGCCATCGTCTGGCTGCTGAGCGATGCGGCGAGTTACACCACCATGAGCTTGCTCGATGTGTCGGGAGGGCGTTGATGGCTGAGATCCAGTTTTACTGGGAAGACTTCGAGGTGGGTCAGGTGCGCGACCTGGGCACCATCAGTCCGACCCGCGAAGAAATCATCCAATTTGCCAGCCAGTTTGACCCTCAGCCTTTTCACTTGGACGATGACGCGGCCAAGGCATCGGTGTTTGGCGGCTTGTGCGCCAGCGGATGGCACACCTGCTCGATGGCCATGCGCCTCATGGTCACCCATTTTTTGCAACAAACCTCCAGCCTGGGTTCACCGGGTTTGGAACACATCAAATGGCCCAAACCCGTGTTCCCAGGTGATGTGCTGCGCCTGCAAACCACGGTGCTGGAGACCAAACCCATGGGGCGTCGGCCCGATGTCGGCATGACGCGCAATTTGTGGGAGATGTTCAACCAGCATGGCGAGAAGGTACTGTTGATGGAAGGCTGGGGCATGTTCAGACGTCGCCATCCGGCCAAGGTGGAGAACGCCTGATGGCCCTGGAATTCAAACCCCTGATCACCTTGCTGGCCGTGGTTAATCCTTTGGCTTGCGTGCCTTTTTTCATCCATTACACGCAAGGTTTTTCGCGGGCACAGCGCCAGCGCACCATTTTGGTGTCGTCATTCACCGCATTTGCTGTGATCGCGGCCAGCGCATTGCTGGGCCTGCAAATCTTGGAATTTTTCGGCATTTCCTTGGCCAGCTTTCAGGTCGGTGGTGGTATGTTGTTGCTCACCTCTGCGTTGTCAATGCTGAACGCCCAACCGGCCGAAGCACGCGCCAATGCGGACGAGGTGCATGACGCCGAAACCCGAGCCACCATGGGCGCGAGCATCGCGGTGGTGCCCTTGGCCATTCCTTTGCTCACGGGCCCAGCCACCATGTCGACCGTGGTGATTTACGCCGAGAAAGCCAAAACCCTGCTGCAACTGGGCACCTTGGTGGGCTATGGTGTGGTGATTGGTTTGGCCACAGCGCTGTGCTTCACCATGGCCCCACCCATCGCCCGAGTGATGGGCAAAACAGGCATCAATGTCATGACCCGTTTGATGGGTCTGATCTTGGCCGCGCTGGCGGTCGAAGTCATGGCGGATGGCTTTCACAAATTGTTCCCCGTGCTGGCGCAAGGGCTTTGACCCAACCGAACATGGCGGCCCCTGCATGGCCTTGACCCAGTAGCATTGACGCCGCAACCAAGGAGACAGCCCCATGGGTTTCATCATCGTGCTCGCCGCACCCGTTTTTTTCTTGTTGATCGGCTTGGAGTTTTGGTGGGGCAGGCGCTTGTCGCGTGCAGGCCATGCAGCGGCACAAAACTACCGCCTGGACGACACCATCAGCAGCATTTCGCTGGGGATGATCAGCCAAATCAGTGCCATCTTCACCCGCTTGCTGCGCATTGGCATCTACACCTTGGTGTTCGAACAAGTGGCCTTGTTCCCAGACACAGCCTGGTGGAGCACTTGGTATGGCGTGGTCTTGGCGTTGGTGTTTTACGATTTTTGCTATTACTGGTTTCACCGCGCCAGCCACGAAGTGGCTGTGTTTTGGGCAGGCCATGTGGTGCACCACCAAAGCCAGCATTACAACCTGTCCACCGCCTTGCGCCAGTCCACTTCGGGGGCACTGACCAGTTGGATTTTTTACATCCCGATGGCTGTGGTCGGTGTGCCTCCTGTCATTTTTGGCATCGTCGCGCTGATCGATTTGCTCTACCAATTTTGGGTACACACCGAGCATGTGGGCCGTCTGGGTTGGTTTGACCGCTGGTTTTGTTCGCCCTCGAATCACCGCGTCCACCATGCGGTGAACGACGGCTATGTGGACCGCAATTACGGCGGCATTTGGGTGTTTTGGGACCGCCTGTTCGGTTCCTTCCAAGCCGAAGATCCAGCCGTTCCTTGTGTTTACGGCACCCGCACACCCTTGAACAGCTGGGATCCTGCTTGGGCTAATTTGCAGGTCTATGCCGAGTTGATGCACAGCAGTTGGACGGCCAGGCGATGGTCTGACAAGCTGATGGTTTGGCTGCGTCCACCAGGTTGGCAAAGCGCCGACATGGCAGCACATTCACCCAAGACCGAATTCAAGCTGCTCCAACACAAGCCTTATCAACCGAAGCAAAGCCCAAATGACTTGGCACTGGCCTGCGCTTGGTTCATTGGCCTGTTGGGCGCCACCATGTTGGTGCTTTGGCACATGGACAACATGCCATGGGGACAAGCCGCGACCTGTGTCTTGGCGGTGAGTGTTGGTTTGTGGGGCGTGAATGCATTGCTGCAAAACCGCATCAGCCCTGCGATGTGCGCCTATGTGCAACTCGCCGCATTGGCCACGACTTCACAGGTGCTTGGCTGGTTGGAGCTCTACCAAATGTTCAAACCCTTGGCGATGCTGACGCTGATGTTCATAGGCTGGTCTGCGCTGGGGCTGTCCACGCCCACCAAAACCTGGTTGGTCCGGGCTTTGGGATTGTCTTGGGTGGGCGATGTGCTGCTGCTCTACCCCAGCATGTTTTTACCTGGCTTGGTGGCCTTTTTGGCGGCCCATGTTTGTTACATCCTCATGCTGAGCAAAGATGCCCCTTGGCTGCACAGTCGTCGCGCCTTGGCCATGAGTTTGTCCGCCGCGGCCTTGATGTTTGTGGTGCTGGACCAAAACGGATTGCCGTCAGAGCTTCGCGTGCCTGTCGCGGCTTATGTCTTGGTGATTGCCACCATGGCCGCGCAGGCTTGGGGTCGTGCCCAACACCTGAGAGATGCCGCCAGCCGCTTGGTGGGTTGGGGCAGTGTGTTGTTCATGCTGTCAGACAGCTTGTTGGCATTGGACAAATTTGTCAGCCCCTTGCCTGAAGCTGGCCTGTGGGTGTTGGGCAGTTACTACCTGGCACAAGGGTTCATCGTGCAAGGGCGGTTGGCAGCGAAAGATTGATCAACCCAACTTCTTCAACAACAACGCGTTCACCTGCGCCGGATTGGCCTTGCCCTTGCTGGCTTTCATGATCGGGCCGACCAAGCCGTTCAAGGCTTTGGCATTGCCCGCCTTGAACTCTTCCACGTTCTTGGGGTTGGCGGCCAACACCTCGTCGATGATGGCTTCCAACGCGCCGGTGTCATTCATTTGCTTGAGGCCTTTGGCTTCAATGATGGCGTCCACTTCGCCTTCCTTGTTCCACAGACCTTCAAACACTTGACGCGCGGCACTGTTGCTGATGGTGTTGTCGTGGATACGTGCAATCAACGATGCCAATTGAGACGCGCTCACTGGCAATTGCTCGAACGACACCTCCGCGCTGTTCAAGCGACGCGACAACTCGCCCATGATCCAGTTGCTGGCCAATTTGGCTTGACCACAGGCTTTTGCCACGGCTTCAAAGTAGGCGGCCATGGCCTTGCTTTGGGTCAGTTGCGTGGCGTCGTAGGCGGGCAATGCGTAATCGCGCATGAAGCGCTCGGCCATGACCCGTGGCAATTCCGCCATCTCGTTTTTCACGCGCTCCACCCAATCGCGGCCAATCACCAAGGGCGGCAAATCGGGGTCGGGGAAATAGCGGTAATCGGCGGCGTCTTCCTTGGTGCGCATGGCACGGGTCTCGCCGGTGTCGGGGTCGAACAACACCGTGGCTTGTTGAATCGCGTGTCCGTCTTCAAGTTGTTCAATTTGCCAACGCACCTCGAAGTCGATCGCTTGCTGCATGAACTTGAAGCTGTTCAAGTTTTTGATTTCTCGGCGTATACCCAAGGGCGCGCCTGGTTTTCTCACCGACACATTGGCGTCGCAACGGAAAGAGCCTTCTTGCATGTTGCCTTCGCAAATGCCAATCCAGGTGACGATCTTGTGCAGTTCTTTGGCGTAGGCCACGGCCTCGGCACTGCTGCGCATGTCTGGCTCGGTGACGATTTCCAAGAGCGGCGTGCCCGCGCGGTTCAGGTCGATACCGCTTTGGCCGATGAAGTCTTCGTGCAATGACTTGCCTGCATCCTCTTCCAAATGGGCGCGAACCAAGCGCACGGTTTTGTGCAGCGTCTCTTGGCCTTGTTCCAAGAAGAACGACACTTCGCCGCCTTGCACCACGGGAATTTCAAACTGGCTGATTTGGTAGCCCTTGGGCAGGTCGGGATAGAAATAATTTTTACGGGCAAAGATGCTGCGCTCGGCGATGTGCGAGCCCAGCGCCAAGCCGAGCTGGATCGCACGCTCGACCGCGCCCTTGTTCATCACCGGCAAGGTGCCTGGCAACGCCAAATCAACAGCGCAAGCCTGGGTGTTGGGTTCGGCACCGAAAGCGGTGGACGCGCGGCTGAAAATTTTGCTTTGCGTGGAGAGTTGGGCGTGGGTTTCGAAACCAATGACGACTTCATAACCGTGAACGAGAGGAGCGCTCATGCGACACCTCCTGGCGTTTGGTGGTGGTGATCGGTGACCGTTTGAAACTGGTGCGCCACATTCAACAAGCGGGCCTCTTGCAAATAATTGCCGATGAGTTGCATGCCCACGGGCATGCCGGCTTCACCAAAACCCACGGGAATGCTCATGCCGGGCAGGCCTGCAAGTGAGGCGGGCAAAGTGAAGATGTCGGCCAAGTAATTGGCCAGCGGGTCGTTCGACTTGTCACCCAGCTTCCACGCGACCGTGGGTGCCACGGGGCCAGCAATCACATCGCACTGCTGAAACGCAGCTTGAAAATCGTCGGCAATCATGCGGCGTATTTTTTGCGCTTGCAAATAGTAAGCGTCGTAATAACCGTGCGACAGCACATAGCTGCCAATCATGATGCGCCGCTTGACCTCGTCTCCAAAGCCCTCGCTGCGTGTTTTTTCATACATGTCCGCCAAGTCGCTGAATTGTTTGGCGCGGTGACCAAACTTCACACCGTCAAAGCGCGACAGGTTGCTTGAGGCTTCGGCTGGGGCAATGATGTAGTACACCGGGATGGACAACTCGGTACGTGGCAGAGCGATCGGCACCAGCGTGACGCCTTGAGATTGCAAAGTGGCCAACGCCGTGTCGACGCCCTCGCGCACATCGGCCGACAAACCCTCTGCAAAGAATTCATGCGGCACACCCACGCGCAAACCCTTCAGAGACTGGTGCAAATCACGAGAAAAATCTTCAGCCGGTAAGTCCAGCGAGGTCGAATCCCGGTCCAGATCAGCGCCACACATGGCGCTCAAGAGCAAAGCGCAATCTTCGGCCGAGCGCGCCATGGGGCCCGCTTGGTCCAAGCTGGATGCAAACGCCACCATGCCGTAGCGCGAAGCACGGCCATAGGTCGGTTTGATGCCGGTGATGCCGCAAAACGCAGCTGGTTGACGAATCGAGCCGCCGGTGTCGGTGCCCGTCGCGGCGGGTGTCAAGCCAGCGGCCACGGCAGCGGCGCTGCCACCGGAAGAGCCGCCTGGAATGCGGGTGGTGTCCCAAGGATTGGTGACCGCTTGTGGTTGCACAGACGGCACGGCCACGTTTTCGTTCGCCGAGCCCATGGCGAACTCGTCGCAACTGAGCTTGCCCAAACTGACCATGCCGGCCGCGCCCAAGCGCTGGACCACAGTGGCGTCAAACGGTGAGCGGTAGCCCTCCAAGATGCGCGAGCCAGCGGTGGTGGGGAAATCGCGGGTCACGAAAATGTCTTTGTGTGCAATCGGCAAACCCAGCAAAGGCGAGGCGTCGCCTTGGGCCAAACGCGCATCGGCGGCTTGGGCTTGGGCCAAGCTGATTTCTTCATTGATCGTCAAAAACGCATGATGCCCATCGGCTTTGGCACGCGCCAATAAATGCTGGGCCAACTCGGTGGCGCTGGCCTGTTTGGTCGCCAAAGTGGCGCGCAACTCGACCAAACTTTGCAGGTGCAAGGCTTTGTCGCTCATTCGATCACCTTGGGCACCAAGAACAAGCCGTTTTCAACAGCGGGGGCACTTTGCTGGTTGGCCTCACGCTGATTGGGCTCACTCACCCGGTCCTCGCGCAATCGAAGGGCCATGCCGTCCACAGCGGATGCCGAGAACGCGCCCAAGTTGGGCATGGCGTCGATCGGATGCGCCATGGGCACCACGCCGGTGGTGTCGACCGCACGCATTTGCTCGACCACGGCGAAGAAATCGTTCAATTGGCCACGCAGTCGCTCACTGGCAGGGCCATCAAAATGAAGTCGTGAGAGCTGCGCGAGACGCTGGATATCGTTGGAAGTCAAAGACATAGGGATCAATTTCACAAGGCCACAGCCCAGGAACAGTCAGGGTGTTCAGGTATTATCTCGCCTTTGCTGGATTACCCAGAGAGGATTGTGATGTTTGGAGCATTTCGTCGGTATTTCTCCACCGACTTGGCGATTGACCTGGGCACAGCCAACACCCTGATTTATGTGAGAGACCGCGGCATTGTGCTCGACGAGCCATCGGTGGTGTCGATCCGCCATGAAGGCGGTCCTCAGGGCAAGAAAAGCATTCAAGCCGTGGGCCATGAAGCCAAGGCCATGCTGGGCAAAGTGCCTGGCAACATTGAAGCCATTCGACCCATGAAAGACGGCGTGATCGCCGACTTCACGGTCACCGAGCAAATGCTCAAGCAATTCATCAAGATGGTGCACCCGCGCTCGCTGCTCAAGCCCAGCCCTCGCATCATCATTTGCGTGCCCTGCGGTTCCACCCAAGTGGAGCGCCGCGCCATTCGCGAATCCGCCTTGGGCGCTGGTGCTTCCGAGGTTTACCTGATTGAAGAACCGATGGCCGCGGCCATCGGTGCCGGCTTGCCCGTGTCTGATGCCTCTGGCTCCATGGTGGTCGACATTGGCGGCGGCACCACCGAAGTGGGCGTCATCTCCTTGGGCGGCATGGTTTACAAAGGCAGTGTGCGTGTCGGTGGTGACAAATTTGACGAGGCCATCATCAACTACATCCGCCGCAACTACGGCATGCTCATCGGCGAACCCACCGCCGAAGCCATCAAGAAACAAATTGGCTCGGCCTTCCCTGGCAGCGAAGTCCGCGAAATGGAAGTCAAGGGCCGCAACCTGTCCGAGGGTGTGCCACGCTCCTTCACGATCTCTTCCAACGAAATCTTGGAAGCCCTGACCGACCCGCTCAACAACATTGTGTCAGCCGTCAAAAATGCCTTGGAGCAAACGCCGCCCGAACTCGGTGCAGACATTGCCGAGCGCGGCATGATGCTCACCGGTGGCGGCGCTTTGCTACGCGACCTGGACCGTTTGATGGCAGAAGAAACCGGCTTGCCCGTGTTGGTGGCCGAAGACCCGCTCACCTGCGTGGTGCGTGGCTGTGGCTTGGCCTTGGAGCGCATGGAGCGTTTGGGTTCTATCTTCACCAGCGAATAAATGCCACTCGGCACGCTTGATCGCAATCCACCGCCTTTTTTCAAGCAAGGCACCTCGGCGCTGACCAAACTTGTTTTGTTCAGCGCCATTTCTTTGGCGTTGATGTTCGCTGACCTGCGCTACAACATCGTGCAACCTGCACGCTGGGTTTTGTCACTGATCGTCTACCCGGTTCAGTGGTTGGCACTGCGGCCCCAGGTGCTGTGGGATCAAATAGATGACGCATTCGTCGGCAAACAAGAGGCGATGCAAACCGCCGAAGCGGCGCGAACCCAACTGCTGTCCCAAGCCATGCGATCCACACAGGTGGAGCAGCTCACACTGGAAAACCAGTATTTGCGTGAACTGCTTCAATTGCGTGAACGACTGGGCACCACCTCCATGGCCGCCGAAGTTTTGTACGAGGCAGCCGACCCCTTCACCCGCAAGATGATTTTGGACAAAGGTGCCAACAGTGGCATCGGTGTTGGTTCTCCGGTGATGGATGAACGCGGCATCTTGGGCCAAGTCACTCGTGTTCACCCATTGGTGAGTGAAATCACCTTGGTGACCGACCGTGAGCATTCCATCCCTGTCCTCAACACCCGCACCGGTGCACGCGGCGTGGCGTTTGGCGAGTCTGGTGGTGCCCCCTTGCTCGAATTGCGCTACATGGCCACCAATGCCGACATCGAGGTCGGTGACATTTTGACCACCAGTGGTGTGGATGGTGTTTATCCGCCTGGGATTCCGGTGGCCAAGGTGGTCAAAGTCGAGCGTCAAGCAGACTCGGTGTTCGCAAGGATCTTGTGTGAATCGCTCGCGCGGGTGCAAGGCGCTCGCCATGTCATGGTGCTCACGCCGGTCCAAACGGCACTGCCCGGTTTTGAAGAGTTGCCACCGCCACCGCAGCCCATCCCCAAAGGGGGTCGTCGATGATCATGCCGCGTGGCCACCAATTGCTGCTGCCTGCCAGCCCTTTGTTCATGTTTTTCAGCTTGGCGTGCGCTTTGCTGCTGGACATGTTGCAAAGCATGGCTTGGCTCGGCAATGCCGCCTGGACGCCCGATTGGTTGGCCTTGGTCTTGGTTTTTTGGGCGATCCACCAACCCCTGAAAGTGGGTGTGGGTATGGCCTTTGTGCTGGGTCTGCTCACCGATGTGCACCAAACATCATTGCTGGGTCAGCACGCCCTCGCCTACACCGTGCAAGGCTTTTTGGCCACCATGATTCACCGCCGCATCTTGTGGTTTGACGTGCCTTCTCAGGCTTTGCAGGTGTTGCCAGTTTTCATGACGGCACAGGTATTGGAATTGACGGTGCGTGTCACTGCCGGTGGGTTGTTCCCGGGTTGGACCGTGTTTTTGGCTCCCGTTATCCAAGCACTGTTGTGGCCAGTCGTTTCGGTGGTCTTGCTCGCACCACAGCGACGTGCACCCGACCCTGACAAGCACCGACCCTTATGAGCCTGCTGCGCAACGTCGAATACGACCTGCGTCGATTCCGTGCGCGGGTGGTGGTGGCCGGCATGTTGGTGATGTGTGCATTTGGCCTGCTGTTTTTGCGATTGGCCTATTTGCAACTGTGGCGCTATGACGAGTTCAATGCCCAGGCAGAAAGCAATCGCACGGCCATTGTGCCCATCGTGCCCAACCGGGGCGTGATCATGGATCGCAATGGCGTGGTACTGGCCACCAACTACTCGGCTTACACCCTGGAGATCACGCCCTCTAAAGTGGTGGCTCCCCTGGACGAAGTGATCGAGAAGCTCGGCGAATTGATTGACATTCAAGGGCGTGACAAGCGTCGCTTTCGAAAGTTGCGCGAAGAGTCCAAAAGCTTTGAATCGGTGCCGATTCGAACCCGCTTGACCGATGAAGAAGTGGCGCGCTTTGCTGCACAACGCTACCGTTTCCCGGGTGTTGAGATTCGCGCCCGTTTGTTTCGCAACTACCCCTACAACGAATTGGCCAGTCATGTGATTGGCTACATCGGTCGCATCAACCAGACTGAGAAAGAAAAACTAGAGGAGTCGGACAACGCGGGCAACTACCGTGGCACTGACTACATCGGCAAACTGGGTATCGAACAAAGTTACGAGCGCCAATTGCACGGTCAAACCGGTGTACACGAGATGGAAACATCGGCCGGTGGGCGCGCGGTGCGCCGCTTGCGCAGCAGTCCCGCCACGCCTGGCAACACCGTGGTGCTGTCCATCGACATCAAGTTGCAAAAACTGGTGGAGGATTTGTTTGGCGACCGCCGAGGCGCACTCGTGGCCATCGACCCGCGCAACGGCGAGGTGCTGAGCTTTGTCAGCAAACCCACCTTCGATCCCAACTTGTTCGTCGAGGGCATTGACACGGAGAACTGGCAAAAACTCAACGAGTCGCCCGACAAACCCCTGCTCAACCGCGCGTTGCGTGGGACCTACCCGCCTGGCTCCACCTACAAACCGTTCATGTCTTTGGCTGCGCTCAACACAGGCAAACGAAGTGCCAGCCAGATCATCAGCGACCCAGGGTTTTTCATGTTCGGCAACCACAAGTTCCGAGATGACAAAGAGGGGGGGCATGGCACCGTGGACATGTACAAATCCATCGTGGAGTCCTGCGACACCTACTACTACACCCTGGCCAATTCGATGGGCGTGGACATGATCCACGACCAAATGAAACCCTTTGGATTTGGACAAGTGACGGGGATTGACATCCAAGGCGAGTCGCGCGGCATCTTGCCATCCACAGAATGGAAACGCACCAGCTACAAACGCGCCGAACAACAACGTTGGTACTCGGGTGAAACCATTTCACTGGGCATCGGACAGGGCTACAACAGCTTCACCATGCTGCAGTTGGCCTCCGCCACCGCCGCCTTGGCCAACAACGGCCAGCGCTACCGACCTCATCTGGTTCGCGAAGTCCTCGATGTGGAAACCAAAAAAAGCCAATCGATTTCGCGCGACTCACCCATGCCATCCATTTGGAAGCCTGAAGATTTGGAAGTGGTGAAAGCCGCCATGGTGGGCGTGAACATCGAAGGCACGTCTGCTGCGAGTTTCGCCAGTGCGCCTTACACCAGCGCCGGCAAAACCGGCACCGCCCAAGTGTTCACGATCAAGCAAAACGAGAAATACAACGCCAGTAAAATTGACGAGCGCTTGCGCGACCATGCCTTGTTCATCGCCTTTGCGCCAGCCGAGAATCCTCAAATTGCTTTGGCCATGGTGGTGGAAAACGCTGGTTTTGGTGCACAGAGTGCGGCGCCGATTGCACGTCGCGTGTTTGACTTTGCGTTGATGGGTTTGTACCCCTCACAAGAAGATTTGGAAGCTGTGCAAAAAGGCTTGGCCACACGCCCGATTGGCAAACCGCGGCCGATTGCCAGCATGCCTTGGCCGCCCAAGGTGACCTCGCTTCCCGACGAGCCTGTCGAGGAAGAATCAGAGCGATAAAGCTGTGCGCCAATAGGCCCAAGCATCCACGCTTGTCTTGAGCATCAAGGCGGTGACCACCAGGATGAACAAGCCTCGTACGAATCGCGTGCCGTGTTGCATGGCCAAGCGTGTGCCCAACAAGCTACCCGCCACATTGGCCAATGCCAAATACACGCCCACTTGCCACCACACATGACCTTGCCAAGCGAGCAAACTGACAGCGGCCAAGTTGCTCGCCAAGTTCAGCACCTTGCTGTGTGCCGAAGCCTGTAAAAAATCAAAGCCCAGCCAACGAACGAGCAAAAACACCAAAAAGCTGCCTGTGCCGGGACCGAAAAACCCATCGTAAAAACCGATCAATCCACCGACCAAGCTCATGGCCCAAGCCAAGCGCTTGTCCTGGAAACGCGGTGCATGCACCTGCCCCAAGGTTTTGTGCCACAAGGTGTAAATCAACAACAACAGCAACAAAAGTGGCAGTGCTTGACGCAACAGCATGGGGGAGGTTTGGGTGAGCACATAAGCCCCCAACCAAGAACCCAGCAGGGCCATGCATGCCGCTGGCAACAAGGCGCGCCAAATCATCTGAACACGTTGTTGAAAATGCCAGGCGGCGAAGAAAGTACCCCAAACGGAAGCGGATTTGTTGGTGCCCAACAAGGTGGCGGGGTGCACAGCCGGGTAAGTGGCGAATAAACCTGGCACCAAAATGAGACCGCCACCGCCGACCACAGCGTCCACAAAACCAGCCAAGGCCGACAACAGGGTGACAAACAGCAAATCCATGGGGCATTGTCGCAGTCGAAAAAAAAGCACCGTTGTGCGGTGCTTTTTCCTTGTGACGCTTCGCCCCTGGTGGGGTTTGCGTTGTTTATCTCCTCGAACCCTCAGCAGCTGAGCCTCTACCCAGCGCGAGTGACTGGACTTTAGGGCCAAAGACCCTGCATGGACCCTAGGATTAACCCGGGTTGGTCTTGACGTCCTGGATCAGCCATTCGGCGGCTTTTTCCGCCAGCATCAACACGGGGCTGTTGGTGTTGCCACTGGTGATGGTGGGCATGACGCTGGCATCCACCACCCGCAGACCCTGGACCCAGCCACCGCGACCATCACGCACCCGCAACTGGGGGTCGACCACGGCCCATGGATCGTCGAGGCGACCCATGCGCGCAGTGCCCACCGGGTGAAAAATGGTGGTGCCAATGTCACCCGCCAAACGCGCCAAGTCTTCATCGCTTTGAAATTGGGTGCCTGGTTTGTATTCCTCGGGCTGGTAGGGCGCCAACGCGGGTTGGGCGGCGATGCGGCGCGTGAGTCGCAGCGAATCGGCGGCCACTTGGCGGTCGGCGTCGGTGGCCAGGTAATTGGGCGCGATGCGCGGGGCCTGTTGAAAGTTGGCACTTTGAAGATGCACCGTGCCACGGCTGGTCGGGTTCAGATTGCACACGCTGGCCGTGAAAGCTGGAAAGTGATGCAGTGGTTCGCCAAACGCGTCCAAGCTGAGCGGTTGCACGTGGTACTCGATGTTGGGCCAAGGCTGTGACGGGTCGCTGCGGGTGAAAGCACCCAACTGAGATGGCGCCATGCTCATCGGGCCCGTGCGGTGCAGCAAGTATTCCCATCCAATGGCGGCTTTGCCCCACCAGTTGTTGGCCAAGGTGTTGAGTGTTTTCACGCCCTGCACCTTGAACACCGCGCGTATTTGCAAATGGTCTTGCAGGTTCTCGCCGACACCTGGCAAATCCACCACGGGCGTGATGCCGTGCTGCTGCAACAAAGCGCCGGGGCCCATGCCCGAGAGTTGCAAGATCTGTGGTGAGCCGATCGCGCCAGCGGTCAAGACCACCGACTGCGCCGCATGGGCAGTCAGCATCTCGTGGCCATTCCATACCTGGACACCCGCGCAACGGGTGCCACCATTGGCAGCTGTGTCCAACAGCAAGCGGCTCACTTGCGCGTTGGTCCACATTTCGAAATTGGGTCGGCCATAACAAGTGGGGCGCAAAAACGCTTTGGCCGTGTTCCAGCGCCAGCCGTTTTTTTGATTGACCTCGAAGTAACCGACGCCCTCGTTGCTGCCGCGGTTGAAATCATCGGTGGCGGGAATGCCTGCTTGCACCGCCGCTTGGGCAAAGGCATCGAGCACGTCCCAGCGCAATCGCTGTTTGTCCACCCGCCATTCGCCGCCAGCGCCGTGCAGGGCATCGCCACCTTTGTGGTGGTCTTCGTGGCGTTTGAAATAAGGCAAGGCGTTGTCCCAACGCCAGCGCGCGTCACCCGTGACCTCGGCCCAGTGGTCGTAGTCACGCGACTGGCCGCGCATGTAAATCATGCCGTTGATGCTGGAGCAACCACCCAACACCTTGCCGCGCGGGTAACGCAGGCTGCGGCCGTTCAGGCCGTCGGCGGGTTCGGTGTGGTAGAGCCAATCGGTGCGTGGATTGCCAATGCAATACAAGTAGCCCACGGGGATGTGCACCCAGTGGTAATCGTCTTTGCGACCCGCTTCGATCAGCAAGACTCGTTTGCTGCGATCCGCGCTCAATCGGTTGGCGAGCAAACAGCCTGCCGTTCCAGCGCCGACGATGATGTAGTCGAAGGTGTTGTCGTTCATGTCATGTCGTCCAAGCAAACCATTCGAAGACATCCATGGTTCATTTGGATGTGGGCATGACGAACTCGGCCCCTTTGGGTGTGCTTTCCGGCCAGCGTTGCATGATGGATTTTTGCTTGGTGTAAAAACGCACGCCCTCTTCGCCATAGGCGTGCATGTCGCCAAACAGCGATCGCTTCCAACCACCAAAGCCGTGCCAAGCCATGGGCACGGGAATCGGCACATTGATGCCGACCATGCCCACTTGGATGCGGCGTGAAAACTCGCGGGCCACGTTGCCGTCTCTTGTGAAACAGCTCACGCCGTTGCCGAACTCATGGTCGTTGATGATTTGCACTGCGGTCGCGAAATCGGGCACACGCACACAAGCAAGCACCGGGCCGAAGATTTCTTCCTTGTAGATCTTCATGTCGGTGGTGACATGGTCAAACAAGGTGCCACCCATCCAAAAACCG
>JACCEC012334259.1_pt1 | contig 21563 bp, 18 predicted proteins | sample 7450121 | NCBI WGS metagenome assembly JACCEC01 (sample SAMN15323455, study PRJNA562643) | freshwater metagenome | isolation source: river surface water | place: USA:Blue River Watershed | collected 2017-08-18 | reverse complement strand
TTTTCCATTTCATTATTATTTTTTTTTTGATTAAATTGTCTATCTCTTAATAAATCATTAATTTTTGATAAATCAATATATCTGAATTTATTTTTTTCTTTAAAAAATTCCATAGAAGATATATCCATTGATTCATCTGATTCAATACCTTCTTTTTTAAGAATTTCAGGATCAAAAGTTATATTATTATTCCAAAACATATCATTTAATTGTTTTTCAAATCCTTCTATAAAAAACTTTTCATCATTTTTAGGTACATATTGTAAAATCATTTTTAATTCTGGACTAATTTGTTTTCCTTCACTATTCATTTTATTTTCAATATCTCTTAAAACTTTTACACTTGTACCATTTAATTGTTGTTCCATTACAAAAGCTATATCATAACAAAAATCTTCTCTTAAAAATTCTTGATTGTATTTTTTTAATAATTCAATTGATACATCTAAAATTTTTTCAATTATTATATTTTGTTCAGATTCTGTCGTATTTTTTGTTTCTTCAACTTTTTTATTAATATTTGTATTAGTTGATGTTGTTGTTTGATCTATTAAACCGGATGTTACGTTTCCCATTTCTATTTCTTACTAAGATCTTTTTTATTAATATTTTTATTATTATTAAAAATATTTATCATTAAAAATAATTTATTTATAAATATCTTTGTCTTTAAAAAAAATTATATATCTTCATCTTCTAAACGATTATTTTCATTTAATAAATGTTGATAATAATGTTCTAAACATTTTTCATAATAACATTCTGGTAAAAATATATTATTTTTTTTTGTTTTTAAATAATATATTGCTAATTGAGGAGTTACTTTACCATATTTTATATAAAAAGCTGCTACTAATACATCTACTTCTTGTTTATGTCCAAAACCTAATAATAAAACATTTTTATTTTCTTTTAATTTAGTATATATAAATTCAACAATATCATGAATATAGTTATATAATTCTAAATTAATATGTTCAAAATCAAAATCATCATCATTAAATTGAATTGGTAAACGAATTTCTTCAATATCATCTTTAGCTACAAATTTTTTTGTTTTAGATACATGTATAATAATCTTTATTTTTTTATTTTTTATAATATTTTGTTCTTTATAAACATCATATGTTGATGTATACAAATGAGGATATACTTCCATCTTTTATTTATTTATTTATTTAATTTATTTTTTTTTTATTTTTCAATTTTACTATTTTATTTTTTTATTATTTTTTCTTTGAATACATAATAAAATAACCAAACATAATTATAATAAATAATATTAATACTATCTTTAATATATTCATTAATTGAGGATTCTTTTTAATTATTATTCCTTCCTCTTCTTCTGATATCATTAAACTAATATCTCCAACTGAATCAACTGATATTTTATTAGGTGGTTTACCCATATCTCTATTTAAACAATCTTGAACAGATACACATTTCTTTTCCGGTACTTTAATTAAAAAATAATCTATACCATAATATGACATACTACTTACTAATATACCCATTAATAACCCATATATAAAATATATAATTGTTCTAATAATCTCTTCTGGTGGCTCAATTACAAAAAAGAATAATAATACCCATGCAGCAAATGCAGGTGTTAATAAAAGTTGATCTCCTGCTGAAAATAAATATCCTGATTCAGTATCAATACATTGATTATTTTGATTTTTATAATAATTTACACTTAAATAAGTTCTTCTTAATTTTCTTGTATAATATAATCCTATTAATAATAAAATTATACCCATCATATAAACAAAATAATTACTTTTTGATTCATCTGGATATTTACTATTAACTAAGTATAATACCACCAATAAAATTACTGAAGATACTATTATACCTGTATTATGTTTAGTACAAGAATCAGCTATAGTAAATTTACATTTGTCTTTAAATGTTTTATAAAATATTGGGAAAGTTAAACCTATTATATATCCAACTATTAAATAAGTATCTACTTTTCCACCTTTATCAAACATTTTTCTTTGAGTTGATTGAGTAAAAACATATACTAAACCAGTTAATATTATTGTAGTTACAAAATCAGTTATTTCATTATTCCAAATTCCTGGCATAAATGCATTCATTGCTATGTTTTTTGTAGTATTTGTATCAGCTGTAGTTTCAATATCTACAGTTCTATAATAATATTTATCAGGATAAAATTTAAAAAATCCTGCTAAAACAATTTTTATACCAAAATAACCTATAATAATCATAGCTAAAAAAGATTGTAATTTATAAATATCATCTCCACCTCCTAAACTTGGTTTTACAATACTAGATATTTTATTTGATGCATTATTCATTATGTTATATTCTTCTATCTTTACAAAAGAATTAAATTATTATTAAATATTTAATTCAAAAAAAAAATAATATTTATTAGATATTTTTTAATAAATTATTTTTTTTATTATTTTTTTGTATTTTATTATATTTTTCCCTACAAATATTTGCATATTCTTCCCATTTTAAATTAATTTCGTTTTTAAATTTATCAATATATATAATATCTTCTCCTTTTATATAATCATTATATTTTTTTTTTATATGATATTCTGATATTTTAAAATGGTCTATATGATAATATGATTTTAATTCATACATTTTTTGTAAACCATATATTAAAAAATTTTTTATTTTTTTTATTAAATTTGTATAAACAAATACATTTTCTAATAAAATATATTTTTCTATTTCATCTTTATAAACATAACACATTGAATTATCTATAAATAAAAAATTTTGATTCTTTCGATTTTTCATTAATTCATAAAAAGATTCTATATATAAATTTGATAATACTAAATCAATCATTTTTTGTTCATCTATATGTGAAATATCAAAATCTTTAAAAAATGATATTATCTCTTCATTTTCATTATTTTTTTCTTTTTTTAAATTAATTATTAATAATTCATCATTATTATTATTAATATTTTTTTCAATTTTATTATTAGTATTATTTACAATATTAAATTTATTTAAAAAATTAATATTATTTTTTATTTTATTTTGGTTTTGATCTTTTTCAATAATATCCTTAATTATACATATTTTTAAATGATTATTTAAATTAGTCTTTAAGGAAAATATTTTTTTACAATATATACATTGATTTTCTTCATATTTAATATTATTAATTTTATCTTCTTCAAAATTTTTTATTATTTTTTTTTCATTTACATATTTTTTTTCAATACTTTTATTAAATAATTCTATACCATCTAATTCACATTCCTCATTATTTTTTTCACATTTTTTTTTTCTATTTAAATGTTTTTTTATATCACTAAGATTTGTACTTTTATAATAACATCTATTACATTCATAATAAAATTCTAATAAATTATTATTATCTTCATTTATATAATTTTTATCTTTTTCTTTTTCCATTATTATTTATTCATCTAACTATTCTATTTTATAAATTATTTTTTTATTTTAAATTTTTTTCATTTAACTAAATGAAAAAAAAAATGATTTATTATTTTAATTATATTAAAATAATCGAAAAAAGGTACTTAAAGAAAAATTAATAACTTCATATTAAGATTCCATGTCAACTTGTCTTCATCAATCTGATGATTTTTTTTCTTTTTTAGATAAAAAAGATAGCAGTAATTCAAAGAAGAAAGAGGAAGATATCTGGGATTTATTCAAAGAATGTCAAAATGAGATAAATACAAACAATGATAGTGATAATGATAATAATAATAATGTATCTTTATTAAAACAAAATTTAATAAATAAAGTTAATAATCAAATAAATGATGATGATTATGATGATAAATGTGAATATTGTAAAGCTGAAGATTGTTTAATAAATGATAATGAAACGATTGTTTGTAGTGCATGTGGTGTTGTAAATAGAATGATAATAGATACAAATCCCGAATGGAGATTTTATGGTAATGATGATAATAAAAGAAATAGTGATCCTAATCGATGTGGTGGTCCATTAAGTCCATATATACAAAATGGAACATTAAGTATTGTTATATTAGGTCATGGTAATGAACAATTTAGAAAAGTAAATAGATTCAATGGTTTAACTTATAGAGAAAGGTCATTTATGACTATATTAAATTCAATAACAAATAAAGCAAGTTTAGAAAATTTACCTCAATCTGTAATTGATCAAACTATATATTTATATCAAAATGTATGTGCACCTTATGTAAAAAAAGGTACATCCGTTCAAAGTTTATTAGCAAATTGTTTTGCTCATTCATTAAAAGAAAAAAGATTTATTCGCACAAGTAATGAAATTGCAAAATTATTTAATATATCACCTAGAAAGTTTTCAAAAGGTAATACTGAATTTAATGAATATTTAGATACTTATAATAAGAAAAATAATAAAAATGTATCAAATATTACTGCTAAAGAATTAATTACTCAATATGCTAAAATGTTAGATTTTACACCTGAACAAATTAAAAGTTGTTCATATGCATTATATGTTGTTTATCGATTAGGTTTATGTCCTGAAAATAATCCTAAATCAATTTCTACTGGTATTATTTATTTAGTATCAGAATATTATGGACTACCATATACTAAAAGAGATATTGCTGATTATTGTAAAACATCAGAAGTCACTGTAGGTGGTACATATTCACAAATGATTCGTTATAAAAATCATTTAATTCCTCCAAATAAAAAATAAAAATATAGTATTATTAAATTAAATTATAATAATTTTTTTAAATCCATTTTTTCAAAATAAATATAAAATATAAATTTTATATATTTTATATTAAATTTAACACCATTTATATAATATAATTATTTTTTTAAATTCATTTTATAAATTTAAATTTTATAAAAAATAAAATTATAAATATTATTAATCATTTTTTTCTAATTCAGATGTTTGTTCTTCAATTATATCACTATCTTTTCTACTCCAAAAATTAAATATTTTATAATCATTTAAATATATTTGTTTTAATCTTTCTCTATTTTTTTCAGTTAATTTACCTCTAGTTTTCTTTGATACATTCTCTTTTGGAAAAATTTGATCAATTTCATAACCTAACATCTTCAAAAATGGTAAAAATTCTTGTATTGTTAACATTAAATGAACATTTTTTGTCCAATATTTTAATGTATTATAAGGTGTAAAATTCTTTATTTCCCTATTTTTCATACTTCCTACTATTTGATCTAAAGTTATTGATTCATTATTTAATACATTTTTTAATCTTCTAGGCCAATCTTTACCCAATTTTTTTCTACTCAATCTATAATTTAATAAAGATTCATATCTCTCTATTGGATCTCTTATTATCGTAAATGTTATACCATCTCTTTTATTTGCTCTATTATGTTGTTTATTATTTATTTTAAAATATTCTAAATACTTCGCTGCATATGTTCCAGCACATTTTGGTGTATGAATAAATGTTAATTTTGTTCCATTTTTTATTTTATATTTAACAAATTCTATTAATTTTTGTTTCCATTGTGGTATTATATTAATATCAATATCAATATTTGTTATCTCTTTTTTTTCTTCAAGATTTTCTAAATTATCATTTGTTATTATATTATCCATTTTATTATACTTTTTTATTATACTTAAAAAACCTTTCTTAAACGATTTTTATAAAAAAAAATTTAATTTCTTTAAGTTTAATTAAATTAAATTAAATTAAATAAAAAAATTATTTTTTTTTAATCAATCCATTCTTCTAATATAGGATTTCTAGTTACACAACCCTCTTTATCTATTTCTAAATATTTTACTTTAACTTTTTTACCTATGAATTTCTTACTATTTTTTTCATAATCTTTCCATTGTTTTTTTCTTTCTTCAATATTTCCAATTGGTATAACCCAAAATGTTTTATTATTATTTTTCAAACATTTACATTGCCAAACCACACTTCCTTTTTGAGCCCCTTGACCTTCTTTAGCACCTACAATTTCAAAAATATTTTTTTTAAATTCTTTTGTTCTTAAAACATCATAAGATTTTTTATTCCATTTATATAATCCATCCAAATTTCTTACAATCACTCCTTCATATCCTTCCATTAAATATTTTTCATTTTCTTTAAGTACTTCTTCATAATTATTTAAAGTCACACAATCAACTAATTTTATATATTTAAATGAATATTTATCAAATATATTTTTTTTTAAGTAGTTAAATCTTTCTTTAAATTCCATATTCATTTTATTTATATTAAAACAATCAAAAATATAATATGACACTTGTTTCATTTTTTCAATATTATTTTTATTTACATATTGTTTTCTAACTAAAGAACCTATATCATGTAAAGCTAAACCTTTTTCATATAATTCACCATCTAAATATAAATCACCTAACCATAATTCTTTAATTTTACTCAATTCTTCTTTTATATGAGGCAAATGAAGAAAAGGTTTCATACCACGTGATAATAATTCTATTTTTTTATTTTTTATATCATAATGACTTAAACAACGATAACCATCTAATTTTTTTTGAACGCAAACAGGATATTTTAATTTTTGATAATGATCATCTAATTTATGTGCTCCCATTGGTTTAATTATACTTTGTTTTGTTTTTAATTCTTTTTTATTAGTCTTTTCTATTTCTTCATAAAATCCACTTTCTTTCTTTTTTTTAAATAAAGCATTTGCTTTTGTTAAAGTTTTTTTTTCATCATTCATTTCAAAAGGATTAGGTATAGTTATTTTACCTCCGATTATACCATATTCTCTACATATTAAATAATTATTACTTGGCACTTTGCTTATTTCTATCCATATTTTCCAAAATCTTTTTTTATTATTGTTTGTATCTAAATATAAAATTGGATATTCTTTAAAAATCATTTTTATATATTTTATCAAAACCCTATTTTTTATATTATTTTTTATTTTTTATTTTAATAATAATATTAAATTTTTATTATTCATTATAAAAAAAATATTTTTTATTTTAATTTTTATTTTTCATCTGATTTTTCACTCATTGTATCACTTCCACTATCAATTTTCATATTTGACGATGATAATGGAGAAGTTCCCATTACATCTTCTGGGAAAGCATATACTTGATTTTCCATTCCATAAATATCTAATACCTCTTTTACTACTTGATCTCTTTCAACATCATTTTTGTCAAATTCAACTGAATGTATACTTACTGACCTAGTTCTTCTCAATTTATTTGTAAAATCTTCTAAACCATTTGTTTCTGAATGTCTATCATGTTGATCCAAATCACCTGTTATTACTAATTTTGTGTTTTCACCAACTCTTGTTAATAACATTTTCATTTGTGATATTGTTGAATTTTGCATCTCATCTGCTACTATCCAACAATTTTTAAATGTTCTTCCTCTCATATATGCTAATGGAGATATTTCTATCTCCTTATTTTCTATCATTTTTTCTACTTCTTTAGGATGAATAAATTGATATAATATATCATATATAGGTCTTATCCATGGAGCCATTTTTTCATCAATACCACCTGGTAAAAATCCTAAATCTTCATCCACTGATACAACAGGTCTAGTAAATATAATTCTATCAACATTTCCTAATAAAAAATTACGAACTCCTTGTTCAACAGCTAAAAGAGTTTTACCAGTACCACTTGGACCTGTTGATACTATTATTCTTGATTTATTATTTTTTAAAAAACTTATATATTTTTCTTGAGCACTATTTTTTGCTTTAGAAAACTTTGTTTCAAATTCTGCTTTTTCTTTATTTGATAAATAATTCATTCCTAAATAATATTTTCTATCTAACATAATTTCTGTCTTAAATATTTCTATTTCTTCTACTATTTCATCTTCGTATTCATGTTTTCCCTTTTTTTTATTTCTATTTTTCTTACCTTTTATATCATTATTAAAGTTTTCCATTATTTCGACGTCTTTTCTTAAATCATTAAAAGAAAAAAAATATCTTTTCTTAATTCTTATTTTAATTATTCATTTAATTAATTAATTAATTAAATATAAAAAAAATATTAAATAATTTAATTTAATTAATTATCATTTCTAAATTTTTAATTCGTTTTTATAAATCAAAAATCTTCATTATTTTCTAAAATTAATTTATCATAATTAAAATAAATTTTTTCAATATTTACTTTCATAAAATTACTAAATTTTTTATAATCAGATGTTTCTATTTTTGTTTTTATTGTCTTATTATAAATAAAATAAAATGTTGGTATCTTTTCATATTCAAATATTTCTTTTAATTCTTCTAAGCTTTGTACCTCATCTATATCTTCTACTTTTATTTTTATCCAATTAATTTCATCATATTTACCATTTGTCCAACTATTATCTAATTCCATTTCAACACTTATTCTACTACATGGTTTACACCAATCTGCATATAATTGTATTATATTTATAGGTTTTTCTTCAATTAATTGTAAATATTCTTGATAATTTTTTATTATTTTGAATTCCATATTTATTATATTTTTAATAAATATATTTTTATAAAAAAAAAAATTAAAAATAAAATTAATATTTATAAGGATTTAATTTATGTAAACTTGATAAATATATATAAATATTAGTAAAATATTTTACAAAAAACAACCATAATGCAAATAAAATTGATAAAAAGAAAATATTTTTAGAATCAAAATTTTGTTCTAAAATAATTGTTCTTATAAAACCAATAAAAATTAAAAATAAAATAAATAAATAAAAAATTTCATAATATTGTAGTTCTGTAAAAGGTTTAAAACTCATTTGTTTCCTCTAATAAAATAAAATTTATTTTTATATAAAATAAATTTAAAATATATATCTAATATAAAAAAAAATAATTATGAATGGAAAAAATTAATTCAATTAATAAAGAAAAACATGATATTGAAAATCAATTAAATAATATTATTATTGAAAAACAAAATTATGAAAAAGAATTTTACAAAGAAAATTTTATCAAAGAATTTAAGTTTTTATTATTAAATGGATTTTATATGTATTTTATATATAACGATTTTATATCTTCTTTTGATTTTTCTATCAATAAATCACTACTTATACCTGTTTTTATTTATACAGATATGACATTTAAAAATATATATTTTGATTTATCTAATATTAATTTTCAAAAAGTTAATTTTATAAACTCAAAGTATTTATTTAATTTTAATGAAAAACAAAAAAAAATAATATTAAAAATACCTATTTCAGAACTAATTGATAAAAAAATACATTATTTTTTTTATTATAATCATAAAAACAATAATCAAGAGTTAAATATGTTTTTTACTTTATTTTTACAAAATTATAACTTATCACTTTATCATCCTTATTTTAATTTATATAACATATTATATGATGGTATTGAATTATTATAATGGTAAAATATTTTTTTGTGAATTATTATTCCAATTTATTATACCATTTTTATCTCTTACAAATTCATTTGCAAAATATTTAGTAAAATAATACCATACACTAAAAAAACTTGCAAATATTATTGATTTTGTTAATAAATTTGATTCATTTTTTAATAAAAATTGTCCAATATATCCAAATATCAATATTATTAATAAAGAACCTGATATCATTTCAGCATATTGAAAATTTTCAATTCTTAAATAACATACATTTTGAAAAACAAATAATATAAATTGTATTACTAAAAATAAATATATTGAATTCATATCTTCTGAAAAATCCATTTATTATTATATTCTTCTATATTTATTATATATATTATTTATTTAATTTTTATGTTTTCATTTCATTTATTTTTTTTGTTTTTCATTTATTTATTAAAAAAAAATATTATGTATTTAATAATTCATTCATTTCATAATAGTTCATTATTATATTTTTTATTAAAAGAATTATTAGCAAAAATATACCAGTCAAAAATATATTTAAAAGACTTACTTGTATATTTTGAATTTTATAATAAAAATAAAATAATGGTAAAAATAAAATAAAAGCAAAAATTAATTCTATTTTTTGATAATTAGTCAATAACAACATCTTTAATTTATTACTATATTATTTTTTTATTTTTTTTATCCAATTATTATTAAATTATTTATTATATGATTATTTAATAAATATTTACGTTTAATTAAATATAAAAAAAAATGAATATTATTTTTTTTTATATTATACTATATATATTTAAAGAAAAATTAATATTATTTAATAAAAACAAACGTAAAATGAGTAGTAAAAACAAAGGTGGTAAAAACCAACGTAAAGGTAAAAAAGTAAGAGTTCCTAATAAAAAAGAAGATATTCCTCTACCTGAAGTAGAAGATGATTCTCATGTAGGTATTGTACTTTCTCCTCTTGGAGATTGTAGATTTAATGTTCAATTAATTACAAAAACAGCTGCATCAAAAACATACACTTGTCACCTTTCTAAAGGTAAACAAAAAATGGGTTATGTTGTAGCTGGAAGTTTTGTTCTTTTTTCACTTAGAGAATTTGAAGAAAAAGGTGATATTATTTACGTATATAATGATGATGATGTAGCTTATCTTAAAAAAACAGGCGAAATTGCTGAAATTAATAATGATACTAGAAGTAAGAATGGTGTAACTGTATCAGTTGCTGATCCTAGTAAAAATTTAGGTTTCGATTTCGTTTCAGGTAATGATAATAATATCACTCTTGATAATGATGGTAATGAAATCATTGATCTAAGTGTTCTTTAATTATTAAAAAAAATTAAAAAATTAAACTAAAAAATATTAAATTAATAATTTAATAAAATTATTAAAAATTAAATAATTATAAAAAAAATCATTTTTAACTAATTAAATATATAACTTTATTTATATTTAATATTTATAAAATAATAAAAAAATAAAATCTAAAAATATATAATTTTCATTTAACAATAAATTGTATCCATTATATACTTTTTCATATCATCTTTTCTATTTTTAACCTCATCATTATTTAAATATATATCAAACGCCTTTTGTATATCATCTTTATTTATCTTTTTCTTTAAATCATTTGATTTACCAAATATTCTCCTTGCATGTGCTATTTTTGTTAAATGCCATAAATTCTCCATATCACCACCATTATATTTAAATACATCTCTGTGTTTTTTAAAGAATTCTAATGGTACTTGTTTATCTGAATCATTTTCAAATATCTCCCATCCATCATCTTTAATTTTTTTTAAATATATTAATCTTAAATCTTCTGCATCGTATTTATCAACATTTATTCTGAACTTAAATCTTCTATTTAAACCTGGATTATAAGCAAAAAATGATTCCTCTAATTGTTCTTTATAACCCGCTATAAATACTATTGTATCCTTATTTTCCGTCAAATTTTGATTGATTGTATCAATACATTCTTTTGAAAATGTATCTCTTTGTTCAGGATTTCCTAATGCATAAGCTTCATCAATAAATAATATACCACCTTTTGCATTATCAAATACTTCTTGAGTCATTTTAGCAGTATGACCACAATATTTTCCAATCATATCACTGCGTTTAACTGCACTAAATTTATCTTTTTTACAAATTCCTAATCCATAAAATATTTTACCAAGCATCTTTGATATCTCAGTTTTACCTGTACCAGGTGAACCTTGAATAACTGTATGCCACATTTCGTCTTTTTCTTTATCTCTTATATTTTGTAGTCTGAAAAATATTAAATCTAATATCATATCTTTTACCAATTTCATACCAATCATATTATCTAGATCTTTTAATGCTCCTACACATTTATTTAATGCTCTCATATTAATAACATATCTTTTTGAATCAAGTGGATCATATGTTTCACCTAATTCTATTAAATCTTTTAATGTTTTAATTTCTTTATCAATTGGTAAAAGTTCAGATGATTCTTCAAAATATGCATAAAAATCATCTTCTTCCTTTTCTTCTTCTTTCTTCTTATTCGGATTTATAAATATAGAACCTCCTCCACCCCCTCCACCTCCTAAAATAATAGAAAATATAGGATTTATACCTCCATTTTCATCACCAAAAATATCATCAAAATCATCTTGAGGTGGTCTTTGTTCTTCACTTCTACGATATCTCCTTTTTCGTCCTTCATTTTTATTATCATTATTTTCATTTTTTTCATTTTTTTTATTATCTTCCTTATCTTTACAATCATCACATTCATTATCCTCGCATTTTCTTTTTTTATTATTCTTATCATCATTTAAATCGTTACTAGTATTTGAGTTTGAATTTACATTATCTTTATTAACATTTTCTGAATTATTATTATTATTTTTAGATTGACTTAATTTTTTTTTAATATTATTTTTTTCTTTTTTATCGCTATTATTATTTTTATTCGAATTATCACTCATCTTTTTTAATCTTTTTTAATATAAAAATAAAAAAATCTTCTTATTTAAATTTTATTCTTTTTTCTTTATATTCTTTATATAATTAAAATTTTATATTTTATTTTTTTTTTATTTCTTTAAGTAGTTAAATTATAATTATTTTATTTTTTTTTTCGAATAAATAAAATAAAAAAATAAATAAATCTTTATTATTTTTTTTTGTCGAATAAAATATAATAATAAAGTATATTAATAAAAAAATGAGTGATCTTACTGATAAAAATAAATTGAATGATACAAAGAAAATAAAAAGTTCAACAAAAAATTTAGTACTTAATGAACTTATACAACAACAAAATCAAACAAATTCACAACCAATTCAAACAATTTTAACTAATACCAAAAAAAATATTAATTTATATAACAAAAATATAAAATTTATGCATTTTTTTCAAAAATGCTTATTTAAGCTTTCAGAACATTTGAACAATTTATCCATTCAAAAATATATTGAACCTGATGATTATACATCTAAATTAACTCAATTAGATGAAGTTCTTAAAAAAATAAATGATATTGAATTAAATCAAACAAATTATTTTAAGAAAAATACAAAATTATTATTAGAAAATAATTATCCTGAATTATTCACATTATTAAAAAATATTATTATCACTAATGGTTTTCCAGATTTAAATATTATTTTATCAATTATTAGTCAAAATTATTTTGAAGATTTTAATAATTATAATGAAGAATTTAAAGATTATATTAATATTTTAAATGAAAATTTTATTACATTAAATATTCAAATTTATCAAGATGAAAATGAAAAAAATAAATTTAAAAATTTACATAATATTGAATCTTTAGATATACCAACTATTAAACATCTTTTAACAAGTTTTTTAACAAAAGGAAAAGTATTAAATGAAAAAATAGATGGTTCATCCATAATTTTACCTTTTAATAATTTTATTATAGTTTGTCATGGTTTATTTAAAAAAGATTCTTTAAATTTATGTAAAAACTCATCTATTTATCAAAAAAAAATGAATGCATTAATTGAAGATTTAGAATATGTTGATGTTCCTAAAGAATTTAAAGATAAATACATAGAACAAATATCATTAAGAGACTTTATAGTCTATCCTACCAGAGAATTAGCTGTTTCTCTTAAAAATGATTATCAAGAATACTTATTAATGAAATCTAAATCATTATCTTTTATTATAAAAGATTTTATTAAATCACCTCCTGAAAAACAAAGAAAAACATTAATTCTTTTATTAATTGGGGACGACGAATCTAAATTTAACGCTAATATGATCTTTGATTTAATTAAATCACAAAATATAACTTTCCAGGGTCAACCTTTAACAGATATTATTTACAAGAGTTTTCATTGGAAAATACAAAAAATATTTAAAGTATCTCTTAAAAGTTATGAAGACTCTAAAAAGAAAATTGAAAATTTAACTATTAATGATATACCTTATGAATCAAGAATAGCAGCATTAAAAACATCAGACTTTGTTAAGTCAAAAGCTATGGATAAAATGAAAGAAATTAATGGTTCAAAAGAAAATAGTAATAAAGCACAACAATGGTTAGATGGATTTTTAAAAATACCTTTTGGAGTTTATCGTGAAGAACCTATATTGAAATTTTTTAAACTTTATCAAGAAAAAATAGAAAATTATATTCAAATATTATCTACTGAAATTTATGATTTTGAATCTTATATAGTTGATACTAATAACATAAATCATAAAAAATATTATGATATATTATCTCCTGTTATTAATGAATTTTATGGAACAGTTAATGAAAAAAGTGAAAATTCATATGAACAATTTATAAAATATTTAAATAAAATCTTAAAAGAATTAGATGATATTGATCACGATGTATTTTTAAAAAAAACAAACAGTGAAAATTATTTATCCAATATTCTTCAAAATAATAATAATAATAAAATTTTAAATTCTAATATTAATAGTCCTATTAAACTAAATAAAGTTAAAAGTTCAGATTTTGAATTTGTTGATATAGAATCACCATCCTTAATAGAAATAAATGACAATAGAAATTTTAATTTTACTAATACTAATGATTCTAATATATTTTATAATTTATCTAAAAATTTATCTTTTGAATCCCAACAAATACTTTATAATATTCTTTTCAAAAAAAATATTGTTAACGAATCAACTTTAGAAAAAAGTAAAGATGAATTAAATAAATTTATTGAACTTAAAGAAAAAATTTTAAATAGTTCAAATTTAACACAAGATAGTATAGAACTATTAGATAACAAATTAAAAGAATTAGAAGAATTAATTGTGACCCGTTCTTTTACTGAAAATGAACAAAATAATGATTCTTTAGAATTTGAATTCCAAAAATTCGTTTACAAAAATAAAAAGAAAATTAAAAATTATGTTGATGAATGGAATGAATTTAAACTTAAAAAGAAAAATTATTTACAACAAGTCGAAAATATTTTAGATAAATGTACCTATGGACAATTTGAAGCAAAAAAACAAATGAAACGTTTAATTGCTCAATGGATGAATGGTAACAATGCAAAAGGAAGTTGTATTGGTTTACAAGGTCCACCTGGTGTTGGTAAAACTAGTTTATTAAAACATGGTCTATCAAAATGTTTAGTAGATGAAGAAGGTAATCCTCGTCCTATGATTTTTATTCCTATTGGTGGTAGTTCTAATGGATCATTTTTGGAAGGACATAATTATACTTATTTAGGTTCAACATGGGGTAAAATTGCAGATGCTTTAATGGAAGCAAAATGTATGAATCCTATAATTTTTATTGATGAATTAGATAAAATTAGTAAAACAGAACATGGTAAAGAAATTGCTTCTATTTTAACTCATATAACAGACGAAACACAAAATCATGAATATTTTGATAGATATTTTGCATCTGTTCCTATAGATTTATCAAGAGTTTTATTTGTATTTTCATATAACGACAAAGATAATATTGATCCTATTTTAAGAGATAGAATTCAAGAAATCAAAATTAAAGGATTAACTAAATACGAAAAAATTGTTATCTGTAAAAATTATATTTTACCCGAAATTTATAAAAATGTTGGATTTGGTCCTGACGAAATTATATTCAGTAATGAAACATTAGGTCATTTAATTGAAGATTATACTTTTGAAGATGGTGCAAGAAAAATAAAAGAAATATTATTAAATATGGTACGCGAAATTAATTTAGAAAAAATTAATGGTAATATCGAAGAATTCCCATTCTTTGTTAATGACAATTTTGTAAAAATTTTTATGGAAGATAAACGCAAAATTAAAAGAAAAGTTATTCATGATAAACCTATGGTTGGTTTATGCAATGGATTATATGCAGTTTCTGGTAGTAGTGGTATCGGAGGAATCACTCCTATGCAAATGATGAAATTCTTACCTACTGAAAAGAAATTATGTATTGAAAAAATAACTGGTAGTTGCGGTGAAGATATGATTGAAAGTGTTAATTATGCTTTTACTCTTGCTCTTAATCTTATTCCTGAAGATATGCTTAAAAAAATTATGGAAAATCCCTATAGTATTCATGTACATTGTGGTGATAGTGGTCAGAAGAGTGGACCATCTGCTGGAGCTGTTTTAGCAACGACGTTTGTAAGCCTTCTTACAGGAATAAAAATTAAAAATTATTTCTGTGCAACAGGAGAGTGTAGCATTTTTGGTAAAGTATTAGCCATAGGTGGCTTGGAAGCAAAATTAAACGGAGCTATCAAAGCGGGATGTACTGTGTGTTGTATTCCTAAAGAAAATGAAGAAGATTTAAGATTAATGATCAAAAAAGATCAAGAAGAAAAGACAAAGATGTATCGTTCAGAATCAATGAAAAATTTTGATTTATCACCATTAGTAGAACATGAATCATTCGATTATCAATTAGAAGAAAATAAAGTGATTTACAAAGATAAATTAACAGTATATATTGTTGATAATATTATTGATTTTATGAAAGTAGCATTAGTAGATAATGATATTAAATGGAATACATCATTTATTATGAAAGATATTGAAAAATAAAATTTATTTTCTATTATAAAAATCATTATAAATAAAGTTTAAATAATCATATAATTTATATGATACTGAATTCCAACTATAATTTTCATTTATATATTTAATTAAATATTCATAATTATTATTACTTTTAAAATTATTTCTTTTTTTATTATATAATTCTTCAATTTTTAAAATAATATCATTTACTTGAATTATATTTGAAGAATATTCATCATTTATTTTTGAATCTACAAATTCTATTAAATCTGTTTTTGTATTTTCTTTTATATCATTCATCACTTCCTCTAAACTTCCTGTTTTAGGTATTAATATATTTAACCCTGATGATAATGCCTCTAATGCACTTAATCCAAATCCTTCACTTGAAAAAGGATAAATATATAAATCGCATATATTAAATAATTTATTTATATTTTCAAAATCTAATACTTCATCTATAAAAATAATATGATTGTTCATAAATTCATTAAATAAATCCTGATTAAAAATATTATTATTATATTTTAATATTATATTTTTAATAGAATTATATATATTATTTTCTGTACTATACATATTTTTCATCATTTTTAATATTAATTTTACATTTTTATTATTTTTTAAATAAACAATAAAATATAATGATTCTAATATCAAATAAATACCTTTATTTAATGTTTGAGCTCCCATTTGAATCATCAAAAAATCATTTTTATCTATTTTATACTTTTTTTCATATTTTTCATATATTTTGTTTTTTTCATTTTCACAATTTATTCTATAAAATAAATTTGTATCTACACCATGACTAATAATTTTATTTTTATAATTCATATTTTCATTTATATATTTATTTAATCCTAATGATGACCATTTACTAGGTGTTAAAAAATAAAAATTATTATATACTTCAAAATACATTTTAACATAAAATTCATTTATATCTTTATTATTTATAATAAAATTATTATAATCCATTTTTTTTCCAAATTCTGAAGTATAAAACAAACAAATTGGTTTATTTGATAAATTTTCATCTAAATTTAAATTATATGGATAACATAATCTAAAAATTAAATCAATTTCTTTAAGTACTTCATTTTCATCATTTTTAATATAATTCATTTTTTCAATTATATTTGAATATTCAATCGGTAAAAAAGAATTATGAATATTCTTCCAATTTGAATTATAATACTCTTTTTCTAATAAATAAAAATCAATTTTTTCACTAAAATTTTTATATAAATAAATTAAATGAAAACAATTAACTATAGAATAACTATGTGGTATTTTTGTCCATGATTCAAATAATATTTTTATTTTTCTATTTTCCATCTTTATTTTTTACATTTATTATTTATTTTTTTTAAGTACTCATTTTTTTAATTAATATATTATAAAAAAAATATAATTAAATAATTATTTTAATTAAGTTTTAATTTAACTTAAAAAAAAGTATTATAAATTAAAAATATTAAAAAAAGATGGATGAATTTTATGATTTATATACAGATATATTAAGACATAAAAAAAATAATATTAATGAATTTTATCAATATAGTTTAAAAATATTAACAAGTGTTGATTATCATAAACAATTTGATATTTTAAATAAATTGATATATTTTTTTCCAAATGATTATTTATTATATTATTATATGGGATATATACATTTAAATATAAATGAATATACTGCATTAACATGGTTTAAATTATGTTATGAAAAAAATCCTGATTATTTAGAAAATATTTTAGATATGGGAAAAATTTTTATAGATAAAGATTTAGAATTAGAATTATTTAAATATATAAAAGATGAAGATGTTATAAAATTTAATAATGATGAAAGATTTTTACTTTTAATAGCTTCAGGACATTTAAAAAATGAAAATTTTAAAAAATCATTAGAATATTTTTTAATTTTAATAAAAAAAGAAGATAAAATGAATGATGATTTAAAAATTAAAATTTATAATAATATTGGAAGATTATATTCTAATTTAAGAGATTTAAAAACTTCTAGTATTTATTTTAAAAAAACAATTGATTTATTATTAAAACAAAAAATTTTAAATAAAAAACATATTATTGAGGTTGTATCAAATTTTATTACAAATCAAGATTATGAATATTTTAAAGATTTAAATTTATCATATGAAGAAAAGTTCAAAAATTATGAATTGATTAATGACATATATAAAGAACAAAATATTTATTCTTTTGATTTAACAAATAAATTAAAAAATAACTCTGATTATAAAATTAAAATTGGTTTTGTATCTAGTGATTTTTTCTCTCATGCAGTCACTAATTTTATTTTACCAATTTTAGTTAATTTAAGAAAAAATATTTTTGATATTTATTTATTTTATAATAATAATATTGAAAATTCATCACCTTATATCAATTTATTAGAAAATATTAATTTAATTGATATATCTAGAGTTCATGATACTTTAGAATTATCTAATTTTATATATTCTTATAAAATAGATATATTAATCGATTTAAATGGTCATACTTCAAAAAATAGATTAGATATTTTTGCTTTAAAACCATCTCCTATTCAAATGACTTATTTGGGTTTTCCTAATACAACTGGTTTAAAAACTATAGATTATAGAATAACTGATAAAATAGCTGATCATCCTGAATCCAAACAAATTTATAGCGAAAAATTAATATATATGTCAAAATGTTTTTTATGTTATTTTAATATTTTACAAAATAAAAAAGAAGATAATAAAGAATTTTATAATAATATAATTTTAGGTAGCCTTAATAAAGAATTAAAAATAAGTCTAGATGTTTTACATTGTTGGAAAAAAATATTAGAAAAAACCCCTAATAATGTAAAATTATTAATAAAATTAGAAAGTGAAAAAGACTCATTATATTTAGAAGAAAAAAAGAATTATTATTTAAAAGAATTAAATTGCGATTCTGAAAGAATTATTTTTATACCAAGAACATCACAACCTGATTATTTTAAACTATTTTCTTTTATTGATATGTTATTAGATACTTTTCCATATTCAGGAACAACTACTACTTGTAATGCATTATTTAATTCTGTACCTGTTATAACTTTATATAATCAAAATAGTCATGTTCAAAGTGTATCATCATCTTTATTAATTAATTCAGGTTTTCCTGAATTAGTCACTTATTCTGAAGATGAATATGTACAAAAAGTTGTTGATTTAACACAAGATATTGAAAAAATAAAAATGTATAAAAAAAATATACATCTTAAATTTAAAGAACTAATGAATCCCAAATTATTTGTTAAAGAATACGAAGAAATTTTAATTAATTTATATAATAAACATTTTATAAATTAAATAAAAAAATTATAAATATAAATATAAATCTAACAAGAATGTTGTTTTATCATCATAACTACTTTAAAACCTTCAATCCAATTATACTTTTCTTTAATATCATTTTTGATTTTTTCAATATCAAAATCTAATTCACATGAATTACTATTTGTTCCTTCTCTATCATTTCCCCATCTTGATGTACTTAATAAATTTTTTACAGGATATAATAAAAATTTATCATATAAACATCCGTACTCTAATGTATTTACTGAACCACTAAATTGTGAAGATTTAAATTCTTTTTTACTTCCATTTTTTTTTGATTCTTCAATAAATTTTATTTTAAACTCATTGATTTTATTTCTTTTATTTTCTTCTTCTAAATTCTTTGCTAATTCATCTTTTTTTTCTTCATTTTGTTCATTTTGTTCATTTTGTTCTTTTGATTTTTTTTTACACACACCTTTTTTTTTTACAATTAAAAATTCATTATACAAATCATAATAAATATTTTCAAATGCACTTGTGAATGAATTATTTTCGTCTTCAATAAATCCATAACTAAATATTTTTTTTAACTCTTCAATATTTTCTATATTAATTTGTTCAATTAAATCACCTAATTTAATTTTTAATCCAATTGATAAATTTACACTCTCACTTTTACCCATTTTATTATTTAGATGTAAATTTATATAATTAATATTATATATTACAATTTTTTTAAATAGATTATTTTTTAATTTAATAAATCAACTTATCTAATAATAAAATTTGATTTATTTAAAATTTTAATTTTATTTTTAGATGAATTTATAATACTTTTATAAATTTTATATTGTTTATCTATTAGTTTTTTAAATAGTTCTTTATTATTTTTAATATATTTAATTACTTTATTTTTTTTTTCTATTTCAAAAGAATCATTTAAATCTATTTTTGTCCCAAATAATTTTTCTGTTTTTTTTATTATATTTTTTAAATTAATTACATCATTTATTGAATAACCAAAATAATTATATGCATCTATTAATTTTTCTTCTGAAGAAGATTCAAATTCCACAAATTGAATTATACTAGGTATATTTATTATATAAATATTTATATTATTTTTAAAAACATAATGTTCTTTTATTATATTATGTAAAGCAATACATTCATATTTTAATATTGTTAATAAAGATTTAATTTCTTCTAAATTTTTAATATTTAATCTAAATTTAAATATATTTTTATTTATAATTCTCTCAAATTCAATATATAATATATTACTTTTTAATGATGTATCGTATATTACTTTTATTTTATCATTATCTTTATTTTTAAATATTAAAATTTGTAAAAAATGTTTATTTTTTAGTTTAACATCTTTATTTTTTTCTATTTGTTTTATTAAATTATCATTTAATATAAAATAGACGTGATTTGGAAATAAAGTTTTTCTAATTGCTTTTTGTAATGTAAAATCTTTTACTGGATGAAATAATGTATTTTGTTCTTTAAATATATCATCTATTGTCCATATTTTTCTAAAATAAATATTTTTTAATTCATCTATTTCTTTTATATTTAAATCATAATATTTTGCTAATGTGACAAAAATATATTCTGAAAAAAATAAATAATTTTTTTTTTCTGCATATAATTTTATTTTATTTAATAAATTTTGAGATACTCTAATTGCACATATCATTGATTTTGATAAAAAAGGTTTTAATTTTGAATCCATATATTTATTTAATTGTTCTTGATGACTATAAGGTATATTAATATTATTATTTTTAAAAAGTTTATTTGTTCTTAATAATAAATCTATTAAACCAAATTTTTCATATTTATCATC
>JACCEC012876747.1_pt1 | contig 21590 bp, 20 predicted proteins | sample 7450121 | NCBI WGS metagenome assembly JACCEC01 (sample SAMN15323455, study PRJNA562643) | freshwater metagenome | isolation source: river surface water | place: USA:Blue River Watershed | collected 2017-08-18 | reverse complement strand
GTAGAATCGCGCGAAGGGCCAAGTGCCAAAATCACTTCAAACTTTCCGTGATAATTCTGAGAAAGTATTGCGCGAATTGAATCTTCTAGATGTGCCTGCTCATTGAGCACAGGCAAGATCACGCTAATGCCTGGTGAGGCAGGTAACGAGGCGTTCGGCGATGTCATAACACCTCTACGCTATCGCCCAAGTAGTCTTACGCCGTGAAATCAACACGAGCCATACGGATAATTACCTCACTCTCCGTTGCCATCGTGCTCGTTTCTTCCGTCTCATCCTTTGGCCTCGGACAAGTCAGCAGCTCCATTGCCAGAATCGATGTTTTTAATTCAATCGAAGATCGACCAGAGAAGACCTCGAAGGCCGAGAACTATCTTCTTGTCGGCTCTGATACCCGAGAAGGTTTGACGAAGCAGCAGATGCGCGAGCTGCGAGTCGGGTCAACAGCAACCGCTGCTGGAGGGCGTTCTGACACGATGCTCATTATTCACTTGAGCAAGGCACGAGATCGCGCCTACATCATCTCTCTTCCGCGAGATAGTTTGGTAGTTATTCCAGAACATGTCAGCAGTAGTGACAAAGAAACAATAATTCCTGCTCGACAGGGAAAGTTGAATTCGGCATTCTCATACGGTGGTGCTCCTCTTCTTATTGAAACTATCGAACTTGCTACATCGATCAAGATTGATCACTATGTTGAAGTCAGTTTTGCGGGATTTGCAGGAATTGTTGATGCCCTTGGCGGTATCGAAATCTGCACCAAGGTCGATATTGATGATCCAAAGAGCCACCTTGTTTTGAGCGCTGGTGTTCATACACTCGATGGCATTGAATCACTTAAGTATGTAAGAACTCGTGACTTTGATGGACGAGGCGACATTGGGCGCATGCAACGACAACAACAATTTATGAGTGCTGTCTTGAGAAAAGCAACAAGTAGTGGAACTCTCTTAAATCCATTTAAGGTGAAGAACTTCATTAACGCTTCCCTTGCCAGCGTTAAGTTGGACTCTGGATTAGCACCGGAAGATTTATTGACACTCGCAAAGCAGATGAGAAATTTATCTTCTGGCAATGTACGTACTCTCACGGTTCCACTATCGAATCCGAATGCCCGAGTCGATGGAGTTGGATCAGTTGTAATTTGGGATGAAGTCCTTGGGGCGGATTTGTGGACTCGAGTAAGAGATGATCTTCCTCTCGTTGATGAAGTCACCCCAACTCCTGCTGCCAGCGCTTCGGCAACTCCCACCCCAGTAATCGTCGATAAATTTAAGACTCGCACCGCGGATGAAAATCCATGCGGGGAGATTAAATAGTTCGTGCCTTAGACTCGCACCCATGACGCTAAAGCTCTCAGTAATTGGTTGTGGCTATCTCGGAGCCACCCACGCAGCCTGCATGTCTTCACTTGGATTTGAAGTCGTTGGAATTGATACCGACCAATCCAAAGTCGATTTATTGCAAAGTGGCCAACTTCCATTCTATGAACCTGGCCTAGACACTCTCCTGGCGTCGGAAATGAAGACTGGACGCCTCTCATTTACTACAGACTTCTCTGCAGTTGCCGATGCAGATGTTCACTTTATCTGTGTGGGAACTCCGCAGAGTAAAGATGGCTTAGCAGCCGATCTCACATATGTGAAGTCTTCTGTAGCCGCCATAGCACCGTTTCTAAAAGAGGGATCTCTCGTTGTAGGAAAATCAACAGTTCCTGTTGGAACCGCGCAGATGTTGCGTGAGCAATTGGCTAAGGATGCGCCACAAGCTGATCTGGCGTGGAATCCTGAATTCCTACGTGAGGGCTTTGCTGTCGAAGATACGTTGACCCCAAATCGCTTAGTAGTTGGAGTTGCCAATGATCGCGCTGAGGAAATTCTTAAAGAGGTATATCAGCCAGTAATTGCACTTGGCACTCCGTGGATTCGTGCCGATCTACCAACTGCAGAACTCGTCAAGGTAGCAGCTAATTCATTTCTTGCGACAAAGATTTCGTTTATAAATGCTATGGCAGAAGTGTGTGAGGCAGCCGGTGGTGATGTGACTGTACTTGCTACGGCGATTGGCTATGACCCACGTATTGGAAATCGATTTCTTCAGGCTGGTATTGGATTTGGTGGCGGATGCCTTCCTAAAGATATCCGCGCATTCATGGCGCGTGCACAAGAACTTGGTGCCGATCAGGCCCTTGAATTTCTACGAGAGATCGATGCAATTAATTTAAGAGCTCGCCAGCGCGTGATTGATGTTGTGCGCGCAGATCTCTCTGAAGATCTGACTCAATATAAAATTGCAGTGCTAGGAGCAACATTTAAGCCCGATAGCGATGATGTTCGCGACTCCCCAGCACTTGATATTGCCGCCCAGCTCCAAGCAGCTGGCGCCGTTGTAGTGGTGCACGATCCCAAGGGAATTGAACCTGCTCGAAAGCGTTTTCCAAATCTTGATTTTGCAGAACGTGTTGTTGATGCAGTCAAGGATGCCGATGCGATCTTACATTTGACCGAATGGAAGGAATATCGCGAACTAGATCCATCAGTTATCGGGCAACTTGTTAAATCTAAGTTCCTCATTGATGGTCGCAATGCCCTCGATCGCGATAAGTGGCGTAATGCTGGATGGCGAGTGCATGCACTTGGCCGTTCAGATTAAAAGTCTTTAAAAGCCCGTCTTTTTCTTGGTGGTGAGGTTGGCACCTTTAGCCTTCGCCTCTGCATTAATTTCTTGCAAACCTTGTTCGACTTTTGCTGCGATTGAGCGATCTGAAACACCCAAAATTCTGGCCGCTAGTAGCGCAGCATTCTTTGCATTTCCGATACCCACTGTTGCAACAGGAACACCTGCTGGCATTTGAACGATAGAAAGAAGTGAATCCATTCCATCTAAATTTTTCAATGGAACCGGCACGCCGATCACAGGTAGAGGCGTGAGGGAAGCAACCATGCCTGGTAAATGTGCTGCTCCTCCAGCTCCAGCGATAATTACCTTAAATCCGGCAGATACTGCGCCTTGAGCGAAAGCCACCATTTCGGTGGGCATGCGATGAGCGCTGATCACATCTGCAGAGTAAGAAATTCCGAGTGAATCAAGAATCGTGGCGGCCTCACTCATTACTGGCCAATCTGAATCTGATCCCATAATGATTGCAACATCACTCATCAATCTCTCCACTCATGTAGTCGCGGGCGTGCAGAATTAGCTCCTCTAAGTGTAGAAGATCTTCACCAGTGGCATTAACATGCCCAATCTTGCGTCCAGGTCGCACTTCTTTCATATATTGATGAATCTTAAGCTCGGGATTGCGAGCCATCAGGTGTAGATACGGGCGATACATGTCGCTCTTTTGGCCGCCAAGAATATTTCCCATCACTGCAAAAGCTGCGGCCATCGAGGGATCTCCCAACGGAAGATCCAATATCGCGCGTAGATGTTGTTCGAACTGGCTTGTCACAGCACCTTCTATCGTCCAATGACCAGAATTATGCGGACGCATTGCAAGTTCATTGATGAATAGTTGATCACCTTTGACAAACATTTCAACTGCCATAACGCCCACTAGACCTACGCGTTCGGCAATTGTCAGTGCTAATGCTGAGGCTTTCTCTGATATTTCAGATGAGATCGTAACTGCAGGTGTAATCGTTCGAGTACAAATTCCATCTTCTTGAATTGTCTGTGTAGGTGCCCATGTACTTGCTTGGCCATGTGGCGAACGCGCCACCATCACCGCAATTTCGCACTCAAATTCAACAAGCTCTTCGATGAGCAATTGTGGATTGGTCGCAATGATTTCCTGGAGATGATCGATGTTAGAAATCTTCCACACACCTCGACCGTCGTAGCCACCAGAGATCGCCTTCGCCACTACTGGATAAGCAGATACGTCATTCGCGTCAGTGATCAGCTTCCACTGGGGTGAAGGGAGATCGCTGAGCAGATTTCGCATCTGAGCTTTATCTTGAGAATAAACAAATGCTCGAGACGGTGGATACACCCGAACCCCTTGCGCCTCTAATCCCCTGATAACTGAAAGTGGAACAAGTTCGTGCTCAAAAGTGATGACATCGCAATCTTGAGCAAATGCCAAAACTTCATTGAGATTGCGAAAATCTCCAACGACGTGATCACAAATCTGTGCAGCGCTATCGCTCTTATCTTGGGCAAAGACTTTGAGAGTCACTCCTAGTGCAATGGCTGGGGCAACTGTCATTCGAGCCAACTGGCCTGCACCGATAATTCCCACGATTGGGAAGGTATTTCTCACTGGCTTATCGTAGATGAATCACGTCACCGACTGTAACTATCTGCCCATCTTCTAGGTGAAGTCGACCTTGTTCATCAAAAGACTGAGCACGCGACCTCATCGCACTTTCAGCGGGACCAATAATTGTTACCTCTCGTCCGCGGGTTGCCGATAACTGGGAATACTTCTCGAGAAAACTTTCACCTTGATCCCATGCCGTGAAATCTGTCTCAAAAGCATTGAGGAGAAGTGGGAGCAGAAAGTTTCTATCGAGTTTACTTACACCAGCAAGCTTCAGAGATGTAGCTGTTTCCACTGGAAGTTCAGAGGCTGTTGTTGAAACATTTATTCCGATTCCGATAACAACACCTGAGCCTGCTGCAGTTGAAATAATTCCTCCTATTTTCATCTCATCAATCAGTAGATCATTAGGCCATTTGATCGAAACATTTGCATTAATCTTTCGCAACGTGTCAGCGATAGAGAAACCGGCAAGTAACGGAAGGAATCCCCAGTCGTCCCTTTCTCTTTGTGGTTGTAGATATATTGAAAAGAGTAGGGCTGTCGATGCTGGCGCAATGAAAGTTCTATCTAGACGTCCTCGACCAGCACTTTGATAATTTGCAATGATGACATCGCCATTTTTGGCCTCACCAGCATTTGCTTTCGTTGCAAGATCATCTTGGGTTGAAGTCGTGAGATCAACCACGCTTACTCGCCAGTACCGCGATAAAGCAGCAGTGATTCGACTCTGATCTAGTGGCGCTCTTGGCGTATCCATACCCATGACTAGTACCGTATAGACATGAGCCCAGATCTGCACACTACTGCGGGAAAAATCGAAGATCTCCGCGAAAAAATCGATGAAGCCATCCACGCCGGTTCAGCCCGTGCGGTCGAGAAGCAGCATGCCAAGGGAAAATACACAGCCCGTGAGCGCATCGAGATGCTCGTTGACTCCGATTCATTTACTGAAATTGACGAGTTTGCCCGTCACCGTTCCAACCAATTTGGAATGGAAAATTCTCGCCCATATGGAGATGGTGTTGTCATCGGAACAGCAACTGTCGACGGACGACCAATCGCTCTCTACTCTCAAGATTTCACCGTCTTTGGTGGAAGCCTCGGCGAAGTACATGCAGAGAAGATAGTTAAGATCGCAGAGTTCGCACTCAAGAGTGGAATTCCACTTATTGGTATTAATGACTCTGGTGGAGCGCGCATTCAAGAAGGTGTTGCTTCGCTCAATGGGTACGGAAAGATATTTCGACTCAACACACGCTCCTCTGGAGTAATTCCTCAAATCTCTCTCATCCTCGGCCCGTGCGCTGGCGGATCTGCCTACTCTCCCGCCCTCACTGATTTCACAGTGATGGTGAAGGAGACTTCAAATATGTTCATTACAGGCCCTGATGTGATTAAAACCGTTACAGGTGAAGATGTTGGCATGGAAGAACTTGGCGGAGCTTTCACGCATAACACCAAATCTGGAAACTCTCATTACATGGCTGACTCTGAAGCCGATGCCATCGATTATGTGAAGGCACTTTTATCGTATTTGCCATCAAATAATATGGATGGATCTCCAGTTCTTCCGGCAACAGAAACTCTTGCAAAGAGTGCGAAAGATATTGCACTCAACACTCTTATTCCAGATTCACCTAATCAGCCTTATGACATGAAGGTACTTATTGCATCGTTGGTCGACGAAGGTGAATTTCTGGAAGTGCACGCACTCTTTGCGCCAAATATCGTTGTTGGATTTGCCCGCATTGAAGGCCAATCTGTAGGAATCATTGCCAATCAGCCATCACAGTTGGCAGGCACGCTAGATATCAATTCCAGCGAAAAGGCTGCACGATTCTTGCGTTTCTGCGATGCCTTCAATATTCCAATTCTCACATTGGTTGATGTCCCCGGATTTATGCCAGGAACTGAACAAGAATGGAATGGAATTATTCGACGTGGAGCAAAGTTGCTCTACGCATATGCTGAAGCATCTGTGCCTCTGGTTACGCTGATTACCCGTAAGGCATACGGCGGAGCATTCATCGTTATGGGTTCTAAGTATCTTGGTAGCGACATTAACTTTGCGTGGCCATCTGCTGAGATCGCAGTCATGGGCGCACAGGGAGCTGTAAATATTTTGTATAGAAAAGATATTGCAGAGGCGTCAGATCCCGAAGCCCTTCGCAAAGAACTCATCTCTGATTACACCGAAAAACTCTCAAATCCCTACGCTGCTGCCGAACGTGGAACCATCGATTCTGTCATTGAACCAGAAGATTCTCGGGCGTACATCACCAAAGCCTTTAGAACACTAAAGACCAAACGTGACATTCTCCCTGCACGTAAGCATGGAAATATTCCACTCTAATGAAATTTACAATCACGTCGGGCAACCCAACACCAGAGGAGCTTCTAGCACTTGAAGCTGCTCTCGCCTCTAGAAAGCCTGTAGATCTCAAGCCTGTAGTTAAGCGAAGCGTCTTTGGCCTTCCTCAGTTACGCCAACCGTTGCCACATCAAATTACCTATGGTGCAAGAAGGTTTGACTAGTGCCGAAGATAGTTCTCGCTTCACAGTCAACTTCACGAAAACGACTATTGGTCGACGCCGGTTTGTCGCCAGAAATAATCGTGAGTAATGTCGACGAAGAGACCGAATTCTTTAACTCAATGTCACCTGAAGATATGGTTATTGCTCTGGCAATCTCCAAGGCTCACACTGTGAGAGAAATGATCGATTACCCAGCAATAATTATCGGCTGTGATTCAACATTTGATGTCGATGGAGTCTCTTTCGGCAAACCTGGTACTCCAGATATCGCCCGCCAGAGAGCTCGGACAATCAGTGGTCGAAGCGGCCTTTTGCATACCGGTCACTGCATCATCGATACCGAAAAAGGTATTGAGATTGCCGACAGAGTGACAACCAAGGTTACTTTTTCGGAGCTAAGCGATGAAGAGATTGAGGATTACATCGCATCAGGTGAACCTCTCCAGGTGGCAGGTGGCTTCACTCTCGATGGTCATGGCTCTTCCTTTATTCCACTTATTGAAGGTGACTACACCAATGTTGTTGGAATCTCGATGCCATTTCTGCGAAGTGCAATGAAGCAGCTTGGATACTCATGGCCAGAAGTAAAGGGGATGCGATGAAGCGCGTTCTGATTGCAAATCGAGGTGAGATTGCGATTCGAGTAATCCGTGCCTGCAAAGATCACGGACTTGAAAGTGTGGCGATTTATTCCGAAGAGGATCGGGACGCTCTCCATGTGCGTTCTGCAGACTTTGCGTATTCACTTAATGGGGTAGTTGCTAAAGATACTTACTTAAACATCCCAAAGATAATTGCAGTTGCCAAAGATTCTGGTGCAGATGCGATTCATCCTGGATATGGCTTTCTCTCCGAGAACGCAGATTTTGCGCAAGCGGTAATCGATGCAGGACTCATTTGGATTGGACCTCCACCCTCTGCAATCAGCGCACTCGGTGACAAAGTTTCAGCTCGACGCATTGCAGCAAAAGCAGGTGCGCCTCTTGTAGCAGGAACGAAAGATCCAGTCTCAGGACATGAAGAAGTCATCGCTTTCGCCAAAGAGTATGGACTTCCAGTTGCGATCAAGGCTGCCTTTGGTGGCGGTGGACGTGGATTAAAGGTTGCTCGCACTCTTGAGGAGATTCCCGAACTATTCGCCTCGGCGGTGCGCGAAGCAATAGCAGGATTTGGCCGCGGTGAATGCTTTGTGGAGCGTTACTTAGACAAGCCTCGCCATGTTGAAACTCAAGTTCTTGTCGATCAACATGGGCATGCAGTTGTGATTAGTACTCGTGATTGCTCACTACAACGTCGCCACCAGAAACTTGTTGAAGAAGCTCCAGCTCCATTCCTTACGGATACACAAAATGAAGAGCTTTATCGTTCGAGTAAAGCGATTATGAAAGAAGCTGGCTACATCGGAGCTGGTACCTGTGAATTTCTCGTCGGAATTGATGGGACTATCTCTTTCCTCGAAGTGAACACACGCTTGCAGGTTGAGCATCCAGTCTCTGAAGAAGTAACAGGGATAGATCTTGTACGCGAACAATTTAGAATCGCGACGGGTGAAGCACTTGGCTTTGATGACCCAGTTATTCGCGGACATAGCCTTGAATTTCGAATCAACGGTGAAGATCCGGGAAGATCATTCCTGCCTGCTCCTGGCCGAATCACTTCATGGAAAATTCCAACTGGGCCTGGAGTGCGAGTTGATGCAGGCTTTGCGCAAGGTGATGTTATCGGAGGAAACTTCGACTCACTCTTAGCAAAGTTAATTGTTACTGGCGCAACGCGTCAGCAAGCTATCGAGAGAGCACGTAGAGCGCTGGCAGAGTTTGAGGTAGAGGGTCTTGCAACTGCACTCCCCTTCCATCGCGCAATTGTTGAGGATCCTGCGTATACGGATAATTTTTCGGTCTATACAAGTTATATCGAAAACGAATTCACAAATGAGATCCCGGCCTTTGATATACAGGCTTCAGATACCCAAACGATGGCCGCTAATGAACATCTCGTTGCAGAGGTCAATGGAAAGCGTTTTGAGATAAAAGTTCATGCACCAACCCCAGTCGTTAAGCGCCATCGAGCAAAACAATCAGCTGCAGGAGGTGCAACCGGAACTGGTCTTGCCAGCCCAATGCAGGGAACTGTCGTAAAAATTGCAGTGCAAGAGGGTGCACACGTTGAGGCGGGCGACCTTGTCATAGTTCTGGAAGCGATGAAGATGGAACAACCTCTCAACGCTCATAAAAGTGGCATCGTGACCAACCTCAAGGTCGCAATCGGTGAGACAGTTGCCAGTGCCACAGTGCTCTGTGACATTATTGATGCATGACATCTACTGACATTCTTTATTTAGATCCCCTCCAAGCCGCAGCAATTGCAGCATCTGAGATTGCTGACCGCACAGGAATTGCATCACACGATGTAGCTCTCGTCATGGGCTCTGGTTGGGTCGGCGCTGTTGATGCTCTTGGAGAACCAGTTTTTGAGTGCAATGCTGAAGAACTCACTGGATTTTTTGCTCCAGCTGTAGAAGGTCACTCTGGCAAAGTTCGATCTTATGAAATTAAAGATGGCAATCGAACAATTCGTGCTCTCGTATTCTTAGGCCGAACACATCTTTATGAGGGTAAAGGAATGGAACCCGTCGTGCACGGAGTTCGCACAGCTGTTAAGGCTGGATGCAAGGTGATTATTTTGACTAATGCGTGTGGAGGAATCAATACTGCGTATCGCGTGGGTCAGCCTGTACTTATCCGAGATCACATTTCACTGACTGCGCAGTCACCACTTGTGGGTGCCACTTTTGTAGACCTCACCGATCTTTATAGCAAGCGCATAAGAGCAATCATGAAGTCGGCGGATTCATCTTTGCAAGAGGGCGTCTACGTGCATTGGCGAGGCCCAACTTATGAAACACCGGCCGAAATTCACATGATGCGCACACTTGGTGCTGATCTTGTTGGTATGTCTACTGTTCCAGAAGCAATCGCAGCGCATGCACTCGGCGCAGAAGTACTTGGTATTTCACTTGTAACCAATGCTGCCGCAGGTGTTACTGGAGAAAAACTTAATCATGAAGAAGTAATTGCAGCAGGGAAAGCTGCAGCCAGCTCTATGGGAGAACTTCTAGCAAAAACTATTCCGCAGATCATCTAGCTTGGATAAGATCGCTGTTATGGACCACGCCCTGGCTGCAGAGGTAAAAGCTTGGATTGAAGATGATCCAGATCCTGTAACAGCTTCTCAGCTTCAAACGCTCTTGGATAATCAGGATGAAGCGACGCTGCGCACCTTTTTCAATGGCTTCCTACAATTTGGAACAGCTGGATTGCGCGGTCCTAATGGCCCAGGACCTTCATGTATGAATCGTGCTGTTGTCGGGCGAGCTGCAGCGGGAATCGCTGCCTACATGCGTGCTCGAGGAATGACTCGTGTCGTTATTGGTCGCGATGCCAGACATGGTTCTGCTGAATATGCAATTGAAAGCGCTGAAATTTTTAGTGGCGCGGGGATGGAAGTATTTTTACTTCCACGTGCACTACCAACTCCAGTCCTTGCCTACGCCACAACTGCACTCAAAGCAGATGTTGGAGTAATGGTCACGGCTAGCCACAATCCTCCTCAGGATAACGGCTATAAGGTTTATATCGGCCCTGATGCAGATGGCATCTCCTACGCATCATCACAAATCATTAATCCAACTGATGGATACATCGCACGAGAAATAAATGCAGTCACAACTTTAGGATCTCAACCACGAGCACACACATGGGAAGTTCTAGATGAGACTTTGATTCAAGAGTACGTGGAACGCACCGCCACTCTTGGTAGTAATCCTGGAAAGCTCAAAATTGTCTATACAGCGATGCATGGCGTAGGAACGCAAACTCTCTCGCAAGTTTTTAGATTAGCAGGTTTCCCAGATTTGATTCTGGTCGCCGAACAAGCTGATCCTGATCCAGATTTTCCAACCGTAGCTTTTCCAAATCCAGAGGAACCCGGGGCTATCGATTTAGCACTAGCAACTGCTCGTGAGCACGACGCTGACTTGGTAATCGCAAATGATCCTGATGCAGACCGATGTGCAGCCGCGATAAAGGATCGCTCAGGACAATGGCGCATGCTTCGCGGCGACGAACTTGGCGTCATCTTTGGAGAGTGGATCGCACGAACATCTCCACAAGGAACCTTTGGCAATTCCATCGTCTCATCATCGATTCTTCGAAAGATCTCAACCCATTACGGGATAGATTTCAAAGAAGTTCTTACTGGATTTAAATGGCTTGCCAAGATTGAAGATCTGGCGTTTGGTTACGAAGAAGCTATTGGCTATGCGGTGGACTCTGAAACAGTTAATGATAAAGATGGAATATCAGCTGCAATATTCCTCGCTCAGATAGCTACCGATCTTGCAGCGGTCGGAAGAGATCTCAATGATCTCCTTGATGAGGTATGGGCTCGCCATGGATTCCACGCAACCGAACAGATATCGATTCGGGTCGCTGACATGGGCGCAATCACAAGTCTTTTGGCTGGGCTGCGCAGCAATCCCCCACGCGAAATTGCTGGTCGAAATGTCGAGAGCATTGATGATTTAGCTGCGCCAACTGATGGTCTTCCACCCACTGATGGTTTGCGAATATGGCTATCAGGTGGGGTGCGCGTCATTATTCGACCATCTGGAACTGAAGCAAAGCTCAAGTGTTACATCGAGGTAATCACACCAGATCAGAAATCTGCAGAGACTGAACTTAATGCTCTGCGAGCACCACTCAAAGCTTTCCTTGGCGCTTAATTTAACTTAGAAGCGGCAACACTTGCTGAATTGATTGTTGCGGTTCTAGCAATCAGCGCTGGTGAGCGAAGTGTAATTTCGATGCCCTTATCCAGAATTCCGTAGCGGTATCCATAAACTCCAAGAGCAGGGTCAACTTCGTCATAGAGCGAAGTTCCTTCGAGTGTCTTAGTAAGCAAATCAACAAGGGCCAGATCGACTCGCTTTACGACAGTTGCGAGGACGAATTTCTTGGTCGATGAAGTTACAGAGAGAAATTGATCTGGCTCGACTGTAATCAATCCAGAAACATTCTTATTTCTCTTTGCGCTATTTGAGGCGACAATTGTGTTAAAAACATCTGTAGCAGAGCCTGTCGTTGCAAGGTAGATAACATCATGACCTGAGCGAAGAAGCGAAGCTGTTGCAGCACTTGCAGAAGAAGAGATATATCTAATTGTGGTGGTAATTGATTTTCTCGCAGCCTTAGCACCTGGAGTAAATCCATTTTCGAATAGCTCTCTCTGAGAGGCATAACCCACCATTGCTACCTTGCCGCTTTTGCTAGCAAGAGCTGCTGCATATCCGGCCAAATAGGCGCCTTGAACATCGGCAAAGACAATTGATGTCACATTGAGGGCATCAACTGTCGCGTCATTAAGGATTGCAAACTGGGTCTCAGGAAATTGCTGTGAAAGGTCTTTCAGCGTTGCTGCATAGCCCGTTCCTACTGCAATTACTATCGTGCAATCCTTCTTAACCAAAGCTGTCAGACGGTCGATACGATCCTTGGCATCGCCTGCAGTGACTGTGGTCTCTAAGGTAAATTGAAATTTCTTTGCAGCAACCTTTAACCCTGCCTGGGCTGCGTCATTAAATGATCCATCTCCTGGGCCACCTGTGTCATATGCAAGGCAAATAACAGGGGTTGATGCTTGCGCAGTAGGCACGATCAGTACCGAAGCGACCAATGCTGAAAGAGTGAGTGCAATAAGAGACTTTTTCACTAGCTCACAACTCCCAACCCTTTATATGTCGCATCCAATGTTGCCCCAGCGACTTCACGAGCTTTGGCGCTTCCAGCATGCAAAATTTCGATCAGGTGTTTCTCGTCAGAGAGTAGGTCAAGTGCACGTTGGCGAATAGGTCGCAGGTATTCGACGACGACATCCGCGACAGCAGCCTTAAAGTCTCCGTAACCTTTTCCATCAAATTCTTTCTCAAGGTCAGCGATGCTTGCACCGCTTAATGAGCTATGAATAGTGAGGAGGTTACTGATTCCTGGCTTTTCATTCTGATCAAATTTCACTTCGCGACCAGCATCTGTTATCGCAGACTTAATCTTCTTGAGATTTGACTCTGGTGTATCCATAATCTCAATAACACCGGCACCTGATCCAGATGACTTACTCATTTTAGAAGTGGGATCTTGAATATCATTAATTTTCGCACCGGCCTTCAAGATATAGGCTTCTGGTAGTTGGAAAGTTTGACCGTAACGCGCATTAAAGCGACCTGCTAAATCACGAGTAAGTTCAATGTGTTGGCGTTGATCTTCTCCTACTGGAACTAAATCTGCTTGGTAGAGCAAAATATCGGCCGCCTGCAACATGGGGTATGTAAAGAGTCCTACTCGCGCCGAATCTGAACCAGCCTTTGCTGACTTATCTTTAAACTGTGTCATACGACTTGCTTCACCGAATCCAGCCATGCACTCCATGATCCATCCAAGTTGGTTATGTTGCGGAACTTGAGATTGCACAAAGAGGGTTGATTTTTCTGGAGAGATTCCAAGGGCTAAGAGTTGCGCCGCCGAAGCTAACGTTCGTTGACGCAGCAGCGCCGGATCTGTTTCAACTGTGAGTGCGTGGAGATCGACGATGCAGTAAAAAGTGTCGTGAGAATCTTGTAGGGCGACCCATTGCTTGACGGCACCTAAATAATTTCCGAGATGGAAAGAGTCACTGGTGGGTTGGATACCCGAAAGAACTCGTTTCTGACTCATGTGTGCAATTCTCGCATGAAATATCAATTTCGCGAGATCAATAATCGCCCTGCGCGCTTACCTTCCATTGTCAGTACTGCGATTCTAATTCCGTTGACGTTGACCACATCTCCCACAACAGGAATTCGTCCCAAAAAGTGCATGACAAAGCCACTTGCAGTCTCGTATGGACCTTCGGGTATTTCAATTCCTGAATCATCGTGGAGGTCCTCAATGGAAATGAGGCCATCAACCTCAAAATCACCAGTGCGTGTTTCCAGGGTGATTTCGTCCTCATCGCCATCATATTCATCTCGGATATCACCGATAAGGCACTCAACAAGGTCTTCTAGAGTGACAATGCCGTCAGTGCCGCCATATTCATCGAGAACAATCGCCAATTGCTGACGCTGGTTGCGCATTTCAGTAAGTGCTGGAAGTACGCCCTTTGTGCCAGGTAAGAACATCACGTTGCGAACAAGTTCTTGAATCTTTCCGCCCGTGCTGACCAGCGTCGTATCCAACAAATCGCGAACATGGATAAAGCCGATCACTTCATCGGTGGAACCACGAACCACTGGATAACGTGAATGTGCCTTGTCGATTGCAAGATTAATTGCCTTGCCAACGGTGAGTGAAGCATCAAAGAAATCAACTTCGGTGCGCGGCACCATAACTTCATGGATCTGACGCTCGGAAGCATTAAATACTTCTTCGACGATATCTCGCTCTTCATCTGTGAGAGCGGCATGGCCTGCCACTAGATCAAGTAATTCTTCTTCTGACATTGCACTGCGCTGCTCATTTGGATCGATACCGAAGATGCGAACTACAAAGTTAGTTGAGTGTGAAAGTAGCCAGATGATTGGTCTAAACAACTTGGCAGTGAAGTCGATCAGGCCAGCAAATGTCAGTGCAATTGGTTCCGTGCGAGAAAGTGCAAGTCGTTTAGGAACGAGTTCACCAAAGACAAGAGAGAAATATGCGATCACGATCGTGAGTCCAACGAGAGACAACCCTTGGGCAGCGCTCTTGGAGAGCCCCACATTTTCAAGCCATGGAATGACGTAATCACCAAGGCGCTCAGCGCCAAGGGCAGCAGATAAAAATCCACTAAAAGTTACACCGATCTGAACGGCACCCAACAAGCGATTTGGATTTGAGGCTAGGTGGGCAACCTTGGCTCCGCGCTTACCTTTGGAGGCTAGCTGCTTGACCTGGCTATCGCGTAGAGAGATGAGGGCGATTTCGGCAGCCACAAAGAGTCCGCCGAGGGCAATGAGTAGGGCAACAATGCCCAGATCGCCGAGAAGTGAGCTAATCGAGTGGCTCTCCATGATAGGAGAAGTCTACCGAGTTCCCTTCCATTTTGCGCCCTGCTGTCGTAGCCTTCACTCGTTCACCAACCGGTGTACACCTTCATCCTCGGACCGTCGGGCACGTACCTGCCCGGAGAAGGAGTTGCTTATCATGGCATCCGTAACATTCGAAGCCGCATCACGTATCTATCCAGGCACAACCGCCCCAGCTGTAGACAAGCTCAACCTCGTTGTTAACGATGGCGAGTTCCTTGTTCTTGTTGGACCTTCCGGTTGTGGAAAGTCAACATCACTTCGCATGTTGGCTGGTCTTGAAGAGATCGATGCCGGCCGTATCCTCATCGGCGATAAAGATGTAACTAACGTTGCACCTAAAGATCGCGACATCGCAATGGTCTTCCAATCCTACGCACTCTACCCACACATGACAGTGGCTGAGAACATGGGCTTTGCTCTGAAGATCGCAGGCGTTGCAAAGGACGAGCGCGATAAGCGCGTCCGTGACGCAGCAAAGTTGCTCGACCTCGAGCCATACCTTGATCGTAAGCCAAAGGCACTTTCAGGTGGACAGCGTCAGCGCGTTGCAATGGGTCGTGCGATCGTTCGCGAGCCACAGGTATTCCTTATGGATGAGCCTCTCTCAAACCTTGATGCGAAGTTGCGTGTAGCAACTCGTACACAGATTGCTGCTCTGCAGCGTCGCCTCGGAATCACCACCGTTTATGTAACACACGACCAGGTTGAAGCTATGACCATGGGCGATCGCGTTGCAGTTCTTAAGGATGGTCTCCTACAGCAAGTTGATACACCACGTAATCTCTATGACAACCCAGCAAATGCATTCGTTGCAGGCTTCATCGGATCTCCTGCGATGAACCTTCTGACTGCACCAGTTGTCGGTGGTAAAGCAAAGCTTGGAAACCTTGAAATTGCTGTTCCAGCATCTGCTGGCGAATCAGTAACTGTTGGTATCCGTCCAGAAGGATTTGCTCCTGCTTCTTCTGGCTTTGATGTTCTTGTAGAAGTTGTTGAAGAGCTCGGCTCTGATGCATTCGTCTACGGAAAGCCAGCTGATTCATCAGTGAAGTTCGCAAACGCAACTGATGAAGGCGCTCAAGTAATCGTACGTTGGGATCCAAAGAATCCACCACGTGCAGGCCAGACAATCACAGTCTCAGCGAACCAGAGTGCAGTCCACCTCTTCAATGCAACAACTGGAGAGCGTCTCTAATTCAGAATATAAAAAAGCCCGCCGGATATCCGGCGGGCTTTTTTATTTGATGTGAAGGAGTGATTAAGCCATTGCCTTCTTGAGGTTCTCATCAATAGAGTCCAAGAACTCTTGAGTTGTTTGATATGGCGCATCGTTAGAGATGAGTAGCGCAAGATCCTTGGTCATCTTTCCCTGCTCGACAGTTTCAATACAAACGCGCTCAAGAGTCTTGCTGAACTCTGCAAGCTCGGCATTGTTATCAAGCTTTGCACGGTGTGCAAGGCCTTGAGTCCACGCAAAGATTGAGGCAATTGGGTTGGTAGATGTTGCCTTACCAGCCTGGTGATCGCGATAGTGACGTGTCACTGTTCCGTGAGCTGCTTCAGATTCGCAAACCTTTCCATCTGGTGTCATCAATACTGAAGTCATCAGACCCAGTGAGCCGTAACCCTGTGCGACGGTATCTGACTGCACATCTCCGTCGTAGTTCTTACACGCCCAGACGTAACCGCCTTCCATGCGAAGTGACATAGCAACCATGTCATCGATGAGACGGTGCTCGTACCAGATTCCTGCTGCATCAAAATCTTTCTTGAATTCTGCTTCATAGATCTCTTGGAAAATATCCTTAAAGCGACCGTCGTAGGCCTTCAAGATAGTGTTTTTTGTCGAGAGATAGACAGGGAACTTGCGAAGCAGTCCGTAGTTCAATGACGCACGAGCGAAATCGCGGATTGAATCATCGACGTTGTACATCGCCATTGCGACACCTGAAGATTTGAAATCAAATACCTCGAGGTTCATCGCCTCTCCGCCACCTTCTGGGACATATGAAAGTGTGAGCTTTCCTGGACCAGGAACCTTGATATCCGTCGCCTTGTACTGGTCACCAAATGCGTGACGGCCAATCACAATCGGCTTAGTCCAATGTGGCACTAGACGAGGAACATTGCTGATGATGATTGGTTCACGGAAAATCACTCCCCCAAGAATATTGCGGATCGTTCCATTTGGAGATTTCCACATCTTCTTGAGACCAAATTCTTCAACGCGAGCTTCATCAGGGGTAATCGTTGCGCACTTGATACCAACACCATGCTTCTGGATTGCATGAGCTGCATCGATAGTCACCTGGTCATCGGTTGCATCGCGATGCTCCATGCCGAGGTCGTAGTACTCAAGATTGACATCGAGATAAGGAAGAATCAACGAGTCCTTGATGAACTGCCACATAATGCGGGTCATCTCATCGCCATCGAGCTCTACAACGGTTCCTGTTACTTTAATCTTGCTCATCGCCATCCCTTACTTTTTGTGTGTCGGTACTTAAATTTTCTTAAAGAGTTTGTACATCTGCTTGCTTGGTACGGACTGCCTCTGCTGCTTCTTTTAATGAAGCCAATTCTGAATCGGTGAGAGCTGTTTCCACAACCTTCTTCACTCCTTCACGACCAATGGCCGCCTCGACTCCGAGATAGACGCCTGAGATTCCGTATTCGCCATCAACCCATGCACATACAGGCATTACAGCGCCAGAATCTTCAATGACAGCCTTAGCCATGCGAGCAGCTGCCGCCGATGGTGCGTAGTAAGCAGATCCAGTCTTAAGCAGTGCAACAACTTCTGCGCCACCATTACGTGTGCGATCGACAAGATCTGCAATTTCCTCAGGAGATAACTTCTCTGAGAGGGCAACGCCATCAACTGTGCAGCGGCTTGGAACTGGAACCATTGTGTCTCCATGTGAACCGAGGGTCAGAGTTTTTACTGATGCGACAGGAACACCGAGCTTTTCTGCAACAAAGTTTGTGAAGCGCGCGGTATCAAGCATTCCAGCTTGGCCCATAACGCGGTTCTTTGGAAATGAAGTAGCAATCTGAGCCAGCGCTGTCATCTCATCGAGTGGATTTGAGACAACAATAATCACGGCATTTGGTGAGTGCTTTGCAATATTTTCAGCTACTCCACGGACGATACCGGCGTTTACACCAATGAGATCCATTCGGCTCATTCCAGGTTTACGTGGAAGTCCCGCGGTGATGACAACAACATCTGAATTCGCTGTGGCTTCATAACCTGCACCATCAGCAGTTGTGGTCGCTCCGATAATCTTTGTCTCAAAGCCTTCGATGGATCGTGATTGATTCATATCGAGAGCTAAACCTTCAGGCTTACCTTCGAGAATATCTGTGAGAACGACTGTATCGAAGATGTTGTATTCAGCTAGACGAAGTGCTGTGGTTGATCCGTAGAAACCTGCTCCGACAACTGTGACTTTCTTTGCCATGTATGAGACCTCTTAATAGATTGAGTTGGCTTTTCAGCCAAGGTGAGACCGATTTAGGGCAAGCCTACAACCCACGCGGAAGTGCTATCGCCATCGCAAAAAGTGAGATTGCAATCAAAATCGGTAGGTAGGTCGAAATTACCCCGCGGCGAGGCTCGGTCTTGCGTCCTGAGAGGACGATCACAGCCATTGCAGCCGCAATGATGAGTGAGCCCACGCGGATGAATGAAAAGACTCCTGCCACGATGCCAATAATCAGTAGCGCATATGCAATGCCGCGTGAACCGGTTAATTCTTTTCGCACGACTCAACCACATTCTGTAACAACATGGCTCGCGTCATCGGTCCAACTCCGCCAGGCATTGGCGCAACGAAACCTGCAATCTCGTAGGCAGATGGATCAATATCTCCAACCAAACCTTGTGGCGTTCGAGAAATTCCGACGTCAAGAAGTGCTGCACCTTTTTTAATCATGGACGCTTTGAGGAAATGTGCTTGGCCAATTGCGGCAATGACAATATCTGCGCGCTGAGTATGAAGTGCTAGATCCTTAGTTCCCGTATGTGTCAGGGTGACTGTCGCATTCTCTTGCCGACGCGAAAGTAAGAGTCCTAGTGGGCGACCCACTGTCAATCCGCGGCCAATAACAACAACATCTGCACCGTTTAGATTTACTTTGTAATGATTGAGCAGTGCAACAATTCCACGTGGTGTGCAAGGAAGTGGAGCTTCATAGCCAGCGACCAATCTTCCAAGATTCATCGGATGTAAACCATCTGCATCTTTAGCGGGATCAATTGATTCCAAAATGACTTGAGTATCAATTCCTTGCGGTAATGGGAGTTGGACGATATATCCAGTGCACTCTGGGGCGCTATTCAATTCTTTGATCGCAGCCAATACATCACTTTGTGAGGCAGTTGCTGGAAGATCCACTCGCAACGAAGTAATTCCTACTTCTTTACAATCACGATGCTTGCCTGAGACATATGAATGCGATCCAGGGTCATCGCCAACTAAAATTGTTCCGAGGCCTGGAACTTTGCCTCGCGCCTTGAGAGCGCTTGTGCGCGCTGCAAGATCTTTCTTAATTGAGTCAGCTAGCCCTTTGCCATCTAGTATCACTGCACTCATGGTGAAATCTTAACCTCTTAAGCGTGTGAGAAGTGACGTGTACCTGTAAAGAACATCGCGATCCCTGCAGCATGTGCTGCCGCAATTACCTCTTCATCTCGCACACTGCCACCAGGCTGGACAACTGCTGTCACGCCAGCATGGATCAAAATTTCAAGGCCATCGGCAAATGGAAAAAAGGCATCACTGGCTGCAACCGTGCCAGCAACTCGATCACCGGCACGATCAACAGCTAACTTAGCGCTATCTACTCGATTCACTTGACCCATGCCGATTCCAATTGCTGCCCCACCTTTGGCGAGCAATATTGCATTGCTCTTTACGGCGCGGACACTTCTCCATGCAAATTCAAGGTCGGCGATTACATCTGCAGATACAGCGTTTCCAGAAACTTGTTTCCAACTTGATGCGAGATCCCCAGGAGCGTCGATAAGGTCGCTGCGCTGCAACAACATCCCTCCTGAGACTGGTCTGCGTTCAAGGGATGCAATCTCTGTGGAGTCACATGTCAATATGCGAATCGATGGTTTGGTAGAGAGAATCTCAATTGCACCATCTTCATATCCTGGGGCAATCACAACTTCGGTGAAGACCATGGCAAGTGCTGTTGCCATCTCTACTGTGATGCTGCGATTTGCTGCAACTACTCCCCCAAATGCTGATACCGGATCACACGCATGCGCTGCACGGTAAGCAGAGGCAATGTCGCTCGCGATTGCAATCCCGCAAGGGTTTGCATGCTTAATGATCGCAACACAGGGTTCTGAGTGATCAAAAGCTGCACGCCAAGCGGCATCTGCATCTGTGTAATTATTAAATGACATCTCTTTGCCGTGGTGTTGTAGCGCGCCAACAATTCCTCGAGATGAACCACTATAAATCGCTGCCTCTTGATGTGGGTTCTCTCCATAGCGCAAAGAATGTTCCCGCTTGTAAATTTCACCGAACCACTCAGGAAGTTCTGAACTTGCACCAAGCCAGGTAGCAATTGCCAGGTCGTATTCTGCAGTTGTTCTGAAAACTTCAAGAGCAAGCTGTTGACGTTGCTCTGAGGTGAAGCCTCCCTCTACAAGAGCTTTTTCAATGAGCGGATATTGATGTGGATTGCTAACGACTGCAACGCTTCCGTGATTTTTCGCTGCTCCACGCAACATAGATGGGCCGCCAATATCAATCTGCTCAATGCATTCAGCAAAGGTTGCCCCCGATGCGATCGTCTGCGCAAAGGGATAGAGATTAATGACAACTAAATCAAAGGGGGCAATATCTAAATCTGCGATCGCCTTAAGATGTTCGGGGTTATTTTGATCGGCCAATATTCCTGAGTGAATCCGAGGGTGAAGTGTTTTAACGCGTCCACCCATAATCTCTGGAAATCCTGTATAGCTACTGACATCTGTAACTGTGACTCCGGCATCGCGCAATGTGGAAGCTGTTGATCCAGTTGAGAGAATCTCCACTCCAGCGGCTTGCAGACTCTTTCCAAGTTCGACTAATCCACTTTTGTCATAAACACTGACAAGTGCGCGAGTGATCTTTTTCTTCGTCATGAACTGTTCTTCTCCATCGTCGATAGCAGCTGCTGGATCGTCGCAACAATGAGAGATCTTTCGAGAATCTTAATGCGCTCGTGGAGTGATTCCTCGTCATCTCCAGGTGCGATCTCGAGCTCCTGTTGGGCAATTATTGGCCCCGTATCTACGCCCGCATCTACCCAATGAATTGTAGTTCCGGTCTTAGTTACCCCAGCAGCCAAAGCATCACGCACAGCATGTGCCCCTGGGAATTGGGGCAAGAGCGCTGGATGGCTATTGATAATCGGAAGTACAGATGTGACTGAGTGATCAAGAATTCGCATAAAACCAGCGCTGACAACTAGATCAAGATCGAGAGATTGCAAGTACTGCAGAAGTTGCGCGTTCCAATCGTTGCGATCTTGCATCATGGGATGCAGAAAGACAGGAACTTTATATTTGTGCGCACGGTCAATGACGGGCGCATCTGCTTTATCGCAGATGAGCGCTTCAATACTGCAGTGCAGAACTTTCTTATCAACCGCCTCAAAAATAGCTTCGGCTAGGGTTCCACC
>JACCEC013034120.1_pt1 | contig 21598 bp, 20 predicted proteins | sample 7450121 | NCBI WGS metagenome assembly JACCEC01 (sample SAMN15323455, study PRJNA562643) | freshwater metagenome | isolation source: river surface water | place: USA:Blue River Watershed | collected 2017-08-18 | reverse complement strand
TTTTATTGGGCCTGCTAATCCGATGGGTACTTGGGCTATACCAATAAAATTTTCGAGGTTTCCTCGCAAAATGCTTGGGTCAAATGAATAATTAGTAAGATGCTGTAAATCAACGTTCGTTTGCTCTTTCAGAAACGTTTGTCTTGCTGTAATTATATCGGCCGAATAGTTATCTGCCTTATTTAAAGGAATTTTTGCCATGTTTCCAAATAATGAGAGTTTTCATTTATTTTTTTCAAATCCACGCAAAAACTCAGTCCTATCAGTGATGTCAGTAATAAATTTACTTTCAATGCTTAGCCCCTCGGCTAATGTCGTATCCATTCCTTCATTATATAGGTGCTTGAGAGCGGCAATGGTTTGAGCAGAGTTTTGAATAATGGCATTGGCCATTTCAATGCCTGTTTGGTCTAAATCATCAATCGGAACAGCCTTATTTACTAAACCAATGCGTTCGGCTTCTATTCCTGTGATTGGCTTGCAGGTAAACGATAGTTCTTTGGCTTTGAGCGTTCCGACCAATCTTGGCAAACGCTGTGACATACCCCATTTCGGTAAAATTCCCCATTTGGCGTGCGTATCTCCAATTTTAGCATCTTCAGAGGCAATAATCAAATCAAAAAACATCATGAGTTCGGTTGCACCAGTATAGCAATGCCCATGCACAAGAGCAATGGCTGGTTGTGGCATTCGGCGTAAGATTCGGGCAATTTCATTGCCATCTTGCAAAATATCATCAGCCGTAAATTGTCCACCAACTAACGACTCATTCATGGCTTTCAAATCTACCCCCGCCGAAAATGCTCTTCCTGAACCTTTTACTATCAATACTTTGCAGGAAGCATCAGCCTCAATCTCTAATAGTGCGGCTTTGAGCTCACGAATCATACTGGGAGTAAGGGCATTAAGTGAGGCAGGTCGATTCAGGTAAAGCCAAGTGATGGCTTCTTGCTTTTCGATACTAATATCTTGGAATGTCATGTTTAATTAGGTCTTATAGATTTAACAAAAATACTGAAAATATGCTGCGTGCATACTACTTCTATTAGGTATTTAGAAAATATTTTTGGGAGCTATCAAATAATCAACTAATTATTTAGTTATATTTGTATATCTCCAACTAAATCTAATCAAACACATGAAAAAACTATTGATTATTTTCTTCTACGCCACAGTTTCGGCTTTTGCACAACCAAAAGTATATAGAGCAGACGAATTTGAGGCAAAAGTGATGCCGCCACGGCTACAAAACAGCGAATACCCAAACTTATCGAAGGTTTCAGATGATGGTCGTAATAACGGAGTAATGAAATACGATTTGGAATTGCGTAAACTTAATTATGATTTTCGTAATTATGCTCTTTCAAAAAAAGTAGATTTATCGGCATTTGAAAAAAAATACGCTATGCCCATTAATTTACTTTTTAAAGAACAGGGCAAACTGGAATATATAGTTTTTGGCTTTAACCGAATGGTTGTAAATAAGCAGGTGTTTTTTGATACATTGAATGCGAAAGAAGATAAAGAATTTAGAGAATTGATAGGCAACTATTTTCAAAATGCAGATTTTTCGAATTTGAAAAATACCCAAAAATGCTCTATTTACACAAGTGTGGCTTTAGGAAAAGAACTAAGAAAAAGTAGGAAGAATATGATTTCTACCATCGCAATGGCAGAAACTTGTAATCAACCCGATACTGTTAAATCATTGGTTTTGAATAAATTAAATCTCGAAAAGTTTCCTGATGTTGTATTTAGATTCAAAAATTTAGAAAAATTAGATTTATCGGATAATTACATAGAACACATTCCCAAACAGATTTGGGAATTAAAAAAACTAAAGCAACTAAGCCTAAGCGGAAATTATATTGATTATAGTACTTTTAAGTTTAAGAAAAACAAGCATTTGAAAGACCTAAACTTACAGTTTACGGGAATGACAAAAATGCCCAAATCAATAAAAAAGAATCGGGTGTTAGAAATCTTTTTTGTTGGAAATAATAAGATTGAATTCAGAAAAAATGATTTTCGCCGAATGTCAAATCTTAAAGCTCTAAATCTATATAATGTCCGAACTGAGACACTTCCAAAATCAATCGGAAAACTCAAAAACTTAGAAGAACTTGACCTATATCATAATGAATTGAAGTTTTTGCCTAAAGAAGTTTGTCAATTATCAAAACTTAAGACTCTGGCAGTTGCTAATAATCAGCTTTGGAATTTACCCGAAGAAATTACTAAATTAACCAACCTTCAAACGCTCTACGCTCACCATAATCGTTTGAATACTTTACCTGTTTTACCGAATCTTAAGCTGTTAGATATTGGTTATAATCTTTTCAAAGTTTTTCCTGAAGAAGTCTATCAGTTGAAAGATTTAGAAGAATTTGATATTACACACAACGAAATCATGGATATTCCCGAAGGATTGGTGGCTCTTAATAAACTTCAAAAAGTATTTATTCGTGGTAATGAGTTTTATAAAACTGATAAGCCCGATGAAAAATTGACTAAACTTACTGACAGTCTTGAAAAGCGTCAAGTGATGGTTAGATAGAGTCGATGATAGTTTTTTGCAGAAAAAAGTTTAGTTTTGAGCCTTAAAATACCTTTTTAGCAACAATGACTAAACTTTATTATTCAACCTCCGAGGTAGCCGAAATGTTAGATGTTAACGTTTCAAGAATTAGATTTTATGAAAAAAAATTTAATCTGAGGTTTAAAAGAAATGGACAAGACCGCCAAATAACTCCAAAGGATATTGAAATCTTACGTGATATTATCACGAATGCCGATAAAGGCGGGCTTACGTTGAAAGGTGTAAAAAGAAAAATTAGTAATAAAAGCGATGAAAATAAAACCAAAAATGCCCTAAGAGCTAAATTATTAACCATTAGGGCATTTTTGGTAGAAACACTCGAAGAGGTTTGAGTTAGAAGAACGTACCTACCGAAATCACAAAACTTTTTTGACTATTAGTAATATTTGCCGAAGCATAATTAGCCGTATTTGATAGCTCGTATGGGGTGTAGGCAGTTTTGAATGTGTTGAAAACACCCGCCAAATCAACAAAAAACTTAGCCGAACGATAACCAACTCCACCCGTAAAAATCATCTGAGAGCGGTCGAGATTGTCAATTTTTTGTTTGAAAGGGTCTGGCATATATTTCGCACCAAGTCTCAATCTGATATTTTCAATACGGTATTCTCCACCAACTTTCAAGTTTACGGCATCTTTGTAGGTATTCTTAATTCTGCTTTCTTCTTTTGCTGCTTTTTCATAGCCACTTATGTAGCCATTATTGTCATAATTAGCATATTTAATACCCATACCCGTATAGCCAACATATTCAGCATCGGCTGTTACGAAGCCTTTTTTTCCAGGTAAGAAGAAAGTAGCTCCACCACTTGCTTTGAGTGGCGAAGTTATTTTATAAGAAAACTCATTTTCACGGGTTCTTACTTCACTATATTTTGGAGTGAAGAATGTTGTTTTGATAGCAATACTTGAGTTATATACTTCATTGACAGTTATCCAAGTTGGCGAAGTAATGTTAGCTCCTAAGCTAATATTTTCAGAAACCTTAAAGATTCCACCTAAACCTAAGTGCATACCACCACCACTTGAAGTTAAATCTTCTTTATAATCAAACCCATTCAAAACCTTACCTTTTGGAAATTGTTCAGAATAGTTATTGAGATTTTCGTAATTCAGCCTTACAAAACCAACCGTAAACCCAAAGTAAGTTTTATCGTTATAGTTGATACCATAGGCCAAATTCCATTGGCTCTGATTACCCGTGCTTGAATTATTACCCGTTTGAGTTACAGGCAAACTTGTTTCGGCTTGGGTATATTTTGTATCATTACCTGCTACTGGGTCAATCATATACGCCCAATAATACATACCCTCAGGATAGTATGCTGTGGCGGTTGTTTCTTCAAATTCATCATCGAGCGTTTTGGCACTCACATTCAATGAGTTAGCTTTTTCGGTAAAATAATTGCCCATTGAGCTTTTATTATTTGTGCCTGCATAGCTAAAGTTTGATAGTAAATTTACTTGTTTAGAGTAAGTTACGGCGAATGTCGAGCGTTTTTTGCGGCCATTGGTGCCTCCACTACTCATGATAAGCCCCAGTTGTCCAATGTTAGCGTTAGAAGTACTGGCTTTGCTTGTTGAGCCAGCGTACAGAGATGAAGAATTAATCGAATTAAAAATAGGAGTGATGCTTAATTCCGAACGATTATAGAAGCCTAAACCTGCGGGATTTGAATAAGCATTGCTTGCATCTGCTCCGAGTGATGTATAACTGCCCCCCATGCCTTGCATACGTGCGGAGCCTGATATTTTCGACTGTGAATATCTGAAAGCATCTTCTCCGTAAAAATGCCCACCCAAAGTTAATTGTGCTTGTGCTTTTATTCCCCCTAAAAGTAAAGCGGAGGCCATAAAAATTCGTGTAAGTTTCATTTTAGTACTGAAAAGTTGAAGAAAAATAAACCAGATTTTTAATCTTTAGTATAATTACTTCATAGAAAAGGTAATGAATAATCTTTGATGGATTTTAATAGAAAACCTCGCCAAACGCTATGATTCAGCGAGGTTTTCGAATGATTCTTTAAATGTATCTCTAAAAGAGTCTGAACAAACCTTTACTAATAATTATCTTGGTCCACGGCTGCTTCCGCCACCACCACTTGAATGGCTACTGCTTGAACTGCTGCTACTGCTACCACCATAAGAACTTGAGCTGCTACTATTGCCCCAGCTTGAAGATGAAGGTGTAGAAGAACCTCTTGAATACCCTGAGTTAGAGTTTGAATTCGACCAACCTGAGTTTCTTGAAGAGTTACCACTACCACTTGACCAGCTGTCTGATGAACGACTGCTTGTTGATGGACGAGAGTAGTTGTAGCCGCCATTCGAGCTTCCATTTGAGCTTCCCGAATTTGAGTAAGAACCACCATCTGCACCACCATTTCTACGTGGACGAGCATAGTAAGTATCGTTTGCACTGCTGCTACCACCGTAGCTTCTTGAATTTCCTCTGTTGTAGTCATTACTTGCAGCACTACCATTCCATTCTCCATTTCTTGACGGACGAGCGTATTCTGTTCCATTAGTAGAACGTGAGCCATAATTCGCAGAACGACGACCATCTGGTGAATTTGAACCATTGTTTACGGCTGCATTCGTAAACCCACGATTGTAAGTGTTTGAACCACTGCCACCATCACGTGGACCGTAAGTACGACCAACACGGTTATTGCTTACACCAGATACCCCAGAAGTAATGTTATTGTAGTAGTTATTTACGTAATAGCTATTGCCGTATCCATAGCGGTATGGGTCGTAATAGCCATAAGAGTAATAACTATATGGACTATAAAACGAGCTATAAGGGCTGTACCAAGAGCTATAACCAAACGGGCTATACCATGAATTGAATGGGCTGTAGAAAGAATTGAATCCATAGCCACCACCACCCCAGAATGGGTCGTAGAAACGATTGAAATTTCCAAAGCCAAGACTTAAACCAAAGCCAGAACCCCAATAGCTGCTACCATAGCCACCCAGATAACCATTGCCATAACCAAATCGGTTAAAAGGGCTTGTCCAGCCAACTGGCTGACTCCAAGCGTAGTCATTCCAGCCTGACTGGTAACCATTAGCAAAGCCAGAATCGTATCCTGCATCGCCGTTGTTATTACGATATACCTTACGAGAGTTCAAATAATTCTCGTCATAATATTCGTCAGTGCCAGTAGCATTTTCTTGTGATTGTTGTGGCTCTTCGGGCTGATAACGTTGATTTTCGATATATTCAGGTGTTTGACGAGGGGTATAAGCTATTTGCGGAGCGTCTTTTGACGAACCGTAAGTATCATCATACTCGCCTTTGGTAGTGAGTTGCTTGGTTGAACTACAACCCCATGCACTCAAAAGCACCGCTACCGATAGATATTTTATTGATTTGAAAGTGTTCATTTTACTAATAATTTAATGTGGGCTTTAAACATTTCTATGTACATGATGCGACAGGGTAGGAAATGGTTGTACGTTAATTAAAATATTTTTTCATTTCCCAAAATCAAGCTTTTTCAAACAATCGTCATTTAGACAAACAATTATTGAATAGTAACATTATTTTACAAACTTAATATAAAAACCTATCTTTGCAATCAGTTTGAGCATTAATATCTTATTAGAATTTGACTTAAACTGAGCCATTATAGACTTTTTCTAATATTAAAACGAAAAACGGCTGTCTAAAATTCAATTTTATTAAAAAACTTATTGGAAATACGAAATGAAGTGTTGAATGGTTGTAAAATCATGTACTTCATTTTTGATTCTACATTCTTCATTTTAAAAGATATGAGTAAAGGTCTTCCAAAACGTAGTGAAAACTACTCGGAGTGGTACAACGAATTAGTTAAACGTGCAGACTTAGCCGAAAATTCGGCGGTTCGTGGATGTATGGTTATTAAGCCTTACGGTTTTTCGATTTGGGAAAAAATGCAACGAGCTCTCGATGATATGTTTAAAGAAACAGGTCATACGAATGCTTATTTTCCACTTTTTGTGCCTAAAAGTTTATTTGAGGCTGAAGAAAAAAATGCCGAAGGCTTTGCAAAGGAATGTGCGGTTGTTACGCACTATCGTTTAAAAACCGACCCAAACAACCCTGGCAAACTGATGGTTGACCCCGAAGCAAAATTGGAAGAAGAATTAGTGGTTCGTCCGACAAGTGAGGCTATTATTTGGAATACTTACAAAAACTGGATTCAGTCGCACCGTGATTTACCTATTTTGATAAATCAGTGGGCAAACGTTGTACGTTGGGAAATGCGTACTCGTATGTTTTTGCGTACGGCTGAGTTTTTGTGGCAAGAAGGGCATACCGCACACGCTACAGAAAAAGAAGCCATGGACGAAACCAAACAAATGTTGGATGTATATGCCACTTTTGTTGAGGAATGGATGTCGGTTCCTGTAATTAAAGGATATAAAACTGCTAATGAGCGTTTTGCTGGTGCAGAAGAAACATTGTGTATTGAGGCCATGATGCAAGATGGGAAGGCTCTACAGGCAGGTACTTCGCACTTCTTAGGACAAAATTTTGCGAAAGCATTTGATGTGAAATTCCAAAATAAAGAAGGAAAACTCGAACACGTTTGGGGAACTTCTTGGGGGGTAAGTACACGTCTGATGGGTGCATTGATTATGGCTCACTCTGATGATTTAGGCTTGGTACTTCCTCCAAAATTAGCACCAATACACGTTGTAATTGTACCAATTTATAAGGGTGATGAAGATTTGGATGCAATTAAGGCTGTAATTATGCCGATTGTGAAAGAATTAAAATCATTGGGTATTATCGTAAAATTTGATGATAATGATGCTTATCGCCCAGGTTGGAAATTTGCTGAATACGAACTAAAAGGTGTGCCTTTGCGTATGGCGGTTGGTATGAGAGATTTGCAAAACGGTGTAATCGAACTGGCTCGCCGTGATACTTTAACGAAGGAAACTCGCCCAATCGAGGGAATTGCAACTTACATCAAAGATTTATTAGACGAAATCCAAGTAGCTATTTATCAAAAAGCTTTAAACTTCCGTCAAGAAAATATGTTTAAGGTAGATACTTGGGCAGAATTTGAAGAAAAAATTGAGCAAGGAGGTTTCCTACTTTGTCATTGGGATGGTACTTCGGAAACCGAAGAAAAAATCAAGGAACTCACAAAAGCTACTATTCGTTGTATTCCTTTAGATGCCGTCGAAGAAGAAGGTGTTTGTGTGTATTCAGGAAAACCTTCAAACAAACGTGTAGTTTTTGCAAGGGCATACTAATTTTTGGTCTGATGGGACGTATGACCCCAAGGTAGTGAACAAGGAAAAAATAAAGTCAAAACAAACAAAAATAGAAATAATGGTAAAATCAGGCGATAATGTAGCGGTACATTATAAAGGAACGCTAACCGATGGTACGGTGTTCGACAGTTCAGAAGGCCGTGAGCCTTTAGAGTTTCAAGTAGGTAGTGGTATGGTTATCGCAGGATTTGATTCGGGCGTAACTGGTATGGCTATTGGCGAGAAAAAAACAGTCCATATTCCAGTCGATGAGGCTTACGGCCCAGCCTCTGATGAAATGATTTTTACGTTCAATCGTTTAGATATTCCAGCCGATATTCCATTGGAAATTGGTGGAACTTTAAATATGCACAATGGCCAACAATCAATGCCAGTAATTGTACGAGATGTGACTGCAACAAAAGTTATACTTGATGGAAATCATCCATTAGCTGGTCAAGATTTAATTTTTGAAATTGAATTAGTTTCGGTTAACTAATTAGGTAAGTGGTTTAGACTCCGCTCAACCACCGAATACAAAAAACGCAATTCTGAATATTTCGGAATTGCGTTTTTTGTACAAATATTTTATTTTGGCAAAATTACAGTATCAATTACATGAACCCAGCCATTTGAGGCTTTTACTGACCCCAAAATTTTATTACCATCAACAAAGACATCACTTCCTTTTACTGTAAAAGTTACATTCGTTCCGTCAACCATTCCCATTGATTGTCCATCTTGGAAAAAGTCAGCTGCAAGAGCCGAAGTCATTACGTGATGTTGCAGAATCGTTTCTAATTTACTTTTATTTTCAGGTTTCAATAAGTCTTCAACCGTTCCTTTGGGTAATTTATTAAAGGCGGCATTTGTTGGTGCAAAAACCGTAAATGGACCAGCATTTGATAAAGAATTTACCAAATCGGCGGCTTTAATTGCTGCAACCAAAGTGGTATGGTCAGGTGAGCCAACGGCAACTTTTACTACATCTTTTTCTGAAACATCGTCCGAAACTGCTGATTGGCCTTCTAATGCTGGAGTTGCTGCGGTGGCTGTTTTGGTAGTAGAGTCGGTTTTGCTTTGGCAAGCGGCCAATAGTATTAATAAACTAAGTGTAGAAATTACGGTTTTCATAATTGATAATGTTTAAAATTGGTTATAAATCTTTTTTGTTGAATAATTTGAAAGCCCAAGCTATGGGAATGATTATCCACAGAATTAGTAGAAAAAAGGCAACAGAGATACCAATATTTGAGCTAAAGAAATTTTGAAAAACAGCTCCAGTGATGCCCATTAATGCTGAAACATCGAGTTTCATCAAAACTAAAATTCTGGCTAAATCAGTAGGGTTAAATGCCGTAAAGACCAGCGACGCCTTCTCCATTGGGTAGTCGCTCAAAGTTAGTAATGCCGATAAAACGAGTCCGTCGTAGAGTAGGCATAAGTAAAACCAAAGCCCAAGAGCAATTCCAATTCCTTTTGCTTTATCACGGGTGAAGACTGAGGCAAAAAAAGCAATTGAAACAAAAATCAAAGTCAATAAAAGTCCACTACTGATGAGTGTAAAGCCTCTTTCGGAGCCTTCAAAAATATAAGTTGGTAAGCCTACACCAAACAGAAATGCTAAACTTAACGAAATACAAACTCCTAAATATTGACTAAAGAAAATGGTTTTTCGGCTCATTGGCTGGGCAGAAAGTAGCTCCAAAAATTCATAGGAATTATAGAAATGTATCGTTGAAAAAATAATGCTTACAAGAGGCACAACCATCAAAATAATATTTAACATGCTCAATAAGCCTTTATTTGGGTCGGATTCAAAGCCAAAAAAACTCAGACTCATCACCAATAATAGAAGTGAGTAGCTAATCACAAAACGATTACGAATAATGTCGTAAACAACATATTTGATTACTTTTACCATAGCTTTTGTCAAGATTAAGTATAGATTTTAGTTTTTTTTTGCATAATCAATGCAATGATTTTGTTTAATCGTTCTTCGCAAAATTCGATTTTTAACAATTCTAATTCTTTAAAAAACTGTAATTTTCCATCTTGTAGATACATGATATGGCTCGCTAATTCTTCTAAATCAGACATAATATGTGAGGTAATCAAAATCAACTTTCCGTTTTGTTTTTCTTTTAGAATTTTTGCTTTCAAGATTTCACTCGAAAGTGGGTCTAAACCTGCCGTTGGTTCATCGAGAATCAAAACTTTTGGATTAAATAAAAATGCCAAGGCTGCACTTACTTTTTGTGTTGTTCCGCCCGAAAGTGTGCCTAAGGGCTTACTTTCAACGGTTTTTAGCTTAAACTCATCAATAAGTTCTTCATCTAATTCGATATTATTTTCTTTAGAGTTTCTAATATCAATCATCATATCAATCAATTGTCTAATTTTTAAATTAGGCGGATAATGCCCAATTTGTGGCATATAACCTATCTGATTTCGATATAAAAAGGCATTTTTAATAGATTGTCGCTCAAAAAATATGCTCCCACTATCGGGTACAACCATACCCAGTAACGTTTTAATTAAAGTTGTTTTTCCTGAGCCATTTGGGCCAAGAATCGCAACAGACTGCCCTTGCTCGAAGCTTACCGAAATATCTTTAAGCACCTGAAGTTTGCCAAACGATTTGTTTATATTTTCAAATTGAATCATTTTCTTCGTCATGCGTTTATGGGTTGAATTAAATTAGGTTTCATTCGTGGATTCTCATCTTTTAAGTTTTCAGGTGTAAGGCTCGGAATTATTTTTTCGATTTTATCGAGTAGAGTAGCTGTAAAACTTCTTAGCAAAATCATCGCTTGAGGCATTCGCTCAATGAGTGTTGAAAATAAACTCACGGGGCGATACGAAATATCTCCTTTTCCGTCGTGGTTTAAATCGTAGCCTTCGTATTTATCCCAATAGTTTTCTTTTAAGTAATTAAAAACTGCATTTCCGTTGGTGGCAACATCAAAAGTATTGGCTAAGAAATTATTATGTTCAATGTTGTTTTCATCACAATTGGCTTGAATTCTGAGTGCAATGCCATTCTGATTAAAAATATTTTCTTTAAAATTTAAGCGGCTACACCCTTCCATATAAACCCCAACTGTGTTAGAATTAAAAATATTATGCTCAATTTCGCTGTCTGAAATATCCTTGAGCAAAATTCCAAAAGCCGAACCACCCCAATTATCTTTAAAGGTATTATACTTCATTAGTACGCCTTTGGTATACATTACCGCTACGCCTGCACCATTCTTTGCAAATGTGTTATATTGATAAGCGTTTCGGTGCGAAAACATAAAATGTAATCCATACCGAATATTTTTTGTGCTGTAATTATGCTCAATGATTGAGTTTGTAACAAACTCAAAATAGATTCCGTCTCGATGGCCTTCCACATAATTATGTTGAATCCTGATGCTATCGCATTTCCACGCATGAATACCATTCCCTGTGGTCTGTTCTTCTTTCGGAATACCAATGACTCGATTGTTTTGAACTGAACAATGATTTGATGAAGATAAATAAATGCCAAAATAGCAATGGTTAAATCTATTATTAAAAATCGTTACTCGCTCTGATTCTAAAACTTTGATAGCAGCCCAATCAATCATGCTGGTTTCGCCAACATTCCGAAATTCAATGCCACTAATGCTGACATCATTTGCAGTAATTGTTAGAATCTCTCCTCTAAATTGAGCATCAAAAACGGGGAAGTTTTTGCCAATAATTGTAAGTGATTTATCTATCTTTAAATCTTTGAATAAATATTTTCCTGCAAAAACCTCAATAATATCTCCTTTTTGAGCTATTCTGACCGTATTTTGTAATTGGATAATATTTTTTACCTGCCAAGTTTTTGCAAAAACAACCGAAGGAAAAGTAAATAGTAGTATGGCTAAGAGTTTTTTCATCAGAATTTTTTAACTAATTCATTCCACGAATATTTTGTTGCTTCTCTATCTTTGTTTAATATTTCGTTGGCCTGCTTTTCTTCAGTGAATGCTGCCACGTTTCCCATCATTGGACTTGAAAACTTAGGAGAAATTAAAAAATATAGTTTATCTACATCAATTAAAGCTGTAGGTTTATCGTAGCCATTGACCACTATATGAGCATAATCTTTAGGTGTTTGCTCCGAAATATTGATGTATTTTATCATGCAACTCACATCATCAAACTTAAAGTTTTTACCTTTTTGAGTTACCAATTCACAACCATACTTGTTATCCATAATTGTCATTTTACAAAACTGACAATTGTCTTTTCCGTAATTAATGGCCTCTGGTTCAATTGTGCATGACATCATCAGTATTATGCCCAAAAATGCAATGATATAGTGCTTTAAAAATTTAATGTTTTTCATCTATTTATTGTATTTGAATTCATAAATCAAAACTCCGATAGTAATTATTCCGAGTCCGACAACCACCCAACCACCTGAATCTGGAATAGAATAGGCACCAAAATTCAATAATTCTTTATATCCGAGTAGTGGCGGTTGGTAGGCCATTCCTGGTACTTTAATGGCGGCATCATCGCTTAAGTTATGACCATATTCATAGCCCCATTTCCAAAAATCATACAAGGCAATTCCGCCCGAAATTATTAAAAGAGATAAAAATGCAACCAAGCCTTTTTTACTTCTTAACAATGCTGTGAGCAGCCCCGCAGCCATTATAAATGCGATGCAGTAATTAAGAATTTTGAATTCGGGAAACATTTCTTCTTTAATGTGAGCCATCCCAATATAGTGGTTCAATCCATTGATAATTTCAATATCACCCGAAAGTTTCGATAACCAGATTTTCATAGATAAACCTTCTGGATATTGCGGAGCCCACAAGTCAATTCTCCAGATTGGTAAAAAATAGGTAGATATCAATGCCAGAGAACCAATACTTAACCAAATTTGTGACGAACGTTTGAGTGGTTTCATGTAGTTTTAATTGATGAGTTTTTAATTTGGCGTGAAAGAAAATTTTCTTTCACGCCATTTTTTGATTATTTCTTTGAAACTCCTTCTGTCTTTTTGGCTGCATCGGCTTCTGGGTTTTTACCAGTATGCCAGCTCAGTGGAATATTACTTCCTGCGGGCGAAACCCTAACATAGCCTTGCATTTCTTGGTGAAGTGCCGAGCAGAAATCCGTACAGTAAATTGGAGTTACACCAACTTTTGTAGGTGTCCATTTAAGAGTTGAAGTCTCGCCAGGCATAATCAAGATTTCAGAATTTTGAGCTCCACGAACGGCAAAGCCATGCGGAACGTCCCAGTCTTGTTCTAAGTTTGTTACGTGGAAATAAACTACATCACCCAATTTTATACCTTCGATATTATCAGGTGTAAAGTGCGAACGAATCGAGGTCATATAGACGTGAACCTCATTTCCTTTTCGCACAACTTTTGCTTCTTTTTCGCCTTTGGTGACATACGGATGGAAGTTTTCTTCGAGTTTGAAAATCTTTTTAGAATTTTTCTCAATCAATGAAGCAGGAATAGATTCGGCATAGTGCGGCTCGCCAACCGTTGGAAAATCGAGCAATAGTTTCATTTTTTCGCCTGAAATATCATATAACTGAGCAGATTGTGCTAATTCTGGGCCAGTTGGTAAATATCTATCTTTCGTAATTTTATTATAAGCCACTACATATTTACCCCAAGGTTTGGCTGTTGGACCGCCAGGGATACTCAAGTGTCCAACCGAATAGAAAGTAGGTACACGGTCAATAACTTCCAATTTTTCGATATTCCATTTTACTAACTCTGACGAAACAAAGAATGAGGTAATGGCATTTCCTTGTCCATCAAACTCGGTGTGTAATGGCCCCAAGCCTGGTTTTTTCACTTCTCCGTGCAGTACAGCATCATATTTCAAAACAGGAATCCCATCAAAGTTGCCATCAAAATTTTTCTCAGTAATTGCCTTTTCCATTTTGGCAAACGAGAAAACAGGAATGACCGCCGCCAATTTACCCGAACCAACGATATATTGTCCAGTTGGGTCAACATCGCAGCCGTGTGGCGATTTTGGGCAAGGCATAAAATACAACATATCAGGACATTCTTTAGGGTCAAGCGTCATTACTTCGTTCATTATTGTTGAAGTGGCTGAGTGCGTACGTTCGTCATAAACGTTATGAGCATAGTTGGCTTTCTCTTTTTTACCTTTTCCCTGTGCCAAATATTCCTCGGCCTTCTTCCAGTTTACTGCCAAAATAAAGTCTTTGTCTTTTTGGGAAGCGTTTACTTCTAATAATGAATTTGCCTGTTCTGTATTATAGGTCGAGAAGAAGAACCAACCCGCTGATTTCCCTTTGCCCGCACGAGCTAAGTCGAAGCTTACACCAGGGGTTTTAAGCTGAAACTTAATCCCCATTTTGCCCGTAGTTTTATCAATGCTTACAAAACTTATATAACCTTTAAAGTTTTGTTTGAATGAGCTAATCGGTACATCTGCGTTAGCATCGGGTGGTACCGAAAAACGAGTTCCAGCTACGGCATATTCAGTGTTTGCCGTAATGAAGGGGGAAGAGTGATTACCACCTGAATTCGGAATTTCGATAATTTCCTCGGTTCTGAAAGTAGATAAACTCACACGGGCAATACGGGGGGTATTATTCCCATTGATAAAAGCCCAACGGCCATCATGCTCACTATTGGTGGTCGAAAGAGCCACATGGTGGGAGTCGTCCCATGGGATAAAACCGTGCGAAGTATTTAGCATCGGCTTGGTTTCTTCGCTGTACCCCCAACCGCTTTCTGCAAATTGAGAAAATACAGGAATAATCTTTAAAACTCTGCCCGAAGGCAAACCAACTACCGAAAGTTGCCCATTAAAACCACCCGAAACGATGTTATAAAACTCATCGTGTGTGCCAGGTGCAACATATACTTTTTGTGCAGCGTCGCCTGCCAAAAACGAAGAGTCTTTACCCTTATCATTGGTTGGTTTACAAGCATTAAGACCCAATAAAATGGCCGAAACTGCACAAATGCCTAAAGTTATTCTTGATTTCATAGTAATTTTTAGTTTATTTTTCACCGTCATTTTGTCTCATAAATTCAATTACACTTCTGGCTTCTTTTTCCGAAATATTTTGGTTTGGCATTCTTACTAAGCAGGTTTCCAATAATTTCTGAGCTTCGGCATCTTCTGCCAGCATCATATCTACGTTTGTTATCATATTGATAATCCAAACTGGTTTTCTTCTTTGTGTAACACCCTTCCAACCTGGCCCAACGATGCGTTCGTCAGTGAGCTTATGGCACGAAGAACACTTTAAATCATAAATACCTTGTCCTTCTTTAATCATAGTCTGGTCTAAAGGAGTGCTTAACTTAATTTCTTTTACTTCTGCACCATGAACCTCTTCTTGTTTCAGAAGTGCCGAATCATCGGTTTCTGGGCTATCAGCTCTTTTTTCAGCTCCTCCACAACTCCACAGAAAAAATGTCAATGCCGACATAATTAGAGTACTTTTTTTCATTTGTGATATTGGTTTATTTGGTAGAATATAAAAAGATGCATTTATCTTTTATTGCAATACAAATGTATTTTAAGCCGCATCGTTGAAATATGATATGTGTTAGTTATGAAAGATGATTAAAATCATAAAACAGAATAAAAGACCCTTATATCTTTATATTTTCAAAACTAAAACATTTATTAAAAATGATAGATATAATTGAAAACGAGTATGAATTGCTCAGTGTGGGCGAAATCGTTAAAAAAATACCAAGAGCGGCGAGTGTTTTTTCTGAATTAAAAATTGATTTTTGTTGCGGAGGGAATATAAAATTTGCCGATGCCTGTTTGAAAAAAGGCCTAAACCCTAATGATGTTTGGAAGCAAATAAATAGTATTCGTAAAAATGGAAATATTTCAATTGATTTAGATTTTGATAGCTTTGAAATAGACTTTTTAGCCGATTATATTTATAATATACATCATAGGTATTTGTATGATAAGCTGCCTATGCTGACCCAACTCGTGAATAAAGTTTATCATAAACACCAAGAAAAGTATGTTTATTTGACTGAATTATTTGGACTTTATACCGAATTAGAGGCTGATTTATTGGGGCATTTGCCCAAAGAGGAGCAGATAATGTTTCCTTATGCCAAAAATTTGCTTACACATAAAAAGGCTAATACGACTCCAGAACGCCCATTTTTTGGTACAATCAACAACCCTTTATCCGTAATGAATGATGAACATAATAGGGCTGGAGAAATTATTCATCGTTTAAGAGAAATCACTAACGATTATACACCGCCAGCCGACGCTTGTAATTCACATTTGGTAATGATTGAAATGCTAAAAGACTTGGACGCGAATTTAATTCAGCATATTCATTTGGAAAACAACATTTTATTTCCCAAAATTGTACTTTTAGAAGAAAGTATATTTGGTAAAAATTGAGATTATGATTTCAAAGACTTGTGGTTATGCTATCAGAGGCGTAATTTTCTTAGCATTAGAAAATAATATAAATAAAAGAATTGGTATTCAAGAAATTGCTGAGGAATTGAAAGTTCCTCAGCAATTTATGGGTAAAATTTTACAAGAATTGGTCAGAAAAGATATTTTAAAGTCAACCAAAGAACCTCATGGAGGGTTTTATGTTAATGATTCCATTTTAGACCTTTCCTTGATTCGGATTGTGGAGGCAATTGATGGATTGAGTGTTTTAAAAAAATGCTTTTTAGGAAGAGATGAATGCTCAAGTGAAAATCCATGCCCAATGCACGATGAATTTGAAGTAGGTAGAAGTAGTATTTTTGAAACTTTTCAAAGTAAGAATATTAGATATTTTGTGGAACATATTGAAGATGGGACTACTTTTTTAGCAACCTAAACAAAAAACGCAATTCCGACTTGTTCAGAATTGCGTTTTTGTTTCAATCAATATTGATTTTATAATTCTTCAAATTCACCCATTGCACAGAATTTATCAATTCTTTCGTCGATGCGTTCTTGAGGTGTTTTCTTTGATAATTCTTCGATTTCACTTAAAATACGTTTTTTTAAACGTCTCGACATATCTTCCCAATCAAGATGAGCACCACCGAGTGGTTCGTCAATTACTCCATCAATTAATTTATTTTGTAACATATCAGTTGAGGTCAATTTCAATGCCTCAGCAGCTTGTTCTTTATAATCCCAGCTTCTCCAAAGAATAGACGAGCATGATTCAGGGGAAATAACAGAGTACCAAGTATTTTCGAGCATCAAAACTTTATCGCCAATGGCAATACCTAACGCACCACCCGATGCACCTTCACCGATAATGATACAAATAACTGGCACTTTTAGTACCATCATTTCCTTTAGGTTACGTGCGATAGCTTCTCCCTGCCCACGTTCTTCGGCCTCCAAGCCTGGGAATGCCCCTGGAGTATCAATCAGTGTGACGATTGGCTTATTAAATTTTTCGGCCAATTTCATCAAACGAAGAGCTTTTCTGTAACCTTCAGGGTTGGGCATACCAAAGTTACGGTATTGGCGTTCTTTGGTTTTTCTTCCTTTTTGTTGACCAATAATCATCACAGATGTGCCATCAATACTTGCAAAACCTCCCACAATGGCTGGGTCGTCTTTTACTGTACGGTCGCCGTGAAGTTCATGAAATTCTTGGCAGATACGTTCGATATAGTCCAGTGTATAGGGGCGGTCTGGGTGACGAGAAAGCTGTACTCTTTGCCAACGGGTAAGGTTCGCAAAGGTTTCTTTTTTCAATTGCTCAATATTATCATTGAGCGTACGAACGGCTCCACTAACATCAACGTTGTTTTCGTTAGCAAGGCGTTTCATATCCTCAAGCTTAGATTCAAGCTCGGCAATTGGTTTTTCAAAATCTAAAAGTGTTCTCATTCTTTGCTTAATGGAGAATGAATAATGTAAAATGGATAATGATTTGTACGATTAACATTATCCATTTTGCAATTATCCATTCATATTTCAAATGTTTGTCCTTTTTCTGGAATTACTACTTGATTATATCCAACTTCTGTCAGTGTATTTTTAAAGTTTTGCATGGTGTGCAATTCGCCATGTACTAAAAAAATATTTTTGGTTTTTTGTTTATCTTGTGTTTTTACAAAATCTATCAAATCATCTAAATCACCATGACCCGAAAATACATCTATTTTCTCTATATTGGCGTTTACTGGTAATTTTTGGCCGCCAATGCTTAATTCTTTACGTTCTCCATTGAGTAATTTCCAACCGAGTGTATTTTCACTGGCATAGCCAATCATCAGAATTGTGGCATAAGGATTACTGATATTGGCCTGAATATGATGTTCGATGCGTCCACCAGTTACCATTCCTGATGCCGAGATTATAATACAAGGCTCAGAATGGTTCGAAACCGCTTTACTTGCCTGATTTGACTCCAAATATACTAAATTTTCAAAATCGAACAGCGATTCGTTTTCTTCATTGAATTCACGTGCTTGTTTGTTCATCAATCGTACATTCTTTTCATAGATACGAGTGCTGGCTTTGGCCAATGGACTATCGGTAAATACTTTAATAGGTGTGAAGCCTCGGTCGGTGTAAAGTTTATTGAGGGTGTAAAGCATCGCTTGTGTACGCCCAACACTGAAAGATGGAATTATTAATCGACCTGGAATATCAATGCAAGCTCGTTGGATAATATTGGCCAAAATTTCCTCAGGCTTGTTTTCGCTGATATGATGGCGGTCGCCGTAGGTGGTTTCGGTAATTAAATAATCGGCTTGTGGTATCGGGTAGGGGTCAACTAATAAAGGATAGTTTTTGCGGCCTACATCGCCCGAAAAACAAATCGTTTTCTTTTCATTATTTTCCCAAAACTCAAGGTACACGTGAGCCGCACCAAGCAAATGTCCTGCTGGATAGAGTGTTACGAAACCATCGTCTTTAAACTTGAATCGCTGGTCAAAAGGAATGGTTACAAAATTATCAATGGCTTCTTTTACTTGGCGTTCGAGATAAAGTTCTCTCGAATCAACATCTTTTCTTTTTTTAGAGCGTTTTTTACTATCGTGAATTGCTTTGTATTTTTTTTGATTGAGCGAAGCCGAATCGAGTAATAAAATTTCGGCTAACTCCATTGTTGCCTTTGTGCATATAACCTGCCCCTCAAAACCTTCTTTGTATAAATTAGGGATTTGCCCCGAATGGTCAATGTGTGCGTGTGTGAGTATGACTAAGTTGATGAGTGATGGGTCAAAGGGAAATATACCGTATTCAGACTTGGGAGTTTCATGACTGTTTTCTTTTTCCAAATCGGTACCACAATCTATCAAAACTCTGTATTCATCGTCAAATTCGAGCAGGAACATACTCCCCGAAACTTGCCTTGTTGCTCCCCAGAATGTTAATTTCATATAAGTTTATCAAATGATTAAGAATAATTAAGTAAAAATCACATTAACTTAATATTCATGGTACAAATTACGGAAACATTTCTTTTTTTAACTAAGCATTTTAGTTAAAATTGTGGGATATTAATCAATACTTTGATTTTGATTACAAAGAAAAGGTTGATAATCAGAGTTTTAGTAAAACTAAAAAATACTGCCGAAATCCCTTAAAACTAAAGACATTTTCTAAATGAAAGTAATTTTATTCATTCTTTTACAGATTTCTAACCCACTCGAACGTCTACAAAAACTGATTGATAGTGTGCAGAATGACACCGAAATCAGAAGTGGAGTAGTGGCCGCATCTATTCGTTCGACGCAAACGGGTGAATATAAATTGCAATATAATGCTCATAAATCGGTTAATTCTGCTTCAGTATTGAAGTTAGTTTCAACGGCGTCTGCGTTAGCTGTTCTTGGTTCAAATTATCGGTTTCAAACTTTTTTGGAGTATGATGGAGCAATCGTAGATAGTGTTTTGCAAGGAAATATTTATATTAGAGGTACTGGCGACCCTTCTTTGGGTTCGGCTCGAATCGGAACAAGTGTAGAGGAAATATCGAGGTTTTTTGCACAGAAAATTAAAGCATACGGCATCAAAAAAATTGATGGTTATATTTTGGGTGATGGTTCGATTTTTTCGGATAATACTTTGGCTGATTCTTGGATTTGGGGTGATATTGGCAACTACTATGGAGCAGGAATTAACGGCCTAAACATCAATGAAAATCTCTACTCAATGTATTTCAGACAGAGCAAACGAGTAGGGGATTTTGCCCCGATAACGAAAATAGTTCCCGAGATTCCAAATATTAAAAATATCAATAAGGTAACCGTTGGAGAGCGAGGCTCGGGGGATAATGTATTGATTTACAGTACTCCTTTTAGTTCGACGGTACTTTCAGAAGGGACTATTCCTGCGGGCGACAATGAGTTTTCAGTAAAAGGGTCTATTCCTGACCCACCAACTTTCTTTGCCTTTCAGGTTCAGAAAAATTTTAGTGTACAGGGTGGCATAATCGAAAAACCAACGCTTTCGTTTCAGCAATACAAAACATCCGAAGGTTATTACCCAAAACAACGCAATCTTATTTTTACGTATGATTCACCGCCTTTATCGAGTTTGGTTAAAGATTGTAATTATCATAGTATTAATCTCTATGCCGATGCTTTCTTGAAATCTGTTGGTTATAATTTATCAAAAGATGGAAGTTTTGATTCTGCCGTGAAGAGCCAAAAACAATTATGGTCGCAGAAAGGAGTTGATTTACAAGGTTTTATGATTCGCGATGGAAGTGGACTTTCGCCTTCGGGAGTACTAACGGCTAATAACTTAACCGATATTTTATACACGATGAAAACCGATGCCACATTCCCTGAATATTACGCGTCTATTCCAATTGTGGGCATCAACGGAACGGTTCAGAATTTAGCCAAAGGCTCAAAAGCCGCTGGAAATGTAAGAGCAAAAAGTGGTTCAATCAGTAATACAAGAGCATTTTCGGGCTATTTTACAGCCAATAATGGCGAAATGATGTCATTTACCTATATAGTAAATCGTTATGCCGATGGTGCCGACCGAAAAGTAAGACGTTATTTGGAAGAAATGATAAAACTAATGGTAGAAATTTGATAACCTATTGATATATTTTAACTCTTAGCCAACCTAAAATTATGCCCTTTATTCAACTCAAAAATGCTAATTATTATTACGAAGAGCAAGGTTCGGGAAAAGAAACCATCATTTTTTCGCATGGACTTCTGTGGAGCGGCCATATGTTTCATAAACAGGTAGCTTATTTTAAAGACCGATATCGAGTGATAACTTACGACCATCGTGGGCAAGGGAAAACCGAAATCACAGCCGAGGGCTATGATATGGATACACTCTATGAAGATGCCGTAGAATTAATTGAAAAGCTCGTGGGTAAACCTGTGATTTTTGCTGGGCTATCAATGGGCGGCTTTGTTGGTATGCGTTTGGCTGCTCGCCGACCAGACCTTATAAAAAAATTGATTCTACTTGAAACAACTGCTGACCCCGAACCGCAAGAAAATGTTGGAAAATACAAAGCACTTAACGCGATTGTAAAATATATTGGATTTTTTCCTGTAGTTGGTAGTGTGATGAAAATTATGTTTGGTAAGAAATTTTTGAATGACCCTAACAGGATTGAAGAAAGGAAATATTGGACTCAGCAATTAAAATCAAATAATCGAAAAGGCATCACAAAAGCCGTTGATGGCGTCATTTATAGAAAAGGCATTACCGATGAACTCATCAAAATAACTTGTCCGACATTAATTATGGTCGGAGACCAAGACG
>JACCEC012793074.1_pt1 | contig 21605 bp, 49 predicted proteins | sample 7450121 | NCBI WGS metagenome assembly JACCEC01 (sample SAMN15323455, study PRJNA562643) | freshwater metagenome | isolation source: river surface water | place: USA:Blue River Watershed | collected 2017-08-18 | reverse complement strand
CTTAAAACAGTCGAGTAAATGGTTGTTAGAATCCACATAAGCCGCGTCGCCGTTCTTGTCGATAACGGTAATAAAGCTTTCAATTTCCCACCTAAACCAATAGCACCTATCAGAAACAGTGAGTGCTCCAGCCTGAGCCATTGCCATTTTAATTCTAGAGATGTCCGTTTCTTCGTTACTCTTGTTCTTGAGTGAAGGAGAAAGAGAAACTCTTCTACCTCTATGCATTGCAACAACTTCATTATAAAACCATGCCGCCGCCTCGTCGTAATACCGTTTCCAGTCACCACCAGCGTTTAACTCTTCTTCTTTTTTTCTAATCCTATCCCAGATTTGTCTTGAATCTGTTCTTGCTCTGTCCTTTTCGTAAATTTCATCAAGGACAAAAATCTGTTGAGTAAAAGGATTGTAGCAAACAAACAAAACTGCAAAGCAAGTAGAGCTGCCAGGATCGCAGACCGTAATCCACTTTAACTTCTTCTTGTCGTTCTCTACATACGACAAAACAACTTGGTGACTTCTGACGTGATTCTTTGGCTCCCATTTCGGGAATACAACGTCTTCACCGCCGAACACCGCTTTTCCTTCGTACTCTCTATACCAAATTGCTTCGTTACCAGAACTTACTAAAGTTTTTCTAATCTTTGCCAACTCATCTTTATCAATCTGCGGATTAACGCTCGTAGGATATTCGTAGTAAGCTCTAGTTCTGTCCCCGTCTTTTATCTGAGCTAAAAGCTGGTCTCTAAACTCGACGTAATAAGCTGACCTTTTTTTAGGAGGAGTTCCAAAAATAATGAGGGAAGAATCTTTTCCTAAAAGGTTTGGAGCCATAACTTCAAGATGGAATTCTCTATTATGATTCTGAAACTCATCATAGAAAACTAAATTCGGTTTTAATCCACGATGCGCGTTATAATTTTCGCAACCGTCGACGCAAATAAAGGATCCGTTATTAAAAACCAAACGAACTTCCGTATCTCTTTCTTGTGCAATAAATTGTTTGGGAGGATATTCTTGTAGTCGTCTAGATGCCCAGTAAATTTCCTTTCCCTGCTTTCGTTCTGGAGTAATTATATAAATAATAAAGTTGTCATTAAGGCACGCGGCAACTGTAGCTATAAACAACAAGTCCTCAGTTTTTCCTCCATTTCTTCCCCACTGCGACATGATAACGCGCAGCCCTTTTGTGAAGTAGTCTTTAGCAATTTGAACTTGTCCTTCGTGAAGCGGTCTCTTATGGACGTTGTTCACTCGGTGATAAATCGCTGTCATGATATCAGCGTGACGACCAAGGGCTGATAGTTTTTTAGACTCCATCATCGTCCTTAATCACAACTTCAGGCAACTTGTTAGTAACTCCTGAGTAGTCAAAAACTGGATCGATTTTAGAAAGTTCTTGAAGCACGTTTCTTGTTTCCTTAACAGTGTGAGTATGCTTACTAGAAATATTTGCAGTAGATTTTCCTTCTTCTAGTCTTAGAAGCATGTTAATCGATTCCACTACTTTTGTCAGGTCTGAAAGATCCTTAACCGATTTCACCATGTGGCGACGCACTTCTGGGTCAACCATTTCTTTTAGAGCTTCCTTAATACCGTTCAGCCCCATGCCGACGATATCGCGCATAACTGGTTCTTTCTGCTCCCAGTTCTGTTTGATTAAGTCTCTATTAACTTCCTCTTCTTCAAATATGCGACGAACAACCATCGGCTCAAACTGGCTGACGGCAATAATCTTTTGCTCGTCATACCCTTTTTCTTTTAGGCGCAAGACGGCATTAACCTGACGCTTCCATTCAGGCGTATCTTTCCAGTACGGTTCATCCTTTTTTTTATGAACCCTTCTTACCATTTAATGCCTCAGCAAAAGATAAAAAATCAGCGTCAGGTAAATGTCCAATTCTTTTATGCAAAAACTTTTTTAACCTTTCTGCGGTTAAGTCTTTCATAGCTTGAGCAAATAAGGCTCCATTTACTTTTCTTCCAAACTCTACTTGGAAAGCTTCGTCAACTACTTCTAATATTTTTCCAATCTCTTCTGGGCTTCTCATTTTTATAATTCCTTTTTAGTTAATGTGAAAATAATCGCTTGGGCAACATTGTTGTAACGCTGTAACCAAAAGCTTCTTGCATCATCAGAGCGCTGCATACAACTTGCTTCAATTGCAAAGTTCCCAACAACTTCAAAATTGCAAAGAACTTCTACGTCTGTAAACTTAGTTTGCGTTCTCCATTCCTTAGATGCAAAATTTAAAGTCAGTTCAGAAACACCGCGACGACTCAACGGATTTCCCCACGCTAAGTTAGATGCGTAATGAGGGGAAGAGAACTTTGCGACTCCGCCAATTTTTAAAAGTCTGTAACACTCCTCAATAAACTTTATGAGGTCTGGAACTTTCTCAACCACAGCCCCTTCAATCTCGTCGATTGAGTCAGGGGGAATTAAGGAAGTTGTCATTGGAATGATAGATTTAAATCCCTCTTTAGTATCGAACCCGTATGTAAATAATATTTTCATTTTAAATATTCCAAAATTTTATCTTTTATTTTTTCTAACCTAGTTTCATAAAACCCTAAAGTTGTATTACAATTAGAGCAAAGTAATCCTCTAACTCTTCCGGTTTTATGACAGTGATCTACGTGAAAATTATACCTGCCCTTCCTTTCTGAATTACAAATCTTACAGCGCCCCCCTTGATTTTCTAGCATTTTATTAAACTCTTCCTCCGTAATTCCATACTTAGCTTTAAGTAGGTATTTTCTCATTTTCCCGACATGCTTGTATTTGTTTCTTTGGTGAGATTGCCTAGCGAGTTCGTTATGCCTCTCTCTATTTTTCTCTCTCCAGTTTCGCATGTAGGCAACTCTTTTTGATTTCTCTTCTGGAGTCCTCGCATAAGCTGCCTTCTTCTTTCTGTATGCCTCAACATCTTTAAGCCTGTACCTTTGCCACTTGTTTAAACCATCGTTTATTTTTACCCTACTCATATAGGTGAGACACTACCTCACCAGATCGTACCCGTCAAGGCGTCGTAGTGTCCAACCTTGCAACTAGTATCACAGGCAAACTTATACCCTAGTTGTTTTGCTTTTTTGAAGAAAAACAAATCCTGCGTCATGAACTCATTCTTTTCAGCCACGGTCTTAAACCACTGCCCGTATTCAAAGCCAGGGTTCCTAAACATATCCAAACGAAACAAAGTAAATCCCATGCCAAGACCATTACACTCTTGAACCGTGTCGGGAATCGGCTGTTGTGGAACGTAGCTATCAGGAACTTTTGGATCTCCCCAGATCATCGGCACGCCGCCTTCTCCTTTGATCCAATACAGTCCTCCAACAACGTCGTAGTTCTGAATTGCTTTGTAGAGTTTTAGCAATCCATCTGCGGGGGGAGTGTTATCTTCCTCCACGCAAAGTACGTAAGCGAATTTAGAAAGTTGGGGAGAGGAAAGAATAGTAGAAATCGCCTCGTTGTAAGCCTTACCAACTTCAAAACCTTCAACACACATTTTAGCAAGAGCCGCATTCGGCGCTCCCATGACATTCATCCAGCTAAAAGCAACTCTAGTTCCGCAAGTCCCGCGAGTAGGAGTAATCCAAATTGTTGCGAGGTTCTTGTAGAGCCCTAACTCTCCCCAACTTGCGTAGCGCTCGTTGGTGTTGAGCTTTCCTGCGTAGTTTTCAATGTAGATTTTTCCTGACATAGTTTGTTATTAAAAAAATTTATTAGACCAAGAACATATTTGCTAGGAATTTCCCCTAAAGAATTTAAAATGGCTTGTACCTCTTCTTTGCTTAATTCAATCACTTTACTTTCTCCGCTATGTCTACACCGACTTTAACAGCCTCGCCTAAGATTGCATCAATTTCATCAATCTTCGCTTGGTACATTGCAATTTCTGCAACATAAATAGCTCTGTCTGCTTTTAGATTCTGCACGTTAAAAACTTTTTCAACTTGCTTTGTTTCTGTGAGCTGAACTTCGTCTTCTGATAATTTTGTATACGCCATAATTATTGCACCACCCAATTAGTCCCGTTATAAAAAACTGTTGCAACTACCGCCCCGCCGCCGACCACGGTAGTTAAAAAAGCAGGGGCAAGGGAGTCGGTAACAAATGCCGTGTCGCCTTGAGTTCCTGCTGGTAAAGTAGCGACAGTGTACCCCTTTAGTCTAATAGGCTTACTAAACACCGTTGCCACTCCACTTGGAGAGACGGTCAAGACTCCTGCTGAAGAGACGCTAAGGTCAGCGTAGTTCGCCGCACTTCCGTTAGAGTCGTTGTAGGTAAGTCTTAAGCAAGCACCTGTTGCTGAATTAATCTCCAGTCTTCTATCAGCAATGGTAGTTCCTATCCCAACATTTCCCGATGCATTTATTCTTAAGTTCTCGACAAGCGTCGTTGCTAAACTGTTTTTGAAAATAAGGTCAGTACTTCCCGCTCCGCCAACTTCAGTTCTGTCTGCAACTATAGAGCCACCTACTGTTTGGTTTGTGAGAGTTCCAGATAAACAGAGAAACAACTCCACTTCTCCTAGGGAAGAAGTGTTTTGGACTTTTAGGGTAAGAGCACCACTAGTAACTGAATCAACTATGTGCAGCCTGTCGTCAGGGGTGTTTGTATTAATACCAATAAGCCCTGTCGTTTTAGTGATAAGCAATCTCGTGCTGCCAATTACCCCACTCGTAGCTGTCCCGTAATCTGTAATTCCAAAAGCATCTCCAGTAGCTCCAGCAATATTAGCAGGGCCGAACATCCAAGAAGAAACAGTACCAGCATCGTCTCTTGTCAATAACAAAGAAGCCCCGTAGGTTGGGCTATTTCTATCAACTCTTAAAAAATCATTATTAAAAACGTGAAGACCTCTTTGGGGATTGTTTGTTCCTATTCCCACATTTCCATTATTTAAAATGGTCATTGCTTCAGTAGACCCGTTGTTACCAACAAGGAAATGTATATCCGCGCCAGTTGTGCCAACGCCAGAAGTTGTTTGAAAAGTTAAGTCTGCGCCAGTCCCAGTGCCACCAGTGATTTTAAATCCAGCCGCTGGTCCTATAATATTCCCTAGATCGTCAACTATGAGAACGCTACCTTGAAGCAATTTTCCCGTCGTGCCGTCGAACCTAGCAATTGCATTGTCGGTAGCGGATGTGGGCCCTATTACATCACCACTTCTTGTAGCAATACCCGCATTACTCATCTTGCCACCGTAACCGTAACCTCTCCTACTGTGGGAGCGGTAATGTATCTAACTTGAATAATACCTTTGGCAATCCGTTTAGAATTAGTTCGGCAGTCAATCGCCATAGAAGCGCCAGCGGGAAAACGCAGAGACTTCACCGTAAGTGCTGAAGGTACTGATAACTCAATCGCCGCGTCTGTAGTGTTGTAGACAAAAAGAATATCCACGTCATCGGTCAATGACAACAGGGGAAGAAAGCTAGCGGTAATACTCGCAGCTTCCACGCTCCCACTATCATCAAAAGTTAGATGCTTGATACTCACTTAACAGGTTCTCCGTTTTTTAAGTATTTAATATCCGGTTCTTCCTGTACAGCCTTTATCTCAGGGTCTCGTAAAGCCTTCTCTTGTAACCGCTCACTATACTTGTCGTGAACTTTCTCAATCGCTTCTACAATTTCCAGCGCGTTCTGAGTCAGTACTCTAGCGTCCAAACTCTTCCGTCCCTCATGCGCTGCTAGCCCTCCAAGTATTTCCTTCACCGCTTGCGTTTTAGCAAAACCATTCAGCGCTGCGACAAGGCCGCCGTTGGTGACGAACTCGGCAAGTTGGGAAATGCTGGTGGCTAGTACGTCCAGCGCCACAGCAGTTCTCTCCGCTACTGCGATTCCAGTATTATCCCCTTGGCTTTCCGCAGGCAAATGTTCAACTCGGTGACACACTTCTCGCACCCCACGCTCAACACATCCGTGTTGTGTATTAATATCATCGCTTTGTTCGGGTGTTTTTTGCATGTAAATCTTCCTTCTCCAATACTATCTGTTTTTCGTCCGTACTGCTTTCCAACTTTTACGTCTTGAGGTAACTGCAAACGGTAACTCTCCCCGCAGCACATGCACCCCATTTCAATTCTACGGTTATCGCCGTACTGCCAACATTCAAACCTAAAGCCCCCACACTTCTGGCAAACCAAATGTCCTTCAGGTAGGTTGAGGACATCGGTGCCAAGGCCGAGAACCGGAGTCGTCTGTAGCGTTGCTCCCCCTACCTTCACTTCTTCACCACACCAATACCGCCCCAGTTTTCAGGAGTGGAAATAAACTCAGTGTAGTTTTCGGGTGCTAGGCTGTCCCTCAGTTCCAACCAGAATTTTCTAACTTCACACCCAGTCTCAGGAGCGTGCTCGCAAATGTCGTGGAACGCAATCAAACCACCAGAGCGGACTAGTGGGCTATAACGCTCGTAGTCGGCTTTGACTCCTGCGTAACTATGATCGCCGTCGATGAAGAGGAAGTCGACGAGGGTATTAGGCAGTTCAACTTTCTGGCTATCCCCTGCTATGTACTCAAAACTTGTTGCGGTTAGCTCGGGACAACCACCCCAAGGCCCATTCGGCAAGTCAATAGCAATGTGACGCTCAATGCCTTCAATCTTACTAAACGCCCAGCTACTACCACCTCTACCAATGCCAATTTCCATGATGGTCTTAGGACTGCCGCTACAAATCAAGTCAATAAGAGCAGCAAATTCTGGGACTTTCTGCATGGCTCCAAAACCAAATACAGCCATGTTGGCTAGTTCTAGGGGGTCGACTGTTATTTTCGCCATTGCAAGTAACTCCTTTCTGCTGTTATCTGGTTATAGGGCACGTCTATTGTCTCGTCCTCTTTCTTCATCGCGTCACATCCGGCTAAGTATCCTGCCATATACGCCTTCTTCTCGATATCCGACACTTCAGAGGCCACGTGGTCGAGAAATCCCATGGTGTCATTAGCGCCGAAGAACTCGTCCGTCTGTAGTTCTCCGTTCTTCCAGCAGTACTTGCCGGACAGTAACGTCTCGCGCAAACTCTTAATCCATTGCATTTATTAGCCTTTTTATAAACTCTTGGGCGGTGATACCCAGGTTCGCACACAGAACCCTAATTCTAGCCATCTGATCGAGGCTTACGCGTATCTGTAAAAGCACGTATTTACTGCCGTTTTTTCGTTGGAACGCTTTAGCCATTTAGTATGTTTGTATGGCAGAAAAAAATTTTTGGCAAGAAAAAAATGGGAAAAATAGGTGGGAGGGGACGGGAGGCAGTGACCACCCCCCTCTGGCGTCCCATGCGGGGGTCGTTGCGGCTGGAAACTATCTTGGCATGAAACTTGCATATGATGAAAATTCTAGCACACCCCCCCCCTCGCAAAAACTTGGCATGAAACTTGCATGAGAATCCTAGTTCACCAGAACCATAATACTGGTGAAGTAGGAAAAGGGGGTGTGTAAATAACACAACAAGCAATGTGGTGTGTAAATAGCGCAGCTATGCAAACTTTGCGTAGTAGCTAGGATGGTGTGCTTTTTGCGCAGCGACTTCTCCCCTATCGTGCATTGAGATAAGTCCATCCAAAAATAAATCAACAAATAATTTAAGTTTTAGTGTTGCGCTGGCGAAACTCTTAGTGTATAGTTAATGAATAGGAGATTAAACATTATGAAATACAATAAAGACAAGGACGGGAACGCGCTATTAACGGACCAGCAATCGCAAGAACTGTATTTGCAATACGTTAATAACTACTTAACTGTAAAGAAGTTCGCAGAGGATCATGGCTTACATTTAGAAGATGCACAAAACATTCTAGTCCGCGGTAAACTTGTAAATGAAAGAAAAGGATCTAAGTAATATGAACTACACACTAACACTCGAACTAATCACACTAATACTAGCCATCGCTTGGGTTATAGAACTCATACACGAGCTTATGACTGTCAATAGAGATCACAACTCAGAAGCGCTAGCGCAAAAAACCTTAGAGCTAATTGCAAGTGATAGGGAGAGAACTAGGGCGGGACGGTATGAGGTGAGACGGTATGAACCTAGCAACTGAAAACGCCCTACTAGTGTCTAGTAAGATTATGGAAATAGTCTGGAGATATAACAAGTCTAGTAACGGCATTAGCCAACGAGAGCAAGAGGACTTTGCTTGGCTATGGTCATTACTGTCACCACTAGGAGTTGAGCTACTCACAAAGTGGGCAAGTGAGAATAATTATAAGTTAATAAAGGAGTAAGTACCATGGAAGACATAGAACAGCGACTAGCCGACGCAATCAATCTATACAGGTTCGAAATACCAGAAACAGGTCAAACCATATCAGTAAAAGCTGACAGCCTAAAAGATTGCCACAAAAAGCTTAAGCGCTACTTTGATGACATGTTCGAGACCAAAGGAAGAGAGTTAAAGGCTATCGTGTATCGAGATAATTTAACAGTATTTGAGTTTTGTGGTCGAGATATAACTATAAAAGAGGTGAAAGAATAAGCCATGCACACGCCGATCTACGGATCGGCTATTGGATCGCTTAAACACTATAATTAGAAGGAAAAAACATCATGAAAACAAAAACACTATGCTACCCGCGCAACGATCTAGCGCACAGAGGCTATAAGGTCTCAGTAGGTAGATACTGGTTAGGTGGCAATAAACAATTGCGCAGATGCAAGTACATTTCAGGACGTTTTTGCGTGTGGTTTAAGGGTAAGTTTCGCACGGCGCAATCACACGACTTTGAATTTGTTAATAAATAAAAAGGAAAACACTATGACCACACTAAAAGACCTAATACCGGAAGCCGAACTAAAGCGACGATTTAAGCACGTAACAACTAAGTTAGGAAACGAGACTTTGGAGCAATTCTTCCTTGATGGGAAGGAGATTTACTCTTTCACGGGAAGGGATGCCTATTGGAACAATATGCGCCTATATGACACGCATTGGGATAAAATTAAAGCTAAGATAATAGAGGGGCTATGATCGAACTACTCTTAACCGCATACATCCGCCTACACCATTGTCGCGTTACCCCACGCGCACAGTATACGGCTATAACCTGTAAGCACAGGCGGTATCGTTGCCAAAGGCTAGTTGCCCTCGCGCATGGAGAGAAGCCTGTCGTGCACTACTTTTGTAAACGCTTCCGCTGACCTTATGACGTGGCATGACCAGCCAATACTAGCGAGGTAGTCTAGCCAGCTTGCCTGTTCTGGGCTGGGGGCATTGTTCCCTACCTTCAGTTCCACAGCCAAGGATAGGCCAAATATCAAAATATCCGGCATCCCCTTACTCTGCCCTTGTCTGGATGCCAATACCCCCGCAGAACGGCCTTTACGCTCGTTTGCGCTATGGTGTAGCCGATGAGGCAGCCGTAAAGTCCTGTAATAGTCCACACACCAGATATTTAGACCGGTTTCAGTGTCGTATAAAGAGGGGTTGAGGCCAACGATGTGGACGGGCTCCAAAGACCACTGCACCCTTATCGCGCTCCGATTTGCCTTTTTGAGCATTTTACGCAGTCCTTTTTTTTCTCATGAGCGGTTATTGCGCGGTCATTGAAGACCTAAGTCATTGATTCTTCTTTTCTTATTATAATAACAACACATATATATATATATACACCTTTTAGGAAAGGTGGAAAGGTGTATATGGCACTTCCTTGAGTGCTTATCACTTTTTTGCTTTTTAAATTATTTAGTTACCCGATTGATGACAGCGCAATAACAACTCAATAACCGCCCATAACCGCTCATAACCGCGCTAATCTTTGAATATCTTTACGCATTTTAAAAAGGTAGTTTCCTTTTTAGAAGTGGGAGAAACTTTCTTTTTATACTCTTCCCAGCACTCAGACTCGACTAGCATATCTATCATAGCAGATTTTTCTTCTGAGGAAAGAGCTAATCTGTAAGCCTTCTTAAAAAGCTTAGCTGACGGCATTTCCTCACCCAATGCAATCAGTCGAATAAACTTAGCCTTGTCCTTTGCCTTCTCACTGTTACCCATCATAAACTCGTTACAGCGTGCTATTTGCTGGGATACTAACTCCTGCACTAATAGCGAACACCACTGAATTGAGTTCTCTTCAGGATGCTTGTCAGTTAATATCAAACATAGTTTTGTAAATATCTCAGCAGCACGAATCCAAAAAGCGCGCTCTGTTTCAGTCTCGCAGGTCTCTGCTAGGTTATCGTAGTTTGAGAACTCAGACCTATACGTGGGAGAAGTTGACAGCTTAATGACCTTCTTGTCCTTCTTGATTGCCGAAGCTAAGTTGCCAATAGCCGGTCTCCAGATATCAATATTGCGTAGCCAGTTAATACACTCTTCAGACACCTCTATAGGACTAAGCGGTCTTGGGTCTGGTTTAATCTTGTCGGGAACAAAGCATAACCATCTCCCTAAGAACCCGTTATGTACAAAACGCTCGTTTAGGGAGTTGTAAAAAGAGTATTCATTACTAACACCAAAAACTGACAGGTAAATATTCTCGGCTTCGTTTTTGTGCCCGTCTGCGTATTGCTTACCTCTAAGAGTCCTACCCGCTGCGCTAAAAGCGTCAGTCATTGCCCTTAAGACAGTTGCTTTAGGACTGTTCTTAGAGTGGGATAAATCATCTAGAGCTTCTCCGAACTCTTCCCACAGGATTAGCTGTCTTGGCTGTAGCTTTAGTCCTGAGATGAGCCCCGTGTCTGAAGTTGGCTCTAATCCAAACAAGTCTTTAATCTGTGCTTTTTTCGCAATATCTTCCAAGACTTTCTGCGCCGTTGTCTTACCATAGCCCGTGGGAGCAAGGCTAAGAACGTATAAGGAGCACTCTATACCAGTTTCTGAGACTACCCGACCTGATTTGATTGCCGAAGCGAACGCTAAGGCCGCCGGTAGTGATATACTAGGACGAGAGTGTTTTAAATGGCTGTCAACACTGCGAGCTATCTCCCCAACAAAGCCAGGGCAAGAGAGCAGGAGCGACTCTAGGTAGTCTTTTGGGCTTGTCATGTTACTTTACTTTCTTCGCGTTATAAAGAGATTGCAGGGATATCCCGTACGTATCCATAAGATATTGCCAGTACTTTAGAGGGATTCCAGTCCTTGCCCAACGCTGAACAGTCCACTGGTGCAAGCGTAAATCTTCACAAGTTTTGTATATATTTATAATTTCAAGAATGTCGGACACGGTTTTTATTTTTTTCATAACAATTGTTGTTGACATGTTCTAGATAGCGTGGTTTAAGTCCCATAGCAAGAGAGGAATTAGGAAATATGGAAATTATAAAAACAGGAATCACCCGACCACCAATAATATTAATATATGGAGAGCATAAGGTAGGAAAGAGTAGCTTTGCTGCCTCGTGCCCTAAGCCTCTATTTATCCAGACTGAAGCAGGCTTGGAAGGCATCAAGACCGATGCGCTACCGCTATGCCAGTCATACGAGGATTTTATTGAGCAGTTGGAGTTTGTTGCGACTACCACAGACTACAAGACTTTGGTTATAGACTCTTTAGACTGGCTTGAGAAACTTATATTCAGGAGAGTCTGCGGAGAACATAACGTTGAAGACATCGGCAAGATTCCGTTTGGGAAAGGGCAGGTCGCTGCTGAACACAAGTGGCAAATGATTATTGACACACTTACCAAACTTAACCGTGATAAAAAACTTATCATAGTACTTATCGCCCACGCTCAAGTACAAAAGTTTGAAGACCCAGAGCGTGAAAGTTATGACCGTTATGTGCCTGACTTACACAAAAGAGCGTGCCCGCTAGTCTGCGAATTCGTGGACGTCATTGGGTTTGCTGCTCTAAAGACTACAGTAGTTAGTAAAGAAGCAGGGTTCGGCGCTACTGTAACAAAAGCCAAAGTGAATGGCGAAAGAATATTGTATCTCGAAGCAAGAGGCGGTTTTACTGCTGGTAATCGTTATGGACTACCCGCAAGCCTGCCACTAAGTTGGGATGCAATGGCTAATGAATTTAAAAAGGAGAAAACTGTATGAGTGACTTAAGCATGATACCAAAAGATACTGAGCCAAAGAATTTTGTTGGAGAACTAATCCCAGCAGGAAAATATAAAGCTCAAGTAGTTAATAGCGAAACAAAAGCAACCTCAAGCGGTGGTCTAATGTTGAAGTTAGACTTTGAAATTTTAGAAGGCGAGCACGCTGGCGCTCATGTGTTCGAGAACATGAACATTGTGAATGCTTCAGCGAAAGCGCAGCGAATAGCACGCGGTGTACTTGCAAAACTTTCTGTGTCTTGTGGCCTTCCTGGAATTCCCGACGAGTCTTCTGACCTACATGAACGTCCTGTTGTTATTGACGTTGGAATTGAGACGAGCAAAGACCCACAATATCCAGACAAGAATAAGGTGCGGGGTTACTACAGTACGGGAGATGCGCCGAGGCCGGTGAAGGCTGTAGTCGGCAATATTAACGACAGCGATATACCATTTTAGGAGCATATGAATTTATACGAACTAACAGGGGAGCTTTTAAAAGCTCAAACCTTACTAGAAGAAGCTGAAAACGTTGAAGCTCTTGAGCTTTCCTTATTTCTTGAATTTGAGAGAGATAAGAAACTAGAGGCTTATCTTTACCTTATCAAGAACTTTAGAGCGCTTGCTGAGGCGAGGAAGGAAGAGGCGAAAAAGCTTAGAGAGTCGGCTCAATGGGCAGAGGCAAGAGTTGAGAAGTTAGAAAGCTATGTCAAAAACTGTTTCCTGCCAGGAGAGAAGTTTGTTTGTCCAATTGGTGGTTTCAGTTGGAGAAAGTCCACGGCTTGCGAGTCGTTAGATATGGACAAAGCTCCAGAAGAATATATTGAACTAATACCTAAGATTTTAGTTTCTAAAATTAAAGAAGACCTTAAACAGGGAGTTGATGTTGAGGGCTGGTATTTAAAAGACAAGCAGAACTTACAAGTTAAATAAGCAGTACGCCCTGCCCGTGGCGTTATACGGGCACTAAATACCTACTGGACAGGGCAACCTATTTTCGCCTATAGTCGGCAATATGAAAAAATGTATAGTTGAAAATTGCAACAAAGACAACGGTAAGGGTGGTAAGGGCTATTGCGGAATGCATTGGCAAAGATTAAAGCGAGGTGGTAGCGTCGATTATATTTGCCCAGAATCAGTGAGGAGAGAAAGAAGCCGACTTTCTCAGCCAAAGCTCGGTAAAGTTAAGAGCACTACATATAAAAAACTTTTTGGAAGGCATGAGCATCGGGTAGTTGCTGAAAGAATATTGGGTAGGCCACTACTTCCTCACGAGCATGTTCATCATATTGATGGGAATAAACACAACAACCACCCCGAAAATCTATCAGTCTTAACTCAGATAGAACACTCTAGACTTCACGCTTTAGAAGGCAACATAGGAGATCGGCTAACTAAATACTCTAAAGAGCACCTTACTGGAAAACCACCGAAAAGAGGGGCTAAACTTACAGAACAGCAAATTCGTGAAATTAGAGAATTAAAACTATCCGAAGAAAAGACGGGTAAGATTTACAACGTTTCTCGCTCCTTAATTAATTTGATTAGACAAAGAAAAATTTACTCTTATATAAAATGATCCCAAGACAGTATCAATTAGATGCCGTTAATTCCCTTTGGAAGTGCTGGAAGATGTCGCCAAATAGTAGGCCATTGATAGTTGCTCCGACTGGTGCGGGAAAAAGTTTTTTAATCGGGCTAATTATTCAAAAGGTAATAACAGCCCGTCCCGACTATAAAATCCTTGTCCTCGCTCACCGTAAAGAGCTCGTGTACCAAAACGCAATGGAGATAAGTAACATGATAGGCCAGCCGGTTGGGTTATATTCGGCAGGACTTCGCAGTAAGCAAATGCGGCAAATAACTAGCGCGGGAATACAATCAATCTACAACAAAAAACCCACTGCAAACCTAGTCATCATAGATGAGTGCCATCTCTTTAGTGGCGAGGACACTAGTATGTACGGCAAGCTACTCGCCAGTATGGATACTAGGGTTGTTGGCCTTACCGCTACCTGCTACCGCACTGACCAAGGTAGTTTAGTTGGAGACGGGGCGTTTTTTACTGACATTGCTTACGACATCGGCGTGCGTGAACTCATAGACAATGGATACCTATGTCCATTGATATCTAAGCCCACCCAGACAGTAGATATGACGGGAGTTTCTCGCAGCGGTTGGGATTATAATGCAACCGAGGCAGCAGAAAGGTTCCTGCCGTCCGTCCTAGAGCACTGTAAAAGCCTAGTGGGATTGCCCAGAAAGCATTGGTTAATCTTTGCGACTGGAGTAAAGCACGCTCACATGGTTGCTGATTGCCTATGTAGCCTAGGGGTAGCTGCTAAGGCCATAGACGGTAATATGCTGGCGATGGAGCGTGACCTAATCATAGCCGATTTCAAGGCGGGACGTATAACAGCCCTAGTCAACTGCGAGATTCTCACAACTGGATTTAATTTTCCCGCTATAGACCTCATAGTCTTACTTCGTGCTACTAAATCCACAAGCCTATACGTCCAGATAGTGGGTCGCGGCATGAGGACGGCTGCTGGGAAGTCTAACTGCCTCGTCCTAGACTTTGGTGGGAACATCTCAAGACACGGCCCCATTGACGCGATTGAAGTAAAGCGAAAACCCAAGGGCGGCCTTACTATTGGATGTGCTCCTGTGAAAGAGTGCCCTAAGTGCGGAGCTGTGTCAGTAGTGCGTACCCTAACCTGTAGTTGTGGATATGAATTCCCACTTGCTACAACACAGATAAGCAAAGTTGCTGAGACTGCTCCAATACTATCAGAGGTTGAAACGCTAGAAGTGCAAGGGCTGGATGTAAAAATACACAAGAAAGAAAAGAATAGTTTAAAAATAGAGTTCCGTTGCGGTCTTAGGTACGTCACTCAGTTCTTATGTTTCGACCACGGATTTTTTCCGGCGCAAAAAGCAAGAAAAACGTGGGCAGAGATGACAGGCAACACGCCACCAAAAAGTGTAGAGGAGGCATTTAGTCGGCAGCGAGAGTTGAGAAAGCCGCATCAAATCTTAGTAGTTAAAGAGGGTAAATACGATAGAATATTAGGATGCGTGTATGGAGAGGCGACTGATTAAGTTTGAAGTTCTAGAAATAGAATTAGAAATTACTGTGCCAGAGAGAAACCTTTGGGCAGGGGTTTTAGAGAGAGCCATTCGAGACGTTTTGAATTTTGAAAAAAGAGAGGTTCATTATCATAGACAAGCGTGCGCTTGGTTTTTTGAAACGGACTCGGAAGTTAGATCCTTTTTGTGGATTTGCAAAGAGTTAGACTTAGACTTTGAGAAAGTAAGAAGCAGAATTTTTGAAATGAAGGAAAAAAGGGGAACGCTACAATGTCTGAAGTTAATGTTGAGTATCTTTTAACACTACTAAAAAAAGCAACTCTTTTACGAATTGAGAAAGATGCTCTTTTTGAATTCGTTAGAGACTTAGATTGTGTTCGCTCTTGCGACGGATGTGAATTACCTTTTTTAAAAGATGATTTACATAAAAAACTTTGCTTTGACGGGTTTTTTTGTAAGGATTGCGATAAAGAAACCCTTGACGTATAGTTTCGGGTGCGCTACTATAAGGAGTATATGTTACCAATAAGCATTGTCGCAGAAATATTAATAGTGTCCGAGCAGTATGTAAGGAAGCTTTGCCGTAAAGGACGTCTAGGTTGCAAGAAAGTCGGAAGGGATTGGGTAATTCTCGAGACAGAAATGGAGTTAAGAAAAAAGTTTGCCAAGACGATTAGTGGAGAGAACGCAGAGTTCTTTAAACGCAAACAAAGAAAGCAGGTGAAACGATGAGCCTATTACTTACTATACTTGTTTGGATAGTTGAAAACTTTGCAGGATTTTAACAGGAGAAAAATATGAAACAATTAGGACATTACGGTTACCTAGTCACATTTACCCTCTGCGCTCTTGCAGTAATTTGGGCTGAATGTGGTTACCCTCGTTACCACAAAATTGGCGACGAGTGGATGTTGTGCGCGTATGATATGCCAGCGCACGAAATAGCATTAAGAGTTTTGGGGGTGGTGAAGTGAAGACGTTAAAAGACATCTACAACGAAATAGACGAGAGCATTGAAGTTGGAGACCTTATTTATAACGGCGAAGAGAGTATGGGAGGCATCCAGATTCAGTATTCTCGTGACTGGCACTTTGCTTTTAGCGACACTTCGATTGCATGGCGTGCTGATAAGTATTGTGTAATTGGTGACATTGTTATCTACAGGAACGGTAAGCAGCTTTATCCAAAAAAAGAAGAGTATCTAAAATACAAACATCAATGGGGCGAATTAGTAAAATTCTCTCACGAGACTCTGCGCGTGGATATACACCAAGCTCAGGATTTTGCAAATATTCTATTTGACTACATAGGGGCAGTTGTTAGGCATAAGGAGAGTAAATGACAACATTAAAAAAAGCATATGAAAGTATTGGGGAAACACCAAAAGTTGGAGATCATTTGTTTTCTCATGGTAAGATAAGATTTGTTGAGGGGTGGAATTTTAATTTTAGAGAGGATTCTATTACTCTCTACCGTGCGGAGCTCTTTATTGTTACTGATCCCTTTACTATCACACGTGACGGCAAATTGATATTCCCCAATGTCAAAAACAAAGTTCAGGAAGCGGAAAATCAGGTGTATCATGCATTGCGAATAAACAAAGATGGTATCAATTGCAACCTTGTAACTAATGCTATCTCTGCGCTTATCGACGCGAAAATCAAGGAGGCTTTGAAATGACTTGGAAAAAATTCAGCGAGGAGAAGCCGAGAGAGAATAGTCTAATAATCATAAAACGCGACGTAGAAGATTATTATGATGTTTTTTATTATCACGTAGGCACATTCATGCCAGATGGCACCGTGTTCGTTCTCTCTTTAGATGGATGGACTATAAAACCAAGAGGTTCTGACGAATGGCAGGAGGTGGAGGAATGAGCCTATACGCGACAAAGTGGGAGCAAATATCAGCCGAGGAATATCGGAGCATATATGACAAAGGCTTAATAGTATATTCTAGTTACACAAACCCAGACGGTGATGATGGCATCTCTTGCTCGCCACAAATGATGACAACCTGGGGAGACGATGAGAGGCAGCTTATTAAATCTTACGCAACAAGGACTAGAGAGCAAGCGGAAGATAAGACTAAGTGGGAATGGGATTATAAGTATTATAAGGCGATAGAGTGGGAGGTACACGAATGAAAAAGACCAAAAAGCGAAAGGCTAGAATTTTTTATGTTATTAAATTTGGCACAGAACCAGCATTCGCATTCGCTACTAAAAAACTAGCGGTGACGCACTGGAGAACTTGGTTTGCGGATGGAGAGCTTATCAAAGTTCGCGAAGTTTTGAAGGGGGAGAAGTGACAGCATTCTTGGGTATTTGTATTTTAGTAGGATGTTTAATTTTAGGTAGTGAGATACGTCATGGCTTAGATCATATAGCAGCATCAATTCGATATGAAAAGTAACCTGCATTCTCTCCGCTACGGTAGGGAGGGTGGAGGGCTTAGTACTTATGAGTATGCGCATAAGCCAACCTCGTTGCTGGACGTAAACCAGCATTTTAATTAAGGATAAAAATGACAAGCATCAAGACAGATAAAAACCTAGAAAAACTATTCGACTTAAAAAGAGAATTATCAAACATCAAGACAGATTTTAAAGACAACCTGCTTTCAAAGAGTCGGCTAGGCTCTTTAGTAATTACGAAACTTGAAGAGGTTAAACATTGGCTTAACGATTTAATAGATGAAGCAATAGAGGAATGGGCAAAAAAGACACGTCTGCCTAGACGCTAACAGGGCGACAAGCTCACCTGAGTAAGTGAGGGTAAAGAAAACGCTGCTTCTGCTTGGCAAGTTTAGGGGACTCTTAGCCAAGTGAGTAAGAACCCTTCGCATTCCCTTCGCGCATAGTGGGTGACAGCTCGGAAAGACGAGCATTTTGATCCTGAAGCGAAATTCGGGATCAGGTAAGTGTAAAAGATGACTAAAGAGCAAATCATAAAGATAGTCGGTGAAACGTATTTCTACGAAGCTCTGGAAGATTTTCACTACAAGCACGGTGGACAGAATTGCGAGATTGTTATCGATAAAGAAATGGATATGCCGATAAAGGCTGTTTATTATTTCGAACCGCTGACCGTTGTATCGGACAACTTAGCACTTGAGGAAAAGATCAGAAAAGCGAATGAGGAGCTGAAAATAGATGAGTGAAGACAACCGCACAGAACTAATTAGCACCCGAAGAGGTACGGGCAAGACGCACAAAATGATGATGCATGTAAAAGACGATCCAGAAGTGATTGTTCTAGTACACAGCCAAGCATTTGCGAACTACTTAAAGCGAGTCTACAGGGCGAAGTGTACAATCGAAGCTGAGGGGCATCCTGACAAGTATCGAGGGTTACGTCCTAGTAAGATAGTACGCGACCACTGGACACTGGAGAAACGAAGACAATGACTAAAATAACCCTAACTCGCATCAACTACGCACCTACGTACACCCTCGGCTTTATCCGCTACAAAGATTTTTTCTGCTTTACTTTAGAGCCAGCTAAGACACAAGGCAAAGGCTGCATACCGTGCGGAGTTTATCCGATCGTGTGGGAGTACTCGCCAAAGTTTAAAAGGGAGTTATGGGAGCTGAAAAACGTGCCTAATTTTACCGAGATTAAAATACACGCGGGGAACACCGTAGACCACACGCAGGGCTGTATCTTGCTAGGATTAGATGCCGAAACGGGTGACGAGTCTATATTTCACAGTGGGCTAGCCGTCGAGATGTTCAACGAACTTTGCCACAAAGAAGATATAACCGAGATTGAGGTGAGGGAGGTATGAGTAAAGCTGAAATTGGAGCAATGATACACGAGTTGAATTTTCAAATTTCTACTAATTCTGATGATATAGAAAAAGCGTTTTGTTTTATTATGACCATAAGCGGCGAGGGTTTGCTTGCAATGACAGGCCCTGAAGACCTCATACCAATGTATGAAGCTTTCAGGAAGCAAGCGAAGCAAGAATTTGATGAATTAATAGACGCAGAGATAAAAAAGATTCACGGTATGAGGGTATGAGCGCTACGCATTGCTATTATGGCGATTGGATTTGTAAGGACTTTATTTGAGGATGAATATGATTAGAAAACTTTTGTGCTTTTTTGGTTTTCATAAGAGGCGCGATTATTGGGAGTGGTACGAACGCGCTGGATACAAGCTGCAATCTGAACCTTGCGAAACGTCAGCAGATTTACAACGCTGGATGTATGACCTCAATCGATCTCAGATTATTTATTTAACAACGTGTAAGCACTGCAAAAGGCGACTATGATTAGAAAAATATTTCGCTTATTTAAAGCTAAGAAATATGTATGTCACTTGTTTACTTACATAGAACACGAAGTACGTGCAAAGGATGGATCGGCTTATTATAGAATGGAAAAGGACATTTACGAGTCAAGGACGTTTAAAACTAAAGACGCTGCTATTAATGCAGGTAGATCAAGCACAAAGGGCTGCTTAGATTTATTTTATGAAGTTGAGGAGGTAAAATGAACTGGAAAAAATGGGATGAGAACACGTGGATCAATATGAGTAATGGGCACTTGCTAATAATATACACAGACTCTCAAGGTGTAGAAGTACTCTACTTTACAGATGCAGAGAGAAGGATAGAAAATCAGAAGATTACTAAATGCGTTAAAGACCACGCCGAGGCCGTAGCATTCATTGAGGAGCTGATAAAATGAAAAGCGAACTTGAAAGACTAGCAGAGAGACATCAAAAAGAAGACTGCCCAGACAGTTATGCTGATAGCTTTATCGCAGGCGCTAAGGCGGTTTTAGAGTTTGCGAGGTCAGAGAGTTATCCCATCGACGCTTCGGGAAATTTTAGGGTAACACTCCAAGACTTAGAAAAGTTTATAGAAGGAGAAATATGCAACATAAATTCATCTCAGAAGAAGAGCGAAAGCTGATATTAGCAAAAAAATATCAGGAGATAGTAGACGCACTAAAGGAAGCAGACGCAGAACCGTCACAAAGCATGAAGGAGATCGTGCGTATATTCGTGGCTGATTCGCAGGAGTTTAAGGAGGCACATGCAAACAAAAAAGAATAAAAAAGTAGTAAAGAAAAAATCGTCCAAAAAGGTGAAAAAGAAAATTGATATTATTGGGCACTTGCCAATATACAATCCAATATGGACTCGTCATGCCGATGTAGAGTGTTTCCCTAAAAAATCCAAGGAGGCGCATGCCAAAACCGTACAAGAAAAAGCGTAACTACTACCGAAGAGACCCGTATTACTACGCGTATGTCTTTGCGCCAACGGGTGTGAGGGCTTGGGCTGAGAGAAGATTTTTTGGAACTATGCGAGCGAAGGCACTCCAGCAAGTCAAGAAAGACTGGGAGAACCTTTCATTGGAGAAGAAAGCTAGGGTCTACGAAGCTCTGGACGAACTCGTTTCTTCTAGTATTTTAAACTTAGAATGGTTGCCTAAAAAATCCCCTGAACCTTCTTCTTAGCGGTCTTTCTGCCGATAATGGCAAGAACTCCACCTACAGCAGAAACCACTGCTCCAACGTGAGGAGGAAGGACTGGAACAACTTGAGTTGCAAGTTCTGGAAGTGCTTCAAGCACAAGCGGAACTATTGCAATAAGACCACCCCAGATAGACCACGATTTAATTGCTGGTTTTACCTTTTCCATTCTTTTATCTCCTCTAGTTTTATAGTACCCGCTTCTGTTAATACTTTGTCCCCGACCACTATGCCTTTAACTGGCATCATAACTATAATCTCGCCGTCTTGGGGAGGGGGTAAATAACGGGAGTCAATCCACCCGTCATGTTGTTTAGTAAACTGCTCGTCTTTCTCGACTGGCTGCCAGTTCATCTATATACCCCATCTCTAAATGCTGCGTTAATAGTCCCGACTTTTTTATTGTTTACGAAAACATCGCAAGTATACTGCTTCTGGATGCGATAAGATTTCTGCGCTATCTCAAAACCCCATTCAGCAAAATACCAGCGCCAACCAATTTGCTTTCTTGCTGCTTTATCATCAAAACTTGCTGGTGGCGAGCTTCTCGCAATTACTTGTCCGTTCTTTGCTCTTAGCTCAATCCTTGCATATTTTTGTTTTACGTCTGTAATAATAACAACTGGCTTTTGGTCTTTACCTTCTGGCTGGTCTTTATGTTGGTCGCTATGGGACTTCCAGATCCACTTATCAGGAAGTTTAGTTTGTCCTTTTTCTTTTGCAAGGAAAATCCAAGAGTCTAATTGTTTTGAAACTGGATAAGCTTTTCGCTGTGCTCTTGGTGTTTTATCACCTTGAGTTTTTCGTCCGTTCATCTGGCAATTCCAGATCGCAAAGTACTCGGCTTGATTATATGCCGAGCGATAGGCTTCCACATTACTGTCGACAATGTTGCTGCCGTCGAAACTAAAAGCGTACCTACCACCTCGTGGCCTTGAGTCAGCGCCGTGATACTCGTTCAGTACTGATCGAGAAACAAAGCCCCTGTTATGGTTTGGAGTATTAACTAATTCAAAACTAGTG
>JACCEC011366669.1_pt1 | contig 21664 bp, 37 predicted proteins | sample 7450121 | NCBI WGS metagenome assembly JACCEC01 (sample SAMN15323455, study PRJNA562643) | freshwater metagenome | isolation source: river surface water | place: USA:Blue River Watershed | collected 2017-08-18 | reverse complement strand
GCCACTAGCGTCCGACACTCTTATGAGTGATGATATAGTCCGCTCCCTTTGGCGACAAAGGTTAAAACACAAGGAATGCTCACAACTTCCCACTTGATCTTGCTGCTGCTAGCAACACTCCTGTTGCTTTGACTGCTCCAACCATCGGGTGATATAATAAAGGGGAACTCTTTGGAGTTCCTTTTTTTTATAAATATTTAAGCACGAAAGAAAACACGAAATGACTAAATTATACTCCGACCTGTATAGAACCTGTATGACTTGTGGTGTTGAGAAGCAGATTACAGAGTTTTATATGCGTGATAAAAAAACCGGTAGGAGGCACTCTGCTTGTAAAGAATGTGATAAAGCAAGAGTAAAAGCAAGACATCAAGCAAATCCAGAACGCACAAGAAATAATGACCTAAAAAGAAACTATGGTATAACTCTTCAAGAACATAAAGAAATGTATGAAAGTCAAAATGGGGTTTGTGCTACTTGTAAAAAACCTGGTGATGGTAAATGGAAAAAACTATGCGTAGACCACGACCATAAAACGGGTAAAGTTCGCCAACTTCTTTGTAGGAGATGTAATATGATATTAGGTCAAGCAGATGATAGTATAAGTCTCTTTGCGGAGTATATTAAATACCTACAAAAGCACCAATAATATGTCTCATAATAACCAACATCATCCTATGGAACCCTGGGTAATCTGGGCAGGTGTAGGTATGATGATATTCACGGTTCTTGTGTTTGTTTTATTTACTCTTTCAATGATGTACTTTTAACCTATGTTACTCATTCTCGCATTTTTCATAGCATTTGGTTTCTTTATGTTTATAATGTCTTTAACACAAAATTACTGACCTCATACATAAAGAGGTTGCTTTTTACCGATGAAAACTATAACACTCACAGAAGACCAAGTAAAACTTCTTGCCGATGCGGTATGGATGAGACAAAGATGTTTTATTGCTGGAGATAAAAGATTCAAAGAATACGGAGTAATGCTAGAAGATATTCTTGGAGACCTTGAATATACGCCATCAAGATATTGATTATGACTTACGATACAGTTTTTATTTCTGATGTCCATTTAGGAACACCAAGATGTAATACAGAAAAATTTTATAATTTTCTTACAAATCTAAAAACTAAAAAGTTAGTGCTGGTAGGTGATATTATTGATATTGCCTGTATGGAAAAATATAATACTCGTTGGACAAGAGAACATACAAAGTGTGTTCATCAAATTTTAAATTTAGCAAAAAAAGGAACCGAAGTAGTTTATATTCTTGGAAATCACGAAGCAGAAATTCGTCGTTATACTAATTTTGAACATAAGAACTTTCAAATGGTGGACGAATATACTCATAAAGACTCAAAGGGTAATAAGTTTCTTTGTGTCCATGGAGATAAGTATTCTGAATATTCTTCTGGTTCCTGGAAGCAGTTAATGTTCAATAAAGGATATGAATTAATTACGCCTTTAAGTTTATTTCTGGAAAAGTTTTTTAAATTTTCTTTGGTCTATGGTTTAAAAAATACTGTTCGGGGTAAAAATTATATTAATCGCTATGAAACTGATATAGCATCATATTGTGTTCAAAGGAGTAAGAAATATGAGGGTGTAATATGTGGTCATATTCATCACGGAAATATCAGATACTTTAATAAACTTTTGTATATGTGCTGTGGAGATTGGTGCGATACGTGCTCTGCAATTGTAGAAAGGGATGGAATCTATTGCTTGGAAAAATATTAAAATAATATCTTCAATTCATAACAAAATCTAACACATTAACAAGAACTCATTATAATTAGAAATGAGTTCTTATTTTTATATGAAGATCTTTTTAGACACAGCAGATGTTTCAATGATTAGTTCAGCATATGACACTGGACTATTGGATGGAGTCACTACAAATCCCACTTTAATTCTTAAAAGTGGCAGACAACTATTAGAAGTTATTGAAGAAATAACAAATTCTTTTTCAAAACTAGAAAGTATTTCAGCAGAGGTAGTTGCAGATAATGCCGAAGAAATGCTTTCGCAAGCGCAAAAATATTATACAATTGCGCCAGCAGTTACAATCAAAGTTCCTTGCACAGTTGAAGGACTTAAGGCTTGTAAATTTCTTTCTGATAAAGGAATTCAAACTAATGTAACTCTTGTGTTCTCAGCAGCACAAGCAATTCTTGCATCTAAAGCAGGAGCAACATTCATCTCACCATTCGTTGGTCGTTGGATGGACAATTCTATTGATGGGATTGAACTCATTAAAAACATCCGCAAGGCATTTGATTATTCTGGAACATCTACACAAATTCTTGCAGCATCTCTTCGTGATGTAAGACAGGTAGAACAATCTGCTCTTGCTGGCGCAGATGTGATTACAATTCCTCCAGTTGTATTCTGGGGAATGTATAAGAATATTATGACTGATAAGGGTCTAGAACTCTTTCAGAAGGATTGGGATGAGGTTATTAAATCCACAGAAAAATGAAGAAAGAACATCAGTGTTGGAATTTCGTAATGTCTTCTTTCGCTAGAATTTACGGGGTATCAAAAACTAGAAGTAATGAAAGAATTCATGCATTTGCGTTGGAGTGGTGTGATGAACATAATTATACTTGTGATATTCATCTTGATGATTTAAATAAGGTTGATATGTATTTTAGACAACAATACGAATCTTGGGAGGGTTAAATGAAAGTAGGATTAATTGGATTAGGAAGAATGGGTGAGGGTATGTCTCGCCGTATGATGAAATCAGGTATTGAGGTGTGGGGTTATAGAAGAAACTATGAGAAGGCAAGTGAAGCATATGAGAAAGGATATGTTGATGGAGTTGCAACTACTATCGAAAACCTTGTTAAAATAGTTAAACAAAATAAAAAAGGTAGTGCTCAACCAGGAATTTTCCAGATGGTTGTACCTGCCGAAACTGTAGAGGAGACGATTAATGAGTTACTACGATATTGTGGTGAAGGAGATATTATTATTGATCATGGCAATAGCAATTTTAAAGACAGTCGGAAGAGAGCAGAACGTCTTGCAAAGTTGGGTATCCAATATATTGATTGTGGCACTAGCGGTGGTGTTTATGGATTGGATCGTGGATACTGTCTTATGGTTGGCGGTGGAGATACTGCGGTCGCCACTTGTGCAAAGATATTCTCCGCCCTCTCCCCAGACATTCACTCCTGCCATAGAACGGATCCAACATCTGATGTAACTTCTGCTGAATATGGGTGGTTGCATTGTGGTGGTCCTGGTGCAGGACACTTTGTAAAGATGGTGCATAATGGTATTGAGTATGGTATTATGCAAGCATACGCAGAAGGATTTAACATCATCAAGAATGCTAATGCAGGTGCCCAGTATGTTAGAGAAGGAGACGCAGAAGTTGCCCCAATGGCAGACCCAGAATCCTATTGCTATGATATTGATGTTGCTGAGGTTGCTGAGTTATGGCGTCGTGGTAGTGTGGTTGGGTCTTGGTTACTTGACCTTACTGCTGACGTGTTACGCAGGGATGGTATCCTTAAACAGTTCTCTGGAGGCGTATCCGACAGTGGTGAGGGTCGTTGGACTGTTTCTGCCGCTGTGGACTTGGGGGTTCCCGCTCCTGTTATTACTACAGCACTATTTGAAAGATTTAACTCACGCAATCTCGGATCGTTCGGAGCAAAGATCTTAAATGGAATGCGTTATATGTTCGGGGGGCATCATGTTAGATAATATGATTAATTCAGAAACACCTTATAAACTTGCAGAGATCATTCGTGATACTTGGCCTAATCTTTACAGACCCGTAAAAGTATCTTACAATAATAAAAAAGATACTAAAGATGAACGAATACTGGATCGTAACTGAAAATAGGACTGGAAGAGTCATTGCCCATTGTGGAGATATTAATGATGCAATTATGATGGTTGGATTTGATCCTAATCATAGGTCTTATAGTCGTCATCGTTTTATTATGGATCAAGTAATTGATATTACTTCAACAACTGATAAGCAACTTCCAGGACAGATTGGACTGCCTTCTGGAAAAGTAAATCAAATTAATCCAGAAGTAATTCGACTTAATGAGGGTCAAGGACAACCAGTAATTGTATGATTATACGCATATAAAATAAATAACAAATAATTATATTGGGTAAAATGGGTTTGAAAATTGTTCAAATTGGTGCAAATAAAGGGAATGATGAATTATCTCAGTATATTTTTGATAATTTTAAAAAAATAGAATTTGGATTATTTGTTGAGGCTAATAGTTTTCATATAGAAGAATTAAAAAAATGTTATGAAAACTACGAAAATATAATTGTAGAAAATATTGCGATAAAGGATCCTTCATATTCGGAGGATAATATTACAATATATTACCATACAAATGAATATCCTCATTATGGAATAGCATCTTCTAATATTAAACATTTAGAAAAACATATGGAATGGTGTCCTCATTTGCAGGGAGGGCAAATTGAATCTTTCAATGTTTCTTGTATTACGCTTGATGAGTTGTTTCAAAAATATTCAATTTGTGATCTTGATATTTTATTCTTAGATATAGAAGGAATAGATGCTGAAGTTTTATTAAGTTTTGATTGGGCAAGATATTCTATTAAAAGAGTAGAATTTGAATATATCCATCTTGGAGAACATGAAACTTATATAAAAAAAATGTTCAATGATATGGGATATTCTCAAGTGGATTCCCTTCATGAATATAATTGGGCATTTGAAAAAAATAAGGATTTGAAAGTTTTATTTTTTGGAAGAAATTCTAGAGAAGATGTTTGGGAGTATGATTTTATCTTAAATGATATTCTTCCTAAAGATTACTTTAAAAGAACTCATTTCTTGTCTTTAGATGAAGTAAGAAATTCTTCAGACACTTTTGATGTTTTTGTTTATAGTGCCAGAAATCCAAATAATTATCCTTGGGGATATATGCCTACCTATGATGAATCTTTGGAATGTGTATTAAAAACAAAACCAAAAATTGTTATACAATTATCTGATGAATTTTATTATGAAGATCTACATGAACACAATAATTTGGCAAATTATTGTAAATTATTTCTAAGACAATATCATCACCCCAATTATCAATATACTGAAAATACAATTCAACTTCCTTTAGCATATTGTAATGATACACCAATTGAAGATAAACTTATTCTAAATGTTATTGACAGGGATTTAGATTGGTCTTTTGTTGGAAATATTAAAAGCGATAGACTTGAAATGATTGATAATTTTAAGTCGATAGAAAATCATTTTGTTAGTTCTTCTTTAAGTAAAGAAGAAATGATAGATTTTTATGCCAGATCTATTTTTGTTCCTAGTGGTAGAGGAAATTCTAGTTTAGATTGTTTTCGTTTATATGAAGCATCAATATGTGGTGCTATTCCTGTGGTTGTTGGATCATCTGAAGAAATTAAAAATACTTTTGCGTATGATGAAACCCCACCTTGGATAATTGCAGAATCTTGGGATGAGGCGGTAGAAAAATGTAAAAATCTTCTGGATGATAAAGATAATTTGCAAGAGATTCAAAACAATCTATTAGATTGGTGGAGTAATATAATTATCAACATTCAAGATAAAGTCAATCGGGTTTTTGTTGGTGATATAACTGATGATCATTCATATAAACTTAAAAAATTTCCTCCAATTAATTTCATAAGTGTCGATAAATCTGAAAATAGAAGAAAACTTCTTTATGAAAAATTTTTTAAGTATAATTTAACAAATATTAGACCTCATATATTTGAAGTTTATAATGATGAAGACCACAATTATATTGGGGAGTCTTTTCGTGAATTGAATGGTATGGGAAGAGGTCCTACAACTTCACACTTAAAAGCAATTAAAGATTGGTATTTTGATACAGAAGAAGAATATGCTTTTTTCTGTGAAGATGATATAAGCTTTGATACTGTTAAATATTGGAATTTTACCTGGGAAGAGTTTTTTAATTCTTTACCAAAAGATTGGGAATGTGTCCAACTTTGTTGGGTCAGAGAAAATGATATGTTTGCATTTTCTAATAATGGACTTAAATTGAGACATAGATGTTGGTGTGATTGGTCGGCATGTGCTTATCTAATCAAACGATCTCATGCAAAAAAATTAATTTCCAATTACTATCGAAATGGATCATTTAATCTTGATTTTGTTGGAAATGATTCTCACGTAAGGCCACAATGGGCTAAAAATCCTGTAGCAGAAACTATAGTTTTTTCCCCTCTGGGAAATCCTAAAGATAGTAATGTTAATGTGAGTCCTATATATGGATTTCCTTTATTTGTTGAAGATGTTTATAATTGTGAATCTTGTTTATTAAAGTTTGATAATTTGAATATATTAAATCGTCAAAGAGTAATTAATGAAATGTCTTACGATACAATAGTTAATTGGTGGGAAACAAAAGGAAAAAATTTAAAGATAGAAGATATTATAGATATTTGACTTTACAAAAAATAAAAAGGATGATAATATCTTATTTTAAAAACAAAGGTATGAAATTTACAGTTTATTCTAAAGATGGGTGTCCATATTGCACTAAAATTCAACAAGTACTAGAATTGACAAATTTACAGCATGTTGTTTATAAACTAAATGTTGATTTTACTCGTGAAGAATTTTATTCTGAGTTTGGAGATGGATCTACTTTTCCCCAGATTGTTTTAAATGATACTCAGCATCTTGGTGGATGCTCAGATACAGTTCAATATTTGAAAGAACAGAATTTGATTTAATTGTGAAAGAAGATCAGGATGATAAAAAAAGAAAACTAAATAAAAATGAACCTCAGATTAATCGAGGTATTGAATTATTATTACGCAATAGGAGGAGAGAATCTACACCAAAAACGTTTCAATTGAAATTTGGTAAGATGATTTCTCTTTTTCGTAGAGAGTTTCATTTTTTTATAGAATTTCATTTCGATATTAGAAAAAAATAAACTCTCTGGAGAAAGCAAATGGAACTATCAATCATTTTGACCTTTACAATTTTATTTTGTGTAATGTTCCTTTTCATCGGTTTAATTGGTGGATGGATTTTTAAACAATATCAAGTAGAAAGAATTTACGGTATTCGCAATATTCATCCAGAATTTCTTGATAACAATGGAAATATAATACCTGATGAAGTATTAGCTGTTCGTTTTGAAGAGGGATTTTTTGATGGTGAAGAATATGATGATGATGAAGATGATGAAAATGAAGAAGATTGATAAATAACCAAAATAACTATATTAAACTGATTTGTATTAAAAATTATGGCAGCAACTAAAACAAAACCTAAAACATTGATTGAAAATTTACCTACAAATCCTTTTATTTTTGAAATTTTAAATTTAGTTTCAAAACAAAGAACAAATGGTAAAAAAATAGAAATTCTTCAAAAATACGAAGATCCTTCACTTAAAACAATTTTAATTTGGAACTTTGACGAGTCTGTGATTTCTTTACTTCCAGAGGGGGAAGTTCCTTATGCAAGTACAGGGGAGCAGACATCTTATAGTGGAACATTAAGTGGAAAAATTGAAGATGCAGTTTCTAAAATGGAAGAAATGAATTCAAATTCTCTTGGATCTATGGACCAAGGTAAATCTTCAATTAGAAAAGAATATACTATGTTTTATAATTTCGTAAAAGGTGGTAATGATGGATTAAGTTCTCTTCGCAGAGAAACTATGTTTATCAATATTCTTCAGGGTCTTCATCCACTTGAAGCAGAAATTGTTTGTCTTGTAAAAGATAAAAAACTTCAAAATAAATATAAAATTACTAAAGAAATTGTTAGTGAGGCATATCCCGATATTCAATGGGGTGGTCGTTCATGAATGTGCTTTTAAAGGAGAAATCGAAAATGGCAGAAAAAAATCAAACCAATAAAGTTCTGCCTAGTGAATATGGATGTGAAATTCTTCTTGAAAAGACCACTCTTGATAAAACAAAAGATTCTTCATTTCCAAATGACGCATATTTAATTTGGTATAAAGTGGATGAAGAAATTCACATCGATCTTGTAAGAGGATCTAGGGTCCGTATTTTTGATATGTATTATGATAAGTATGGATTGGGATCTGTTCAAAAAATCGATTTTGGATATGGAAGAACAAATCCAAAATTGTGGAGATATCAAAAATCAGAAAAGAAAAAAAAGAAATGAATAAAGGATTTAATAATGATCTTGAAGTTCAATTTGAACTTCCCAAACAAGATTTAAATAAACTTTTAAAACAATATAAAAAAGTAAAAAAATATCAAAAATCATCTCTGTTTGCTATTAAATCAATGGATGGTACTGAAGAGATTGTGAGTTCATTGATTAAGGAAGCGGAGGATAATCCACTATAAATGGGTAAGCATTATCTACTTAACTTGTATGGATGCTCGTTTGTTCTTTTGGATGACGAGCGTTGTCTTATAGACTTATTAGAAAACGCAGCGGTTGCGAGTGGTGCTACTGTGATTCAGACTATCTCAAAGAAGTTTGAACCACAGGGAGTCACTGTGATTTGCTTGTTGTCGGAAAGTCATATCAGTATTCATACTTGGCCGGAGGAAGGTAAAGCAGCAGTGGATGTATATACCTGTGGCGATTGTAATCCAAAGATTGGATGTGATATTATTATTCAGCAACTTTATGCTCAAAATCATACGTTAAGTTATATTGAGCGATAACTAAATACACTATACCTGGAGAAGACTATGCTCTCTACTCAATACCGTCTTCGCCTTGAAGCAATCTGTGAGAGAATTGTAAAGGGCGAATCTGTAGAGTTAAATGAAATGATATGGGCGGAAAAGTTAGCAAAAGCAAATCGTTCTGCCTCAACTATTTTAAGGCAAGCAAGACGCCGTGCCGCTAATCCAGATATGCAGGAAGGTGGTATGGATGATTTTCTAAATCAATTAGATTTAGGCGATCCAGATCCATCAAATCATAAAACGGGATTTGATAGTGTAGATGACATTATTGACTTCTTTAGTCAAGATAAACCAGATGACTGGCGCACTAGAGATTAATTTGGTATAATATTTTACAATTTTATTTGCATAACTATACTAACAGGTCTATAATGACCTTACGTTCATCTGAAAATCAGACGGAAGTAAGCCGACTCGGAACGGATCGTTCATTCGCTATTCGGAAATAGCGAACGCAAAAGCCGACTGAAGGAACGCTCTTTAACTTAAAAAAACTTAAGGAGAAAACCTAATGTCTAAAGTAGTTTATCGCGGTATCGAGTATGATACTGAAAAGCGTATTCAGTATCAACAACAAATGATGCAACAACCTCAACAATACAGTGAAACCTATCGTGGTGTTAAGTTCGTAAAAGAGGGGCATAAGTGATGAATAAACTTAATGTGTTGCAACTCATCAAAGAGCAAAAGCAAAAAGAAGAGAGGCGTAAAAAAGCATCTCTTGCCACTCTATTGGCGGCAAAATAACATAAGAGGGGGACTTGACTCCCCCTCTTTTTTTATGTATAATTACCTTTGTCGAGGTTGATAAAAATGGATAGAGAAAAGATTAAGCTCATTGTAAGAAACCTTGAGACTTTAGTTGAATGTCTTAAGAAAGAACTTGATTTTGAAGTTAAAGATCCTCAATATGAGGAAGTTAAAAATTTTCTAGCTGATTACGACGAAGTATTTTATGACGAGGAGGATGAATATAATGTTCGATGACTTTGAGTTTATGAAACCAGAAGTAAAACTTGTATCTGTTACACCAGATGCAGAGAAACATATGGCATACTGTGCTCGTGTTTCTAATCCAGCAAACCAGGAGAATGATAAGTTTGCTGGATTGCTTAAGTATTGTATTCAACACCAGCATTGGAGTATCTTTGAACAAGCTTCGATGACTGTAGAGATTAATACGACAAGAGGTATTGCTGCTCAGATTTTGCGTCATAGGAGTTTTACATATCAGGAATTTTCTCAACGATATGCTGATAGTACACTTCTCAGTAAATCTATTCCTCTTCCTGAACTACGTCGTCAGGATGATAAGAATCGTCAGAACTCAATCGACGATATTCCTGATTATTTGAAACTAACTCTAACAGAAGATATTCGCGTTCATTTTGAGCACTCTATGCGCCTCTACAATCGCCTTCTAGAGAAAGGAGTAGCAAAGGAGTGTGCAAGGTTCGTACTGCCTCTAGCGACGCCTACAAGACTCTATATGACGGGATCTGTAAGGTCGTGGATCACATATATTGCTCTTAGAGAAAAAAATGGAACTCAAAAAGAACATATGGATATTGCTAAACTTTGTAAGCAATTATTTGCAGAACAATTTCCAACTACAGCGGAAGCATTAGGTGGTCTTGAACTTGAGTGGAAAATTTAGTATAATGTAGTGAATACATAAATAAATATAGTGTATTTACTAATATGAAACCAAACAATTTTTCTATTGGAGAAAAATACAACCGGTGGGAAGTCTTAAGTTCTTCTCACATTATTCAATATTTTGGTAAAAATAATCGTTCAGTAAGATGCTACTTATGTAGATGTGAATGTGGAAAAGAACAATTGGTTAGAGGTGATTATTTAATACAAGGTAGAAGTAAAAGTTGTGGTTGTTTAAGGTCTGATAGGGCAAAACAAGTTGGAATAAAACAAAAAACAAAAACTTCATATCATAATTTAATATATGGAGATTGTAAAAGAGGTGCTAAACACAGAAATAAGGAATGGAACTTAACAAAAGAAGAGCACTTGGATATAATTTCCAAACCTTGTTTTTATTGTGGAAAAGAACCCATCATTAGAGAAAGTAAAGTTGGAATTCCTTTTCCACATTGGGGAATTGATAGGCAAGATAATACAAAAGGATATATCTATGAAAATTGTGTTTCTTGTTGTCCAACTTGTAATTCTATGAAAATGGATTTGGATTTATCATCTTTTATACAACATATAAACAAAATAATCTCAAATTATTCTTCGGAGATAAAATGAAAAGTTGGTGCATCAAAGATCATTTGACTGGACATATATTCAAAATTCTTTTAAGTAAAGAAGATTTTCAAAAGTTTCTTAAAGAAAATCCGGATATGGATGAATGTATTGATTGTGTAGAGTGCGATGATGCGCCTTCCATCACTATTGAATAAATACTCCCATATACTATGGAGGAATAAAGTTGGCAACTTATCCAATTTATAATAAAATCACTGGAGAACAAAAAGAGATTGTTCTCAGTGTTCATGAGTGGGATCAATGGAAAAAAGATAATCCGGAATGGGATAGGGATTGGAGTGATCCATCAACTTGTCCAGCATCTGGTGAAATAGGTGAAGTTTATGATCGATTAAAAAAGTCTCATCCCGGATGGAACGATGTCTTGCATCGTGCAAGCAAAATGCCAGGGTCAAAAGTAAAACCAGTTTAATTTTTTTTTATATGGCAAGAAGAAAAAGAGTAGATGACCAACCAATTGGTGTTGGAATGACTGCAAAACAAATAAAGCGCAAAAAACCAATTAGTGCTGATTTGATGAGAGATGTTGAACCTCTTACTGAGAATCAAAAACTTCTTTTTAAATCATATGATTCAAATCAAAATATTGTTGCTTATGGTGCAGCAGGTACGGGTAAAACTTTCATCACTCTCTATAATGCACTTCAAGAAGTTTTAGATGAAAGGTCTCCTTATGAAAAAATCTATATTGTAAGATCTCTTGTTGCCACTCGTGAGATTGGTTTTCTTCCTGGAGATCATGAAGACAAATCTTCTCTTTACCAAATTCCATATAAGAATATGGTAAAGTATATGTTTAATATGCCAGATGATCCATCTTTCGAGATGCTCTATGGAAACCTTAAGACTCAAGGTACAATTAGTTTTTGGAGTACTTCTTTTATCCGGGGAACTACTCTAGACAAATCAATTATTATTGTTGATGAATTTCAGAATCTTAACTTCCATGAATTGGATTCTATTATTACTCGGGTTGGTGAAGATAGTAAGATTATGTTCTGCGGAGATGCAACTCAAAGTGATTTGATTAAAACTAATGAGAAGAATGGTATTATTGATTTTATGAAGATTCTTCGTGTAATGCCATCATTTGATATTATTGAATTTGGTATTGAAGATATTGTTCGTTCTGGACTAGTTAAAGAGTACATCGTAGCAAAAACTGAATTGAATCTATGACATTTATTCATCATAATTACTTGGGTGATATTGAACTAGAATGTAAGACAACAGAAAGCATCCGTCTTTATAATCTACCTAATGGAGGATGGGTGCCTTCTATTACTTCTGTAACTTCTTTTTATAATCGTCAGATTTTTATTGATTGGCGTAAAAGAGTTGGTCTCGAAGAAGCAAACCGAATTACTAAAAAAGCAACAGCAAGAGGAACTGATTTTCACCAAGTGTGTCAAGATTATCTTGAAAATAAGGAGTTGAAGTGGGATGATTATCAACTCATGACAAAACATATGTTTCATCATGCTAAACCATACCTAGATAAGATAAATAATATTCATGCAATCGAAAGAACTCTTTATTCGGAGTACTTGGGACTTGCTGGAAGAGTTGATTGTATTGCAGAATATGAAGGAGAACTTGCAGTTATTGACTTCAAGACTTCAGAGAAAATAAAACCAGAAAAGTGGATTGAAAACTATTTTGTACAAGAAACATTTTATGCTGCGGCATACTATGAACTAACTGGAAAAGTAGTTGAAAAACTCATTACATTGATGGTCACTCCTGGTGGAGAAGTAAAAGTGTTTGACAAAAGGAATAAAGGAGACTATATTAAACTATTAGTTCGTTACATTAAAGAATTTGTACATCACAATACTGGGTCAAATGGAGAATGAGTTAGAAAAAGCACTTGAAAATAAATTCATTTCTTCTGCAAAATTTTCTGAAGAAATTGAAAAAATAGTATCAAGTCAAAAAGTTAATTATATTGATGCAATAGTATTTTATTGCGAACAAAATACTATTGATTTAGAATCTATTCCTAAACTTATATCAAAACCTTTGAAAGAGAAGATTAAATATGAGGCAATGGAACTTAATTTTCTTAAAAAAACTTCCCGTGCAAAATTGATCTTTTAATATGTGGTATGTTTATGCATATTTAAGAAAAAATAAAACTCCTTACTATATTGGAAAGGGTAGTGGTAAAAGATGTTATGTAAAACATCGTAGAGGTAATGGTGGATTTTCGGCTCCCGAAAAAGAAAGAATACTTATTTTAAAAGAATTTAATAATGAAGATGAATGTTTTCAATTTGAAAAATATATGATTTTTCTTTATGGGAGAAAAATTGATGGGGGAATCCTTATTAATGAATGTTTAGGTGGGTTAGGTAAAAAAACTATTTTTACTGAAAATGAAAGAATTCAAAAAAGAAAACAAAGCAGGCAAAAATGGTTAGAAAAAAATAAAGAATATCATAAAAATTATTGGGAAAAAAATAAAGAAAAGTTAAATAATAAACAAAATGAAAGATACTATGGAAATTTAGAAAGTAGAAAACAATACTGGCAAGATAATAAAGAGCAATTAAACAAGAAACAAAGAGAAAAATATAATGAAGGAGAAAGTGAAAAAAGAAAAGAATATAAAAAAAATTATGGTGAGGAATATAGAAAGAAAAATAGAGAAAAGCATAGGCAATATATGAAACAATATTACAATAAGAAAAAACTTGAAAATAGTAATGAGGATGAATAAAGTGGTTCCTTTTGATGTCTATAAATGTTATTTGTCATTAAAAAGGCATTTTGTTGATAATAACTATGATTATTTTAAATATTGTGGAAAAAGTCGTGCCACTATTCAATCTTTTTACAAACGTAAGGACAGATTCTGGTTTGAAAAATTAGCAAGGCAAAAATCAGAGCAAGAAGTAGTAGAATTTTTTGTTGCTAATTTTGCATCTTGTCCCGATCCAGAAACTCTTTGGATAGGTGAAATGATTAAAGAAGGTGAAGAAAGATATCAAACCTGGCAAAGGAAGGTTCAATCTCTTTCTTATATCTTTAAAGAAGAAAGTCAGTCTTTATTTGAGGAAAACAAATTTGATGATGTCTTCAATTGCACAAAGGGGCATCCTCCACTCCTTAAAAAATTTTTGAGTGGTAAAGTATCATTAGAGACAATGGTTCTTTATGATAAAATTTTTGATTATTCAAAGAATTTTAATAAGAAACTTCAAGATCCAGTCTGGGAAACTGTAAGTCGTAGAATTAAAAAATATAATCCTTTTCTAAATATTGACGTGTTTAAATTTCGAAAAATTTTAAAGAACGTTATTTTGGAGGATAAATGAGTTTTTTTAAATCAGAAGTTGTTCGTTCAGAAATGACTGAAATTGCAGAACTTCAGGAACATATCTATGGAAACATTTTTAAGTTCCCTACAATGAGTAAAGAAGAAAAACTTGAGCACGTTGAAGTTCTTGAAAAACTTTTAGAGAAACAAAAAGTTCTTTATACCCGATTGAGTTTATCTGATGACCCTGAAGCAATTGAAATGAAACATCGTGTAATGGAATCTGCAGTTATGATGGGAATGCCAAAGGGAACTGATGTGAACATCATCTTGAATAATATGTCCAAAATGCTTGAAGTGATGAAAGAGCAGATTGACAAAACGGGTTCTGACTGCTAGAATATATTGGGCTAGACAATCCCTTAAGCAAAGTCACAAAAGCCAAATACAATTTATAAAGGTAATCTAAATGTCTTTTGAATCTCTTAAAAAACAATCTTCCCTTGGTTCTCTTACACAAAAACTTGTGAAAGAGGTTGAAAAAATGAGTGCTACTACTTCTGGTGGTACTGATGATCGTCTATGGAAACCCGAGATGGGAAAGGATGGAGTAGGATCTGCAGTCATTCGTTTCCTTCCTGCACCCGATGGTGAAGAACTTCCTTGGGCAAAGATGTACTCGCACGCTTTCCAAGGTCCTGGTGGATGGTATATTGAAAATTCTTTGACTACTATTGGTCAAAAAGATCCTCTTGGTGAATATAACCGCGAACTTTGGAATACTGGTTCTGAAACGAATAAAGAAATTGTCCGAAAGCAAAAACGTAAACTTAACTATTATAGTAATATTTACGTTGTAAAGGATCCTGCAAATCCTCAAAATGAAGGAAAAGTTTTTCTTTTTAAGTATGGTAAGAAAATCTTTGATAAAATTATGGAAGCAATGCAACCAGAATTTGAAGACGAAGAACCTATCAATCCTTTTGATTTCTGGGCAGGTGCTAATTTTAAACTCAAAATCGTAAAGAAAGATGGGTATTGGAATTATGACAAATCAGAATTTGATCGTGTAGCACCTCTACTGGATGACGATGATGCCCTTGAGACCATTTGGAAGAAAGAGTATTCTCTTACTGCAATTACTGCTTCAGATCAATTCAAGTCTTATGAAGATCTTGAGCGTCGTATGAATACGGTTCTTGGTGTCAAGAATTCATCTCCTACTCGTTCTCGTGCAGTAGTTGAACAGGAAGACGACCTTGAAGAGTTTGTTCAAACTCCAACGCCTCAAGATCGTGTCGTAGAAGAATTGGAACAGTCTTATGCTCGTTCAAAGACTCCTTCTCTTCCTAAAATTTCTTCCGATGATGATGACGAAGATGATGCTCTTTCATACTTCCAGAAACTGGTTGATAGTTGATTACAGATAAATCTTAATATTATCTGCAGTCTTTAAGGTTTCGGTTTTAAATTGACCGGAACCTTTTTCGTATTTCATAATATCATCCATATCATCAATAATAATATTCAAATATTTTGGTTTAAGTAAAAATATATTTCTTTTATTCTCTTCAATTTTTTCTTCATATTCGTAATTTGTGATTGGAACTACTGGATATATTGTAGAATATCCTGAAACAAATTCATCGTAATATGTAAGTGAATAATTTTCATCTACTCGTAATCCTTCTTGTACTAAAATTGTTCCAGAAGTATTAGTTGCTTTGACTGTTTCATAGTGATGTATTCCATTATATATTCTATTATAAGTATCTGTTTCAGAATCTCCAACAACTTTATATTTTTCAAATAAGTAGTTGTCGAATGATGTTTGAGTTAAGGGCCATTCTGTTTGTATATTAAGAATGTTGTTAGAAATTAAAACAATCCAATCTAAATTTGCATCCCCATAATACTCAAAGGCAACATTGTCAGGTCTATTATCACCGATTATTTTATATTTTTCAAAGAACACTAAATTCTTAAAAATATCTGGTCTGATTTTTCCTCTTTTAAAAAAGTTTTTAACTTGGATATAGTCTCCTATTTTTGAGTTAGGAAGTCTATTTACATATTCAAAATCTGGAACTTTTCTAAAATACTGATTTGCCATTTTAGTAACCTATATTAGTATCTATTGATTTTCCATCAAGGTTTCCATAGTCATCATTAAAGATTGGTTCAAGTTCTTGGAACTGCATACTAATTTCATAAGAAGTCATCATACCATCAGCAAAGGTCATATAATTTCCTTCTGGAGTATAATTGACAGTAAAAGATTGTAAAGCACACTCTTTAATTAGATTTAAATATGAGCTATCTTCTTTTTTATGTAGATACCTAATCTTAAATGTATGAGGTGCTTTTAAGAATAATTGAGATTGTGTTCTTTGTACCGCCATACCTTGTTTAAAAAATCTTATAATCTGGCGAATTGCATCTCTATCCTTAGTACCTCTTGCAGATAGTTTAAATGTGAATGAAAAAGGTCTTAATGTTGGACCAGAGAATAGCAACTCCATATTTGGGTTAAATACAGCACCCTTGGTTCTTGATAAAATATTAGATTTTCCAATTGCTTGGGATGTGAAAATTGCTGCTACACCAGTTTTAAGGTCTGAAGAACTTTTTTGTGCATTTTCTGTTTGAGTCCCTAAGGTATCTGCTGCCGCACTACCTCCTTCAGTAATAAATGAATTTGCAAATTCTGCTAAACTTTTTTCTAAAGGAGTTATTTCATCACCTCCCCAAGTCACTGCATTAGTATCCGAAATACCACCTGGTATTGGTAAGAAAACTTTTCCAATTGTCCTTGAAGTATAATTACTTTTTTCACCAAAACTTCCTAAACCTTGATTTGCAGACGTATTTATATTTCTTGGTTCATATCTTAACATATTAAACTGTATTACATCTTGATAATCAATTTGAAGATCTGCTGGATATCTTAAGTCTTGTGGGAAATTAAATCTTGAAAGTGTTTTTGATTTTTCTAATTCCTCTCCTAAAGCACGTTGAGATTCTTCTACTGACGGATTTGCTTCGTTGGTATTTCCTATTAACTTATTGGACTCTGCTTGTGCTGTTTGTGGATTTGCACCTTCTTTTACTTTTGCTTTTGTTACTGTTTCTGTTGCTTTATCCTTTACTGCTTTTACTGATTGTGGTTGCTGAGCAAAAGATTGTTTTTCTGTAGGAGTTGCTCCTGCTCCTGGAACAAATTTTCCTGCATTAGGTCCAGAAGATTCTATTGTGCCAACAGTAGCATCTAAAGATTCATTAAAACTAAGTGGTACTATTCTTTTTAATGTTATTTTTCCAGTATCTCTATCTACAAGAGTATAATATCTTTCATTACTTTCTACTGAAGGTAATGGAAATTGAGTTGCATCTCTTGTACCATAAGTTGCCATTGGATATTAGGGTTTTTATCTATTTAGTGAGAAATTTTGCATAAGGAATTGAAAGCATTTCATCAAGCTCTTCGTATCTAACAATGTGAAGTTTTCCTGCAACTTCTTGCCAGGTGTATTGTCTATATTTTCTCCAATGAAAATTAATTCCCCTAAATCCCCAGGGTTCTATTGAGGTGCAGGCAATTAATGGATGTTGATCATATCTAAGATTTGGTGTTTTCGCATTGTAGATAAATGTATAAAATTTTCCTACTTCTGGATATAATGCTTCTTCTTTCAATACATCTATAATAATTATCATCAAGTCTTCAGGATCATTTGATCCTTCTTTCTCAATTCTTTTTTTAATCTCTCTCATCCTTGGAGGTATATTGAGATATTGCCCAAAACCTTCTGCCATTTAGAATAAATCTTCTTCTGTGATTATTTTAAATTCTACCATTCTATCCGCACACCATTCTTTTGCTGCACTCCATTTTGCTTGATTTATCGCATAGGTTTTACATTCGTGCAGATATGATTTTGTTACTCTTGATCTTTGTTTGGGTGGAAGAGTTTGTTTTTTCGGCTTTACTTCAACCACATATGTCTTTATATTTCCAGAGTCTTCTTTTACTTTAATTAAGTAATCTGGAAAATATCTATGCACACGATTATCTACAGGAGATATGTAATTTACGCAAAATTCTTCTGATGCCCAAGATATAATACTTGGGTTGTTATCGCACCAATAACAAAACTTCCTTTCCCAATTACTTCTACAGATTATATTTGAAGGATCACCTTTATATTTTTCAGGATATGATGGTTTGTATTTGCTTTTAATACTTTCTGCCATTATCCTTACTACATAATATATACGATTAAAAATATTTATAAATGGCAATTTCTACGCCAAAACCAAGAAACGTATCTGAAATAAAAAGTGCTATATTGCAGCCTGCAACTACTTCGCACTATGATCTTTTCCTTTCAGTTCCTACTCCTCTCTCAACAATAATGAGTAAAAACGGAGTGAATTTTGGCGTCATTCAGGATAAACTTCAACTTGCTTGTAGTGAAGCTACTTTACCTGGATCTTCTTTAGCAACTCTTGAAATTAATAATGATTATACAGGAGTTACTGAAAGACACGCATATCGTAGAATATATGATGATAGAATAGATTTGACTTTTTATGTTGATACTTCTTATACTGCGATTAGATTTTTTGAAACTTGGATTAAATTTATTATGAATGAGAGTATTTCTGGCGGTCCTAATAATGCTCCAGTGGGACTTAAATCTCCAAATTTCTATTACACTACTAGATACCCGGAAGAATATCAATCACAGTTTAGTATTGTTAAATTTGAAAAAGATTATAAAACAAAACTTACATATACTTTTTTAAAGGCATATCCAATTAGTATATCTTCTATGCCTATTTCTTATGATTCTTCTTCTTTACTTAAATGTACTGTTTCTTTTTCATACACTAGATATTTTGTTGAAGAACTTAATGGATCTCCTCCTCCAACTAATGAACAAAATCCCCAGTCTTCTCTAAATAATCCCCTAGAACAAGCAGGATTTAATGTTACCGCTTATCAGGGATTAGTTAATCCAGAATTTGGTGTAGATACCACTGGGGGAATAGGTCTTCAAAATGCTTTATCTTCTGGAAACTCTCTTCAAGTTTTTGAAGGTGAAGAAATTATCGGTGCAGTTAATTCTAATTCTCGTTTTGTTGAATCTGGACTTCCTTATGTTGGTAGAAACATTGGTCCATTAGCACGATAAATAATCACACCTGAAAAAATTATAGGACATTATGCCTTTACCAAAGATTTCTGCACCAACTTATGAACTTGAGTTGCCATCAACTGGAGAAGAAATTAAATATAGACCTTTTTTAGTTAAGGAAGAAAAATTACTTGTTATTGCTTTAGAGAGTGAAGATATTAAGCAAATTACAACAGCAATTAAAACTGTTATAAAGAATTGTATCTTAACCAAGAATATCAAAGTAGAAACATTACCAACTTTTGATATTGAATATTTGTTCCTAAATGTTCGTGGTAAATCTGTTGGAGAAGAACTTGAAGTTAATATTATTTGTCCAGATGATAATGAAACTCAAGTTCCTGTAAAGATAAATCTTGATGATATCAAAGTTCATAAAAATGAAAATCATACAAATAGAATTAAACTTGATGATTCTATTATGATGGAAATGAAGTATCCCTCTCTAGATCAATTTATTAAGAATAATTTTGATTTTAGTGAAAAAAATGCAATGGATCAATCGTTTGAACTAATTGCATCTTGTATTGGTACAATTTTTACTGAAGAAGAAGTCTGGACAACATCTGATGTGACTAAAAAGGAAATGAATGACTTTTTAGAATCAATGAATTCTTCTCAATTTAAAGATATTGAAAAGTTTTTTGAAACAATGCCGAAACTTTCTCATACAATTAAAGTCGTAAATCCAAAAACTAATGCTGAAAGTGAAGTTGTTTTAGAAGGGTTAGCATCTTTTTTCGGGTGAGTATGGTCCATATGGATCTTGAAAATTACTTTAAACTTAATTTTTCGTTGATGCAATATCATAAATATTCATTATGGGAAATTGAGAATATGATTCCCTGGGAAAGGGATATCTATGTTGGATTATTGCAACAACATCTTGAAGAAGAAGAGTTAAAACAAAAACAGCAGATGAGCAATGCCCAATTCTAAAGCAATAAATGCTTCTAAATTTTTTGGTAAGGATAGGTATGAACATTACCTAAATGAACTCCTTACAGAAAACACTATTGGTGGGCAAAAATTATCCAAACAAGAATTAAAAGAAGGTTTTTCTAAAAGAAAAAATAAAATAAGTTTTGAACAATTTATTGATAAAATTGTAAGTACAAAAACTGCAAAATCGTCAGTTGCTTTTTCTGGAAAAAGTCCTCCTCCTTCACCTTCTGCAAGTGGTGGGAATGGACTTAGAAAAGGTTCTCTTATACGATCTTCCTCTAATCAGATTCAAAAATACATAGGAATTTCGCAAAAAACTGGAGAAGGTGTAGAAGAAAATATATCTGCAATTGTAAAGTCTGTAATTTCAATTGCAGATATTGTTGTAAAACAAAAGAAAATATCAGATGATGCTTCTGCTTATGAAAAAAGAAAATCAGAACAAGAGAAAAGAGGACTTGCTGAAAGTAAGTTAGAAAAAAGATTTGAAGGTTTAAAAAAAGCAGCAGAAAAAATAATTGCTCCAGTAAAATCTTTACTAGATAAAATTCTTCAATTTTTTACTACGGTAATACTTGGAAGAATTGTTTATAAACTTGTAGAATGGTTGGGTGACCCTAATAATGCTAATAAAGTAAAATCAATAATTAGATTTTTGGGTGATTGGGGTCCAGCAATTCTTGGTGGATTTATTTTATTCGGAACAAAGTTTGGAAAAAGTATTAGGGTACTAACAAATATTGCATTATCAGGAATTGCAAAACTTGCAAAATCAATTCCTACTCTCTTAAGATTTGCAAAAAGTAATCCAAAAACTGCTCTTGCAGTCGCTGCGGGTGGATATGCTGCAACTCAACTTGCACAAAGAGCATTTAGTGGTGAGGATCAGAAAGTTGAAGGACGTGCTGGTGGAGGAGTTATAAGTGCGCCAAAGTTTTCTGGTGGAGGGTTTAATTTTTCTGGGTTATTGGGAGGTGCTAGAAATTTCTTTAATGGAATGGTAAGTGGTGAAAAGGGAGTAGATAAAATTCCTGCTTGGTTAAGCGACGGTGAGTTTGTAATGTCTCGTGGTGCTGTTCAGAAGTATGGTGTTGATACTCTGGAAGCAATGAATGCTGCTGGTGGTGGAACAAATAAACCTACCTTTAAAAGTGAATCTGTTTATGCTGCTGGAGGAGGATTGGTTGGTGATATACCTCTTTATTCTACTTATGGCGCAAATCCTAATGATAATATTCTCAG
>JACCEC011790458.1_pt1 | contig 21670 bp, 22 predicted proteins | sample 7450121 | NCBI WGS metagenome assembly JACCEC01 (sample SAMN15323455, study PRJNA562643) | freshwater metagenome | isolation source: river surface water | place: USA:Blue River Watershed | collected 2017-08-18 | reverse complement strand
GAAGATGCAACCACATGCAAGAGACCCCCAATGGCAGTACCGACACAGGAAGCCAATCCTTCAGTACGTCCACCTGAAACTGTGCGGGCAACGACATAGGTAATACCAGGCCCCGGCGTGATGGCTAAAGCCAGTGCCGCAATCAGAAACGGAAAATAGGACATCATGGGGAGTCACCGTTAGTTCAGCCGAGTCTAACTGCTCCAGCAGATGTTCACTCGGACTCATCGCAGGCTTGATCTGGAGCTCCGACTGCTGTCGACCCGTAGCGGTCGCTCAAACGTCTTTGTCTTATCCTCAAAAAACGGCCTTGTAAGTGACCCAAGCTGCAAAGAACCAGAGAAGCACGATGATGACAAGGCCAAAAAGACTCATAGGCTTTGTGTTGCCTTGGCGAAACCACTCATCTGCTTGAGTTCTGCTGTCAGTCAGTACCTGATTTGGGACCATTCGCAGTAGCAGCCAAACACCGACAGGAACAATGATCAGATCATCCAAATACCCCAATATTGGAATGAAGTCTGGGATCAGATCGATGGGACTCAAGGCGTAGGCCGTGAGGATGGCAGCGAAAGCACGAGCGTGCCAGGGTGTTTGCGGATGTTTCAGAGCGAACCAAAGCGTCATGACGTCGCGCTTTAACGCTTTTGCCCATGCCTTGAGATTACTCATTGGGTCGCCCAAAAGAAGTCACTTTAGAGCTGGCTGTGCAGCACTGGCGTCTTTCGTCCGGCGTCATTAGCGAGCACATACTCGATAGCCGCTAAATGCCAAAAGTTGTCCGATTAATCTCATGGACGTATTTCGCTCCATTTGACCCAACTGCTCCACCAATTGTTCAGTCGAACTCATCCGCCGCGTTGATCTGATGCTCCAACTGTCTCGGTGTTTAGCGAGAACTCTCAATAAATGCGTCACTGCTTGGCGACGTACCAACTGCGCGACTGATTGACAACACGGACCACCAGCAGCATTACCGGAACCTCAATTAGCACCCCAACGACTGTGGCCAGCGCTGCACCCGACTGGAAACCGAATAGACTGATGGCCGCTGCCACTGCCAACTCAAAGAAGTTAGAGGCACCGATCAGGGCGGAAGGGCAAGCAACAGAGTGCTTTTCTCCCAGCGCCCGGTTGAGCCAATAAGCCAGTGCCGAGTTGAAAAACACCTGAATGAGAATTGGCACGGCAAGCAAGGCAATGACCAGGGGTTGCTTCAGGATTGCCTCACCCTGGAAAGCAAACAGCAGCACTAGCGTAGCCAGCAAAGCCGTGATTGACCAGGGACCGATCTTGGCCATGACAGAATCCAATGCATCTTGTCCTTTAGTCATCAGCGATTTGCGCCATAGCTGAGCCAAAAGCACCGGAATCACGATATAGAGCACAACCGAAGTCACCAAGGTGTCCCATGGGACTGTGATGGCAGAGATGCCCAACAGAAAACCCACCAGCGGAGCAAATGCAAACACCATGATGGTGTCATTCAGCGCCACCTGCGACAGCGTGAACAGCGGATCGCCATTGGTGAGGCGACTCCAGACGAACACCATGGCTGTACAGGGTGCAGCAGCCAGCAGGATCAGACCCGCGATGTAACTGTCGAGTTGATCGGCGGGCAAGAAGGGAGCGAACCAATGCCGAATGAACAGCCAGCCCAGAAAGGCCATCGAGAAAGGCTTAACCAGCCAATTCACGAATAGGGTGACGCCAATGCCACGAACATGCTGACGCACCTGGTGCAATGCCCCGAAATCCACCTTGACCAGCATCGGGATGATCATCACCCAGATCAGCAGGCCCACCGGCAGGTTGACCCGCGCCACTTCAATGGCACCAATGGCCTGAAATACACCGGGGAAGAATTGCCCTAACGCAATACCCAACAGGATGCACAGAAACACCCAAAGCGTCAGATACCGCTCAAAAACTGTCATGGGGGCCTGCGCAGTTGCGTTGGCAGTCACTTCACATTGAACACTCATGGTCAGCTCTGGGCCAAGTCGCGGGCAGTACGCTCAAGTTTGAGTTTGCTCAGACTGTCAGCCGGCAAGTTCACGAAGATTTCCAAGCGCTTGCGAATCAGGTGCAGGGTTTGCAAGAAAGCCTTGCGCTTTTGATCGTCATCTCCATCACCCTCGGATGGATCAGCGTAACCCCAGTGGGCCGTCGCCGGTTGACCAGGCCAGAAGGGGCAAACCTCCCCGGCAGCGTTGTCACAGACTGTAATGACCAGGTCCATGTGCGGTGCATCGGGTTGACCGAATTCATCCCAACTTTTGCTGTAAAGCCCTTCTGTTGAGATACCGGCCTTGGCCAGGGTCTCAATAGCCAGAGGATTTGGCTTTTGGTTCTCACGCGGACTGCTGCCAGCAGAGTAGGCTTTGAACCGACCTTTGCCCAAGTGATTCAGCATGGCTTCAGCCAAGATGCTTCGGGCGGAGTTGTGGGTACAAAGGAAGAGGATGTTCAAGGGTTTTTCGTTCGTAGACATGGGATAACTCTCAGCAGCATGAAGATTGAGATGTCGAAGGGTTGCAGCAGCTTGAAGCAATTTCAATTCTGGGTGCGCAGCAGGCTGCAACTGGTTTTTCCACAGGTGCGCAACAAGCAGCGCCATCAGTGGACCGGCCGGCCTCGTTGAAGACGGGTATGTCTTCAAGAGTGTGAAAGTGTTCCCAGGCAATACCTTGGGGATCGGTGATCCAATGTTTTTCACTTCGGGCATAGCAACAGCTTGTCTCCCCTTCATCGATGGTGGACATCTCGGCGCTCTCAGCGGCAGCCTTCATTTCAGTTAACTCTTCGGCCGAATCCACTTGAAACCCCAAGTGATCCAGTCCAGGCTTGCTGCCTCTGGTTGAAATGGCAAAGTTCACTCGCGGGTCTTCAAGCATCCACTTGGCGTAGTCATTTTCAATACGTGCTGGCTGGGTTGAGAACAGCTTTGAGTAAAAGGCGATGCTGGCTTGCAAGTCTTCTACGTGGAGATGGACATGGAATCTTTTCATGGGATTTCTTTCAACAGTTGCAGGAGATAGCTGAGGCCTCCAAACAATCTTCGGCGCCCTGACAACAGTTCTCGGTGAGGTAGGCTAGGACACCATTCATCTGGCCAAACTCCACTCGATAGATCAGATTGCGACCATGACGCTCCTGGCTGATCAATCCGGCATGCATCAGCTCTTTCAGGTGAAACGACAGGGTTGCATTGGGGACGCCTAAGTACTCTCCCAATTCGCCGGGAGTCGATCCTTCTTGCCCAGCTATGACAAGGCTGCGGAACACCTGCAAGCGATTAGGTTGCGCGAGAGCAGCCAATGCTTTGACAACATCTTTTTCTTCCATGGTTCCATGTTAATGGAAATAAATGACAAATTCATGTCAAGCAAACTGATTGTGGTGAAGACAAAAACGACAGGTCCTGGCCGAAATCAGTTCGGTTCACCTCATGGACGTATTTCGTCTCATTTGATCTAACCGCTCCAGCAGTTGCTCACTCGAACGCATCGAAGACTTGAACTGAAGCTGCGCCTGCTATTGACCCAAAGTGGTCCATCGATGCTCGCGTAGCTCTCACTACGGACACCGACCCGCGGGAACTCCTGCAATCGAGTATGCGGACTTCCGCATCAAACGCACTTACTCCACGGCCTCGAAGTGCAGACGAAAGTGCCGCTCGTCCACACGTGCCCTCGCAATGCCGATGTGCTGGGTTTCCGGGTTCTCCCGAAGCGTCAAGGCGCGGGCAAGAAGGGCATTATCGGAGTTGCACCCGAGGAGGATGGTCTTGACGGAACTCGGCGGCACTGAAAACAAGCAAACGGGAAAGCCTTGGTGGGGCGGCATCTTTACATCGGCGTAGTCGGGCGGCATCAACATGCGCCACTCCCCTTCGTACTCCCAAGCCTTCCCTTTGGTCATGATGGTGTCGAACGTCATGTCGGTCACTACAACACTGGGGCGTTCTTCCCGATATTGGACGTACCGGAGCCTACCGTATTCCTCAGCGAACTGCGAGGCTTCTTCCGCGCTCGCGTTCACGTGATCAGGCGGAGTCGATTGATTGAAGAACGGAGCACTGGTATCAAAGGCGATTACGAAGCCGCGATGGCTATCACCGTAGTGGGGCCACATCAGAAGGCTGTCGGGGTGTTCGCAGAGCGACAGCACGCCGACATTCTTATTCATCATTTCCTCAATACGTGCAGCCATCGGAGCGATATATTCGGGTGATCGCAACAAAGCTGCCTCGATCTGGGCCACGCGATGAGGCTCGATACGGGCTCTAAAGACATCGAATGGGATGGGCTCGTCGTCTTTAGTGCAAGTGCGAGCCATGGTTTCGTATCGCTCCCGCGCGTACTCATCCCAGCGGTGAGAAGCAATCTCGCGAACCTCTTCGGGAGTACCGTATCCAGCAATGTGCGGGCGCATCTCGAACGGGTCATTCAGCGCCCCGGGTTGCGTGAAGCGGATCAGCCAGTGGTCGAAGATCTTGTTTCGCTCGGCTGGCATGTACTTGTACAGAACGGCAGGGAGGTCGCGCGGCTTGTCCATCGTCGTAGCATATGCGATGACGCTCGGTGCATCTTCCTTCGGGCCAGGAATCGCACAACGCCATCTCCTTAGCCTTGTGGATGACAGCCTGAAGTCGTGCGCGACCGGCCACGATCCTTTCGTACGCGGTTGAGGGAACTGGTCGACCGCTTGGCGCCCCAGCCTTGATCGACCGCTTGTGGCCGAAAGCTGTCCGATCAATCTCATGAACGTATTTCGCCCCATTTGGCACAACTGCTCCAGCAGTCGTTCACTCGAACTAATCGCTGTTTTTCCGCATGGATACGGTAAATAGATCGCCAATTTAAAAGCTTTTCGACTTATTTTGTCAGGATCAATTTGCCCTGCCGTGTGGTTTGCAATCGATAAATCACACCTTGATGGCGAATCAACACAATAGAACTACCTTGCAGCAGTGTCTGGCTATCTATGACTCGGGCGGACGAGTCTTGTGCGATGTTTGATGCCTGTTTTTTGACGTTCTGGTTCATGGGTGCAGGGTGGCTCACGGACGAACACTCTCAGTGACAAAGCCAATACGGATCAAGCCCGCGCGCTGCGCAGCTGTCATTGCCATGGCCACCTGCTCATACGGAACTTTCTTGTCGCCTCGAATGTAGAGCTGCGGTTGCGGGTCCTTGGCAGCGTGTTCGCGCAAGGCGCTCTCCAGGGCATCGGACACGACCGGCTGCTTGCCCAAGAAAAACTGTCCCTGGGCATCGACGACCAGTTGCAGGTTCTCGGGTGGGGTCTTGTCTTTAGTGCTGCTGGCACGCGGCAGTTCGACTTTCACCGCATGCTGCACTACCGGAATGGTGATGATGAAGACGATGAGCAGCACCAGCATCACGTCCACCAGGGGCGTCATATTGATCTCGTTCATCACCTCATCGCTGTCGTTCATCTCGAAGGACATGATTACTCTCCTGCCGCGTCAATGCACGGCGCTCTGGCCATGGGTCACGCGGGTGCCGGTCACGTAATAGGCGTGCAAATCGTGCGCAAAGCGGTTCATGCGGGCGATGATGAATTTGTTGCCACGCACCAGGGCGTTGTAGCCGAGCACGGCTGGGATGGCCACCGCAAGGCCCAGGGCGGTCATGATCAGTGTCTCGCCAATCGGCCCCGCCACCGCCTCGATGCTGGCGTTGCCATTCACACCAATGCTCACCAGTGCGTGGTAGATGCCCCAGACGGTGCCGAACAGGCCGACAAAGGGCGCAGTCGAGCCGATCGACGCGAGGATGGCCAGACCGTTCTGCAGCCGGGTGGTGTGGTCGTCGATGGTGTTGCGCAGGCTGCGCGTGACCCAGTCGCTGATGTCCAGACGGTCGTGCAGCTGCTTCTGTGCGGCCTGGTGGTGTTCGGTGGCTTCCTGCCCGACTTGGGCCAGGGTGTGGAAGAGGTTGCCCGGACGCTGGCTGAGCACGGCCAGGCCTTCGGCCAGGCTGGTGGTGTGCCAGAACTGCTCGCTGCCGAGCGCGCTTTGCTTGTGGCGCCAGACATCGAGCGCCTTGAGCACGATCACGGTCCAGCTGATGACCGACATGGCGATCAGGGCGATCAGGATCAGGCGGGTGACGGCGTCACCCTGCGTCCAGATGTGGGACAGGCCGAAAGAGGTGGGCATGGTGGGAACTCCAGTGAATTGGGATCTTCAGAAAAATGGGTCGATCGTTGGATGGTGGTCAGTCGAGCACAAAGCGGACGGGCACGTTGAACCACATGGCTTCTGGAACGCCTGCGCGCTTGCCGGGCACATAGCGCCAGCGTTTGACGGTCTCCAGCGCCGCTTCGTCCAGACGCGGGTAGCCGCTACTGGTGCGGATTTCGGCCTGTTCGGCGCGCCCCTCAGTGTTGATGAGGACTCGCACGGTGACTGTGCCCTGCTCGCCCAGTCGCTTGCTCATGCGTGGATAGGCCGGGACCGGGTTGTTGAGGTAATCCGCATCCGAAGACGGCAGCGCCACCGCGGCAGTGGCGGTGATTGGGTTGGGGCGCGGCTGGCCTACGGCCGCAGGGGCGGCGGCGGGGGCAACAGGGGCAGCGGTGGCGGGTGCAGGACTGGCAGTCGCGGGTACGATGGGAGCGGCTTGACTGGGCTCAGCCTGAGTTACCACTGGGCTTGGCTGTGGCTGAGGTTGCGGAGTCACAGGCGTTAGTGGCCTGGCTTGAGTCTTGGGCTGAACCTTGGTCACCACGGGCTGGGGGATGACTGCCGGCGGGGCTGGAACATCGACCACCACACTGGCCATGATCACGTTCTCAGCCTCGCCTGTTGGCGGAGAGCTGCTGAGCAGGCCCAGACTCAGCAGCCAGGCCATACCCGCGTGCGCCATCAAGACAGCACCTGTCACACGCCAGGTGCGGCTGTGGTGAATGCGGTTGGGCCGCCGAGGCGGTTCATACACGAGCGTGGTCATGTTGTACGGGAGAGATTCGGTTGTGCTTCAAGCGGCCAGAGGTGGTCCATGCCGATGTCCTGCACCGTGGCACAGCCAGTCAGCGCCAGGGTGGCTTCGAATTCATCGCGCAGCAAGCGCAGCACATGAGCCACCCCGCGCGCGCCGGCGTTGGCCAGACCGTAGAGGGCTGGGCGGCCAATCAGGGCGGCGTTGGCCCCCAGGGCCAGAGCCTTGAACAGGTCGGTGCCGCGGCGGATGCCTCCGTCCACCAGGATCAGCGCATCCTGACGTTCGCCACGCACCGCATCCACAATCAGCGGCAACAACTCTGCGGTGGCCGGCACGGTGTCGAGCACCCGGCCGCCGTGGTTGCTGACGATGATGCCGGCAGCGCCAATCGCCAGTGCCTGGCGTGCATCCTGCGGGTGGGTGATGCCTTTGAGCAGCACCGGCAGACGGGTCTGCCCGATCAGCCACTGCACATCGTCCCAGCGCGGCGCCACATCGGCCAGACCGGCGCACAGGCCCTTTCCTTGCGCGGTGATGTGGGCCGGCCAGTGCACCGCGCGAACGTCATCGGGCAACGGCATGCCATAGCGCCGTTCGCGGTCGCGCACGCCATGCACCGGCGCGTCCACCGTGAGCACGATGGCCTGGTAGCCAGCGTCCTCCATGTCTGAGAGCAGGGCCTGGGTAAAGCCCCGGTCGGTCTGCCAATACATCTGGAACCACAAGGGACCGTGTTCGTGGTCTTGCAGAAAGCTCTCGGCCACGGCCCGCAGCGGTGTGCTGCTTTGCTGCGACAGCACCAGCCCGCAGCTTTGCGCTGCCGCGGCCAAGGCCATGCCTGTTTCGCCATGGTGGTGTGCCCAGCGCTGGTAGGCCATGGGTGCCACCAGCAAGGGAAACGCCCATTCACGCCCCAGCAGGCGGCCACGGGTGTGGCCACCGCGCAGGTCGCGCAGCACACGTGGACTGAGCCCCCATGCCCGCCAGGCGCTCAGGTTGCGGCGCAAACTGATTTCATCGGCTGCGCCGCCACTGAAGTAGGCCCAGGCCGCATCACTCAGGGCGGACTGGGCTGCCCGTTCGAGGTCGTGCAAGGTGAGGATGCTGTCGTTCATGGGTGGTCTGGGCGCTGCGTTCAGGTTTGAGCCCACTGGCGCAGCAGGTTGTGGTAAACGCCGGTGAGCGCGGTGGTCTCAGGCGTTTCGCCCAGCTGCTCGCGCAGCCGCAGCAGGTTCATGTCGAGATCGAACAGGATGCGGCGCTGCTCGTCCGAGCGCACCATACTCTCGATCCAGAAGAAAGAGGCCAGGCGCTCGCCGCGCGTGACCGGTGTGACCTGATGCACGCTGGTGCCAGGGTAGAGCACCGCATCGCCAGCGGCCAGTTTCACGCCGCGGCTGCCGTAGGTGTCTTGCACCAGCAACTCGCCACCGTCGTATTCGGCGGGGTCAGACAGGAACACCGTGCATGACACATCGGTGCGCAGCCATTCGCCTGTGCTGGGCACCCGGAGCACCGCGCCGTCCACATGGGGACCATAGGCATTACGCTCGCCACCGTAGCGGTTGAACAGCGGCGGCAGAATGCGATTGGGCAGTACGGCCGAGAAAAACAGCGGGTCACGCTTCAGCGCCTGCAGCACCAACTCCTGCAGCGTTCGCGAGACCTCGCTGCCTTGCGCCAGTTGCCGGTTGTTCTTTTGCGTCAGTGCCTGGGCGCCCGCGGTGCTACTGCCATCCACCCACAAGAACTCGTCGTTTAGGCACTCGCGGGCCTGGGCAACCTCGGCCGGGCTCAGAATTTGGGTCAAGTGCAGCAGCATGGCGTGACCTCAGAACAGGGTTTTGAGGCTGAGTTCGACGCGACGAGGCGCTCCGGGCACGTAAAAGGATGAATAGACCTGGTCGATGTAGAGCTTGTTGCTGAGGTTACTCACATTGAGTTTGAGCACCGTGTTGTCGCTGAGGGTGCGTTCCACCATGGCATCCACTGTGGTGAAGGCCTGTGTGGTGATGGTCGAGTTGATGAGAGGTGTCTGCCCGCTGCGGTAGTTCAGTCCAGCCCCGACACGCCACATGGGGGCCACCAAGTAAGTGCTCCAGAGGCTGGCGCTGTGCTTCGGTGTGAGGCCCGGCCTGTCGCCTTGCTTCATGTTGCCGTTAGCCGAACTCACGTCGATACGCGCATCGGGAATCCAGGTGTGGTTGTAAAACACCTCCCAAGCCGGCGTGATGCGGCCGGCAAAGTTGAACTCCATGCCGGTGGCGTGGCGCTTGCCCGAGAGCAGGTACTGGTTGGCAGCGCTGTCCACATCCGTGTTTCGCTCGTTGTATTTCTCAGAATGAAACACGGCCACGCCCAGCAGGCTTTTGCCTTCAAACAGCTCAAATTTGCCACCCACCTCGACATTGCGACTCATTTCGGGTGGAGTGTTCAGGGTCGTCACGTTGGCATTGCCTGGCGCCAGTGATGTGCCCACGCCATAGGAGTAGGTGTCACCTGAGGTGTTGTAGGAGGTGCCGACCGAGGTGTAGTAGGTGGTGCTGGCGTCGGGTTGCCATATGGCGCCCAGACGCGGGCTGGCCAGCGTCTCGCTCTTGCTCACCGTGTAATTCTGCACATCGCGGTAATCCACAGAAAAATGCTCGAGCCGCACACCGCCCACCAGTTTGATCTGCTCCGTCAGGTGCAGGGTGTCTTGCGCATAGGCTCCTAGCGTTTGCGACTTGAAAAAGAGGCTGGGGGCTTTGATGCGCGGATCGGTGACACCTACGCCATTGTTGGGCGCCCCCACGGTGATAACAGGATTGGCCAGGCCGGTGGTGTGATTGTTGTTGCGACTGGCGTTTTCGTCAAAGAAGTCCAGTCCGGCGATCAATCTGTGCTCGCGGCCAAGCCACTGGAATGTGCCTGAATAGTCGCTTTGCACCTGCAGCAGCTCGCTATCGCCATAGCGGGCCTTGGGCGAGCGCGACAGCTCGGTGCTGCCATCCAGGCCGGAGAGTTGGGTCAGGTTGCGAAAGCCTACTTGACTGCCAAGCAGATCGCGGCTGTAGTGGCCTGCACGCACGCTGGTCTTGAGTTCACTGTCCTGATCGAACCGGTGCTTGTGTGTAAAAGTCAGATGATTGGTTTCGCTGCGCAGGTAGTCGCTGGCCATGCCATAGTAGCTCTTGGCATCGAGCACTGGGATCAGGATGCCGGTCGAGTTAGCGCCGCTGTTGCGGGGACCGTTGTTGGTTGTGCTGCCGTTGCTCACCATCCAGGGATGGGCATAGAGTGGACGACCGTCGGTTTCGAGGTGGTACAGGCTCACCGAGTATTCGTTACGCTCACCAATGCCCCAGCGGTAGGCACCAGCCAAGCCCTTTTTGTCGACTTTGGCACCCCAGTTATCTGCCTTGTGGTCCATGGCGTTGATGCGCAGTGCCGAATCCTCGCCGGTTTGCTTGTTGAAATCGCCCGTGAGGCGGCGCGTGTTGCCGCTGCCCACGGTGACGTTGATCTCGTTCTGATCCATAAGAAAGGGCTGCTTGTTGACCTGATTGACCACGCCGCCCGTGGAGCCCTTGCCAAACAGCATGGATGCCGACCCCTTGAGCACCTCGACGCGGTCGAGGTTGAAGGTGTCCCGCTCGATCAGCGGTGCATCCCTCAGCCCATCGACGTAAATGTCGCCCGCCTGCTGCAGCGAGAAGCCACGCATGCGCACATCCTCCTCACCCGTCTCACCGGCCAAAAAGGTCACCCCAGCTGTGGCCTTGAGCACCTTGCGGAAGTCGTCCATGTTCTGGTCGCTCATTAGCTTTTCTGTGAGGACCGTCACTGTCTGTGGAATGTCCTTGATATCCTGATTTCCTTTTGCAATGCCTGTTTTCTTGACCAGCAGATGATCTTTGGCAGTTGTGGGGGATTCAGCGCTGTCCAGTACCGTCACGGTCTTGAGGGCTCTTTCTTCAGCGGGTTGTGCCTGTGCGGGTGCGAGGGTGCCGATCGAGCCGGCCAACATCATGGCGGCCAGCGGCAACAGGTGGTGAGATGGCGTGGGCGACAGTGGCGTGTGCATGGTGTAGACAGTCCAGGGTTTCGTTGCAACGCAACGTATAGGAAACATTGGCTGGCTATCACCCCTGCAACCCGATCGGCAGCGGCAAGTGGCTGGCTGTCAAAGCAATGGAGTAACCGGGCACTGGGCCGGCCCGGGTGAGGGCTTACTTGAAACCCACGCGGTCGAGCATTTGCTGAACCCTGATCTGGTTTTTCCCCACAGCGCTGATCGGGATCAGTTCACTCTTGAAGCCACCACCTGTCATGGCTTTCAGCGCGGGGTTGTCAATGACCACCCCCTGGGCTACCGGCCACTCGTTGTTTCCATTGGCGAAGTGGTTTTGTGCGCTCGGGCTGGCCAGGTATTCCAGAAACTTGACGGCGTTATCGCGGTTCTTGCTGTAACGCGCCACGGCCCCCCCAGCGATGTTGACGTGTGTGCCCCAACTGTTTTGGTTCGGGAAGACCACCCCGAATTTTTCAGTCACAGCGCGATCGGCTGGGGTGTTGGAACGCATCAAACGCGCCAGGTAGTAGGTGTTGGTCAAAGCGACCCCACACTCGCCCGAGGCTACCGCCTTGATCTGATCGGTGTCGCCTCCCTTGGGTGGGCGGGCCATGTTGTCCACCAGACCCTTGAGCCATTGCTCGGCTTTGGCCTCCCCGAGGTGCTCGGTCATCGCTCCAAACAGACTCAGGTTGTAGGGATGTGACCCCGAGCGGGTGCACAACTGACCTTTGAGGTGGGGGTCGGCCAGTTTCTCGTAACTGTCGACATCGCTTCTCTTCAATTTCAGTTTGTCGAACACCACCACGCGTGCGCGGGTGGACAGACCGAACCAGGCGATGTTGCCATTGGCGTCGGACTGTGCGCGCAATTGGCTGGGAATGGCTTTTTCCAGCACGGTCGAGCGAATGGGCAGAAAGAGTTCGTTGGTTTCGGCACGCCACAGACGCGCGGCATCCACCAACAAAATCACATCGGCAGGTGAGGCACTGCCTTCTGCTTTGAGTCGTGTCAGGATGCCGGCATCGTCAGCGTCAACACGGTTGATCTGGATGCCGGTGGCTTTGGTGAAATCACTATAGAGCGCCTCATCGGTAGGGTAGTGACGGGCCGAGTAGATGTTCAACTCAGCGCTGTGGGTCCCCAGGGCACTGAGCCCAAAGCAGAAGGCCAAGAAGATGGCGATAGGACGAGAAGTCATGATGGACTTGGAGGTGTGTATTGATGGCTGAATCATAACATCTAATGAGAATGATTCTCAATAAGATTCATCTCCATGCGCTTCTTGTTGCTTAGCTCCCAGCCGATTCGCAAAGTAAACGGGGGGATTGGACTCGAAATGCATACGCAGGACATCACCTAGCGGGCTTCGAATAACGCAGATTTGCTTTAAGACGCAAATCCACTCAATTGACACAACTGCTCCACCAGTTGTTCACTCGAACTCATCGCTGTTTTTCCGCATGAATACTGGGTTTGCCTGCGGTGCGCACCGGAGGGTCACAGCGAGAAAAGCGATAAACAAGCGACATATGTCCGCTGGAAGTGGTGAATATGTGGGTGTGCCAGTTGCTCCATGTTCCTAAGGCTGGAAGCCTAAGTGGTTGATTTACATGGAGAAAAAACAAGGGGTCAAACTCAGCGATGAATTTGACCCCAGGTGGTGATTGGTGGCCAATCAGGGACTTGAACCCGTATCCAATCGCTCCATGAAGAGCACCAACTTGCTCCTAAGTCTCAGGACATGCACCCTATGAGGAGGGAGCTTGGTAAGCGGTAGTGCAAATAACGCCCCAGCAACATCGCTCAACCCACTCAGTGAAATATACCTTCGGTCATGACTTCTCTCACGGCCAGGTCTGGACAAATTTCGCCTTTGTACAAAGGGCTACAGGGTGTGCCAGCAAGTTTCACTGAAAGAGCCAAGGGTTCAACCAAACCAAAATGATCACGGTAACTTTCCGCTTGGAAAGTAAATTGGTTCATGATACCCAAGACACTGCGGTTCGATGTCTTGCAATAGGTCACCTGCCCCATCTTCTCCAATTCCGACTTCACCTTGTCAAGTTCAATATCCAGCGCAAGTAAGACCTGCGCCAGCGCATCGGGAAAACGCTGCGCAAGATTTGTAGCAGTAGCCAGCGGCATGATCACTGGAAGCAAGGTCCGCTCGTTGACAAGCAACGCCAGTTGAGGTTTCCAGAACAGTGCCGTGGCATACCAATCACCAAGTATCGTTGTTCCGTCGACGGATCCCTGAACATCAGGTTTGATACGGTCCAGTAATTTTTTTGTGCAGTGCAAATTGAACATTTGAATTTGTTATTCATTTGATACCACAATGACCTCTGGGATCAAGGCCGCACCCAAAGCGGCATGCAGGTAGCAAGTACGGGCTGACATGTGCACCAGGCGCTCCATCACCTCGTCACTTTCCTCCGTATGGACGAAGACATGCGTGTCCAACGGTTGTGCCTGGGCCATGCCTGATTCGATAAGGCAAGGGCTGAGTTGCACCAGGCGCAACGCTCTGACCTTCATGTGGTGGTGCTCGACATAGCGTAGCAACTGTGTCATGAAACAAAATGCGATGCCGCCATAAGCATGCGCCAATGCACTGGGGGCTTGGTCACCACTGTGTCGATCGTCGCTTTGAATCGTAAAGGCCGAGCCCCCCATACGATTGGCCCATGTCATGCTACGGCTAATACCATTCACGGACTCACAATGACCATGAATGGGGATGTCCACTCGCCCGGTTTCCCAGCCAGAAGGCGGCGTGGGGTTTTTCACCTCGACGGCTTGGGTTTTGGCGACGATGTTCGTCAACGCGTCAGCTTGAGCCAGCGGCTTGGGCGCCTGCGACCACGTTTTGAATGGGTCATCGACTGAGACTGGGCTAGGAGCCAAGTCGCGCAGAATCGCACGTCGGCCATTGGCATACAGCGCAAAAGTGTTGCGCAAAGGCGTGGCCCAAGACGCCAACAAAGGCGAGCCCGCCACCGCCTGACGAACCAATCGCTGCACCTGCTCGAGAGGCGTTGGGCTTGCCACTTTTACCTGAAAACGAGGCGCATACGCATGGCCAACCCCGTTACCCTTGAAAAAAGAGCCTTCAAACCTATAGTCATTTTCGAGGCGACAAGACAAACCACGCAGGTCAAGACCTTGTGCCAAAGCCAGTTGGCCGATGCGTTGCAAGAGATCAGCCTGCAGGCCCGCAGACATATAACCCAAGGGAAAAGGCGCCAAGTCCGTGCCTTTAAGTGCCGGTCCCTCATCGCTGACCATGCGCCAACTCGAACCCAACTGACCTTCGGTCACCACTGCCTCTTTCTGGTGGCCACCCATGGCGCGGGCCTGAGTGATGAACACATCCTGGGCATCTTGGGTCTGTAGCACGCCGGGGCGCTGCTGACCGGCGTGGGTTTTGAAACAAAGTGGATGGCCGTGGCCATCGATGGAGTCGGTGCGGTGAATGCTATCGGCCATGTTTGAGCTTAGAAAAAAACATCATGCATGGGGGTATGCCCATCAGAAGTCGCCTGTGTACTCTCCGCGAGCAGGATAATCTTTCTGAATCGCAAAGTCGACCGCAGCCAGCAAATCTCCAAAAGAGGGACGAGCAAATGGCATGGTCTGCGTGGAACCATAGTAAAGCGTTTGGTCGGGCTTGATCAAAAAGACCCCTGGCTCGCTGAACAAGGCTGGCTCCTCTAATCCAATCGAGGTCTTGCCTTTGGAAGAACTGATGTACAAACCCCAACGCCTGGCCATCGCCAAATCTAGACCGTAAGCTACCTGAATGTGATGGGCGCTCACCTTGGTAGCCATCTCCTGTGCACGTGATACCTCATCGCTGCTGATCGCAACGATACGGACCCCCCGCTTTTGAAACTCTTCTCCCAGGCGCTCAAGTTCCAGCAAATACTTGGCGCAAATGGGGCAATGTAAGCCCCGATAAAAAACCAGCAAATCAAAACGCTCACCCGACGACTGGCCACCTACATAGCGTCCGCCAGTGGTCAAAGGCAAATCAAGGGCTGGCACCTCTTGACGTGGGATCAATGCGGTTGGATTCATGACATCTCCAGTTGTGGCAGCAGTGACCATCATGTTACTGTACGACTCAACATGAATAGTTGAATTTTTGACGCAAATCGTTTGGATGAATGCACGGCGTGATCGACTATCCGTTCTCCAAGGAAGCAGCCCGACTTTCAGTTTATCGCGACCCTTCCTCTATTTCCCGCACTTTTAAATACAAACTTGGTCCAAGTAGGTGCTTGCCCCTGCTCTGGTTGACTCGTCTTTAGCAATCTTTCGAGACCATTCGCATCTTTCCGAATCTTTCTCATCAGCAATCAAAACCTCATTCTTGCTGTGACCCTGATGGTCCGCCGCTCCGCCGGATGAACGTGCACCCCGTCTACACCCCCAAGCGGTTCGCTAGCGACTCGCGAGGTGTAGTAATAACTGATGTCGTTGTTCTTGCGATCGGCGAGGTTCAAGACATCCAGCGCGACATCCAGATTGTTGGAAATTTTCCGGTTCACCCGGAGGTTGGTGGTCACGCTAGCGATGGAGCGCACAGAGTTGTCTTCGATCAAAGGTGCTGCACCGATGTATCGCACACCCAATGAGCCAGACCACGGCCCTAAATTGCGTAGGGCGAAGGTCAAATTGGCCACTCTCTGAACCGCGTTGGGAATGCGATTTCCAGCGGAGTCATTGTCCGAGTACCTGGGACGCGTCCAGGCGCAATTGGCATCCATTAATAGATGCTCACCAGGCGTCCAGTGGTTGCTCCATTCCACCCCCGTGCGGCGGCTGGGACGGCCTGCTTCGGTGTTGCCTGCGTCACCCAAGTAAACCAGTTCCGAATCAAAATCGAGTCGCCAGATGGACAAGGTCGTTTGCAGGTTGGGGACGATCTGAGATTTCACTCCTATCTCTTGTCCACGCGAGCTTACGAGACCAGGTACCGAATCAATCGGTAATCCCGTCTTGGGGTCCACTTTGGCCGTGGTACCGCGTGCGTCGTTGCTATGAAAACCTTTGCCCGCATTGATGAAAAACTCTGTCTTCTGCCATGGTCCGACGATGACGGAGAACTTGGGTGAAACTTTGGAAGCTGCTGCACTTCCAGAATTCTGAGGTTGAGAATGGCTGGTGACTTTGGCGTTGACTTGGTCGACCCTCAAGCCTGTCACCGTTCTTAGCCATGAGCTCCAACCCATTCCGTTTTCGCATAGATGCCGATCAAGGTCTGCTGAACATCATCATCCCGAACGGTAGATTGAATTTTTCTTGCCAGGGTGTCATAGAGTCCAACGCGCATTCGGTCTTGTCGCAAATGCACCCCTAGGGTGTTTTGCATGCTCCGTCCATCGCTCAAATCGGTGAGCCAAGACCGATTGGCTTTGCCACCCCACACAGACCTGTCATCGGTCTGAGCGAACTGGTCATTGGCTCTGTCCAGGCTGTAGGTGAAATTGGAGAACAAATTCAGGTCATATTTGATGGCATACCACTCGATCTTTGTCAGCTCATGATCTGAGGCTTGATGCCAGTTGCCCGACAAACTGGTGCGATGGGTATTGCCGCCATCCGATGGATCCAGCGAATCGAATCGACCGAACGGTTGCCCCTGATAACTTCCTGCATCAATCAGACGCTGCGGAATCTGATCAGTCGAATTCCAGCGCGCTGAATAAGCCGATAGGCTAGTTGACCAGCCCTCGCGTGGGCTGCCACCGCTGAGTATGAATTGAGCATTGGTTTTACGAATCCCCTCGGGTACGCTCCACGGCCCGTTGTTATTCAGACGTTCGACGGCAGTCAGCAAGGTCACGCCCTCACCCACCTTCCGGGAAACGCCAGCCACACCCCTCAAATAGCCACGATGTCCCATCGTCACATCAGCAAAAGGGCGGTCTAACTTGGTTCGATAAACGAAGTTGGCTGAGCCAGCAGATGAAAAATCTCCCTGAGATGCGAAGTAAGGCCCCTTGCGATACTCAACCCGTTGCACCAGTTCGGGAATCAGAAAATTCAAATCTCTGTAGCCGTGCCCGTGGGCGTGTGTCGGCATATTCACCGGAACGCCATTGACAGTCGTTGCGAAGTCGGTGCCGTGGTCGAGGTTCATGCCTCTTAGAAAGTATTGATTGGCTTTGCCGTCACCCGAGTGCTGGGTGACCACCAAGCCAGGGATGTACTCCAAAACATCAGCTGGCCGCAGAATAGCTCGATTACGTAGCAACTCTGGCCCGATCACACCTTCACTGGCAGCGTCACTGGTACCGATCGAGTTGTCGTAATGACCCGTGATCACAATTGATTCGAGTTCGTGACCGAAAGCAGGAGTTGTGCACCAAATGAATGGTGTAGCTAGACATAAACGAGTAATGCGCGAGTTCATGAAGGTGGTCTGCAATTGTCAGCCCTAATAATTACCTCCACCAAGCCCAATCAATGCTTCGGTGATTAAAAAATCTAGTGATTATGTGATTCAGTTTTCGCAGTCTCAACCCATACCTCTGCCTGGCACTCACCAGCCTTCTTGAACTTCAGGATCACGGGGAACTTATCGCCCAGTTTGAGCGACTTCTTCAAGTCGATCAGCATCAAGTGATAGCCATTGGCTTGGCCGTGTTTGAACGTTACTTCAAATCCCGATGGCAATTGAACTTCAGGTATTGCTCGCATCTTCATGACGTTGTTTTCTAGTGTCATCTCGTGAATCTCGACAATGGAAGATAGACCGGTGCGAGCGCCAATCAACTGGTCGACCTCCTTGCCAGTGTTTTTGATGCTCATGAAGTACACAGCACCCGTGTTGCCAGACCCAATAGTCGGGGGAGAGTAAGGGTGCGCAATGATGAGGTCGCCACACTTCACACCATGAGCCACGGCCACTTGAGAAGTGAGCGCCAGAACACCCATCAGAGTTAGAGCATAGATTATTTTGATATTCATCATCAGTCCTTCATTTATTTAGAGTGCGATGCATGACCGTGGTTCACTGTATGCGGATCATGAGCGCCACCGTCTACCTTCACAACACCTTCAAACAATGCGAATTTTTTGACTTGATCGGAAGGCATCTGCTTCTCCGCCGCAGCAATTTTCTGAGCGAGCCTACTTGCCGACGCTTGATCCATACCGGTCATGGTCAAAGATGACGCTTGCTTCAAGCCATCGCCCCCGCACACTTGGATTGACCACTTGCCATTTTCTTTTTTAAGAAGAGCTCGGCCACCTCGGTCATATTGAATCCAACCTGCAACAGCATACGCTCCTTCAACGCTCACAGGCGCGACTTTCAACGGAGCCTCCGGCTTGTCAAACAGCGCCTTCATTGCATGCTCAATACTTTGCTCATCAGTCATTTTGACTGGCTGAGTTGATTTCGCATGACTCTCATGAGCCCATGTCGGGATCGTTGTTAATACGACCCAACCGAAAGCGATACTGGCAGCAAGTTGGATTGAATTCATCGCGAATCCTTAGAAGCTAGCAATCAAGCCGACACGGAAATTACGTCCAGGCATCGGATAGCCTGCGTTGTACTGGTAATTGGCATCCAAGAGGTTGTTGACGGCAGCGTAGACCTCACCCTTCTTGCCAAGAGCTGCCACTGGACGAGCAACTCGCGCGTTGGCAACGGTCAAAGAACCCACTTGATTGGGATTGAAATCGCCTCGATCTTGGGTCAATGAGTACATGCTGGATTGATGCTGAGCATCAAATGCAACTCGGTACTCAGAGATCTTGCCGTTCACACCAACCGACACCGCAGTTTTGGGAGCATATGGCAAGTTGCTCAAACTGGAGTCCAGAGTTGTGACGCCACCAAACACGGTCCACTGGCTGCTGATTTGATGCTTGATTGAAGCTTCGGTGCCGTTGACACGATAAGTGGGGAAGTTGTTGCTCCATACGCCAGACGCGGCTGTTGCGGGATTACCCAATCCTGCCCCTACATAAAAGCCAGTCCAGACGTACCGATTGCTCATCTCATCTTGGAACACACTCAGATCAATGTGAGTTTGTGCAGTTGCATCCCACTTCACACCCACTTCACTGTGCTTGTTTAGACTGGGCGACAAACGATCCCAACCGTTGTTGGCTGAAAATGCCATTGGGATTGCGCGCGTTAAGGTGTAGGTTTCTGCGCCGGGATACAACAGGCCCTCGGTGTAATTCGCGTAGACAGTGGTGTTGTCAGACATGAATGAGACCCCGACGTTCGGGGCAGCCTTGGATCCGTAAATGTTGCTGTTGTAAGACCGAATGCCCACGGAGGGCCGCATCACCCAGGCGTCTGAGATTTGGATGTTGTGGCTCACGCCTGCAAATACAGACGAAACACGGAAAGTTGGGACATCTGCAGAGCCCGCTGTTCCAAATGCAAAGGGCGTTCCAACGGCTGAGCCAACGTGAGGTCCATTGATCGAACCAGACACGCTCTCCTGATCAATACCGCCAACAAGCTTGCCATTTTTCCAGGGCGTGAATTCCTCCTTCCATCGGAAGCCTGACATTGAATAGGTGCTGGCAAAGGTCCCCCAGTTTGGGTCATTGGTCAAATTGTTGTGCCCTTTGTTTTCGTAGACTTTGAACTCGCCCTTCCATTCGCCATGCTGGTGTGAAATGAATGCGGATAGAAGATTCGTCTCTGATTCATTGCGCGCCACGCCATTGGAAAAGTTGTAGGGACCAACGGGTGAGGTCGAGGTAGCGAAGCGGTTATCACCAGGATCGCCCACCCTGTTACTGACCGACAAGAAGTTGGCCCCGAGAGTCCATGCGTTATCAATCTTCTTAGAAATTCGTCCCATCGCATTGGATAACTTACCGTCGGCATTGGCACGAGCACCATTGGACTCAACCTGACCCCCCGCCAACGAGTAATCCAGGTCGCCTTGTCGGCCCAACATATTGGCCTGCAAAATCTTGGTATTGAACGAACCCACTGAAGCATTGACTTCAGTTTCGGTTCCATCTTGTATCGCTCTTTTAGACTGCAGATTGATGGATGCAAAATTATTGCCACTGATCTGATTTTGCGGCCCTTTGTAGATATCAACAGACTTCACGCCATTCAAAGGCAGCAAGTCCATCAAAGGGTGATTCCAGACACCCATGTAAACCGGTATGCCATCCAGGTAGGTTTTGATTTCACTGCCGGGACGGCTCGCACCCAATCCCCGGATATAGACGTTTCCGCCCTGGTCTCCGCTATACGATCCAACCTCGTTGTACCGAGAAATTTGAACACCAGGGGTCATCCGCAAAGCAGCTGCCAAGTCCAGCGCACCCAAATCTTTGATCTGAGATTCGGTGACGCGAGTGGAATACCCTGAAAATGTGTCCACATTGTTTGACTCAATGATGGGATTACCGATCACAACGATATCGGGAAGTGCGGCAGTTTGTTGTGCTTGTGTGACCGTGCAGACAATGACTGCAACTGCGGCGATAGGTTTAAGGTTAAATTTGCGCATGGATGTTCTCTAAAAAACGTTATTTGTTAGTGGAAATAAGAACCATTGGTGGAGTGAAGTTTTGAACTCCCTGGCTATATCCAATAGCCCAAGCCGTCCAAATTCCAATCGTCACAGCCGCAAGTAAAAACCCTCGGGCCGCGCCTCGAGATGAGTAAATTTTTCTCACAAAAAAACCCTGAACGAATACAACACAAACCACCAGCCTTTCGGGCTGGTGGCTCCATTGACCAGGGTCAATAACTGACGGCCCGGCGAGTTACAGGGGGGAAGTCGGAGGCCCCCGCGATGGAAGCGGCGGAGCAGAGACAGACGCGATGTGGGCCGCTGCAATAGGTTGCAGGGCATGCGCCAAAGGGGAAAGTTTTTCGAAATGGACCGAAAGAGGTGGAGGTGGAGCCGTGACAGATGCACAAAGGGGACAGTCCATACTGGCCGAGGCTTTGAGCTCTCCGTCATCACCTGTCATATCGATCATTTTCATGCCACCGCCTGCCGTACAGACCATTTGCATGCTGCCCGGCTTGATTACTGTGGAGGCAATGGCAGAACCCAAAAACAGCGCGAACCAAACCAATACCAGTTTGGCGATTAGTTTGGAGCTGTGCAGGGTTTGCATCTTCCAATTATGACAAAAGTCGGCATAGCCTCCGTTGAACACACGTATTTGGACAGAGTGTCGGCTATTGGGAAGTGTCATGGCAAACCGCTTTTTGAGCGAAAGTATTTTGATGTCCACCTCATGCACGTATTGCCACCACTTTGAGCCAACTGCTCCACCAGTTGTTCACTCGAACTCATCGGTGTTTTTCCGCATAAATGCTGGGTTTGCCTGCGGTGCGCACCTAAGGTTCACAGCGAGAACAGCGATAAACCAGCGACATATGTCCGCTGGAAGGGGTGAATATGTGGGTGCTCCAGGTGCTCCATGTTCCGAAGGCTGGAAGCCTAAGTGGTTGATTTGCATGGAGAAAAAACAAGGGGTCAAACTCAGCGATGAATGTGACCCCAGGTGGTGATTGGTGGAGCTGGGGGGATTCGAACCCCCGTCCACAAGCCTTCTTCGAACAGTTCTACATGTGTAGTCGTCTGATTTGAGTCTCGCCGATCACGCCGCGCAGCGACACGCT
>JACCEC011252111.1_pt1 | contig 21702 bp, 22 predicted proteins | sample 7450121 | NCBI WGS metagenome assembly JACCEC01 (sample SAMN15323455, study PRJNA562643) | freshwater metagenome | isolation source: river surface water | place: USA:Blue River Watershed | collected 2017-08-18 | reverse complement strand
GCCGTGCCGGGGTGATCCTCGATGTGACGGGGCTGACGCCCGCCCAGCGCGAGTCGCTGCGCGATGCGGTTGATCAGCGTCTGCGTGCGTTGCCGGGCGTGACCGAGGTCCGCATTGCCCTGACCAGCGAAAAAATCGCCCGGCCGATCATCGCCATCGCCAGTGGCAAGGGCGGCGTGGGTAAATCAACGCTGTCGACCAATTTGGCGATTGCGCTGGGCCGTCAGGGACTTCGGCCGGGATTGGTCGATGCGGACATTTACGGGCCGTCGCAGCCCTTATTGACCGGCAGTGAAGGCCAAAAGCCAGAGGCGGAAGGGCAAAAGCTGATCGCCGTGGCAACGCCCGTTGGCGTGCCGTTGCTGTCCATGGGGCATCTTGTGCGGCAGGGGCAGGCGATTGCCTGGCGCGGGCCGATGGCGGGCAATGCCCTGGGCCAGTTGATCGATGCCGAATGGGGGAATGTGAATGTCCTTGTGGCAGATATGCCGCCGGGCACGGGCGATGTGCAATTGTCGATGGTGCAAAAGCACAAACCCGCTGGCGCCGTCATCATTTCCACGCCGCAGGATCTGGCGTTGATCGACGCGACCCGCGCCATAGACCTGTTCAACACAGCTGGTGTGCCGATCATCGGGCTGATTGAGAATATGGCGGGCTATGTCTGTCCGCATTGCGGCAATGTGTCGGATCCCTTTGGATCGGGCGGGGCAGAGGCGGCGGCGCGCGCCATGGGCGTTGATTTTCTGGGCCGTATTCCGCTGGATATAGAGATTCGCACGGCATCTGATGCCGGCCAGCCTCCGGCTGCCGGGAACGGACCGCATGCCCGCGCGTTTGATGAGATTGCGGCCCGTATCGCCGATTGGCTGCGTCAAAACGGAGGCTGATATGCCGTTGACCCGCGATGAAGATCTTGCCCGGTTATTGGCTGATACGCGTCATATTGCGCTGGTGGGCGCATCGGACCGTGCCGATCGCCCGAGCTACAAGGTCATGGCAGCGCTGCTGGCCCATGGCTATGACGTTACACCCGTCAATCCGGCGCTTGCCGGGCAGCAGGTGCTGGGCAAGGCGGTTGTGGCTGATCTCGGCGACATTGCTGAACCCATTGATCTGGTAGATATTTTTCGCAACGCCGAAGCCGCCGGCCCGGTGGTGGATGCGGCAATTGCGGTGGGCGCCAAGGCGGTCTGGATGCAGCTGGGCGTGATTAACGTCGCGGCGGCGGCGCGCGCCGAAGCGGCCGGGCTTCAGGTGGTCATGGATCATTGCCCCAAGATTGAACTGGCCCGATTGCGCGTCGCACCGATCCACCCTGCGGGATCAGGGCATTAACGCACCGATAAGGCCAGAGCCCGTGTGCGCAACCGGTCCACGGCGGCCGGATGGAGTGGCGTGCCTGTGGCCAGCACGCCAAAGGCTTCGCCCTTGGTCGAATTGAAACGCAAAGGGCGGCCATGGGCATCGGTGACCTTGCCGCCGGCCTCTTCGGTTAACAGCGCAGCGGCGGCGATATCCCATTCATGGCCCCAGCGCAGCGCCGCGACCAGATCCGCCTCATCGGCGGCGACCATCGCAATGCGCAGCGCAATCGAATTGGGCTTGGGGACGGTGATCAGGTCGATATCGGCCTTGGGCAGCAGGTCCGCCGGGACGCGCGCCCCAGCTAAGGACAGGCAGTTGCTGGCTGTCAGGCGATGGCCATTGCGCCAGGCGCCATGGCCGCGCGCTGCCGACCAATGTTCGTCGCGTGCCGGCGCGTCGAGCACCGCCAATGTCGCCCGCCCCCCTTCGACAAGCGCGATCGACACGGCCCAGCCATCGCGGCCGCGCACATAATCACGGGTGCCATCAATCGGGTCGACCACCCAGACCCGCGGCAGCAAGAGGCGTTCGGCATTGTCGGCGGTTTCTTCGGACAGCCACCCTGCCTCTGGGTCCAGTTGCGCCAGGGCGTCTTTCAAAAACTGGTCTACCGCCAGATCAACTTCGCTGACCGGATTGCCGGGTGCTTTTTCCCAGCGTTCAAAATCACCGCGAAAACGGTCAAGCGCAATCGCTCCAGCTTCGCGGGCAATGGCGCTCAGCGCATCAAGACGGGGATCAGTCACCAGCCAGAGTTAGTCCTTCAATCCGCAATGTGGGGACGTTGGTGCCATAACGGAAGACCAAATCATTGGCCGGGGTCAGATTGTGAAACATGTCTTTGAGATTGCCGGCAATCGTCACTTCGGCCACCGCCTCAGCCAGCGTGCCATTGCGGATCACAAACCCAGATGCCCCGCGGCTGTAATCGCCGGTCAGGCCATTGACGCCCTGGCCAATCAACTCGGTGACATAAAAGCCTTCGCGAATATCCGCCATCAGCTCTGTGGGGGATAGCGGTCCGGCGGCCATGTGCAGGTTCGAGGCACCGGCCCCTGGCGGACCGCCCACGCCCCGTGCGGCATGGCCCGTTGGGCTTAGGCCAAGTTGACGGGCCGAGGCCGCATCCAAAAGCCACGTCGTCAGGCGACCATCCTCAATAATCGCGCGGCGCTGTGTCGGCAGGCCTTCCCCGTCAAAGGGCTTGGACCGCAGGCCGCGCTGCAAATGCGGATCATCGATGATCGTAATCCCCGCACCAAAAACGCTCTGGCCCAGGGCATCCAGCAGGAAGCTGGTCTTGCGGGCAATGGCGCTGCCCGTGATCGCGCCGATCAGATGGCCGATCAGGCTACCGCCCACGCGCGGGTCCATGATAACGGTCATCGGCCCGCTTTTCAGCTTGATCGGGTTCAGTCGGGCCACGGCCTTTTCGCCCGCTTCCCGGCCAATGGCGGCGGCATCGTCAAGATCGCTGAGGTGGCGCACCGAATGATAGGCATAATCGCGCTGCATGGCAGACCCTTCGCCCGCCAGGACGCTTGCGGAAACGCCATGGCTGGATCCCGAATAGCTGCCGGAAAAGCCTGTGCTGGTTGCCAAGGCGACAACGGCACGCCCGGCGCTGGCGCTGCCCCCTTCGCTGTTTGTAACGCCAGCGACCGCGCGGGCCGCGTCCTCGGCGGCCAAGGCGCGATCACGCAGCGTCTGGGGTGCGACATCCTGATGGTCATCAATATCCAGATCGGCGATGGCGCCGCGCATCAACAGGGCTTCAGGCGCAAGGCCGGCAAATTCATCCTCAGGCGCTTCACCCGCCATGGCAACGGCGCGTTCGGCCAGGGCGTCCATCGCCGCGACCGACAGATCGGATGATGAGGCGCTGGCGGATTGCCGCCCGATAAAGACGCGCAAGCCAATTTCTTCGCCTTCGGACCGCTGGACATCTTCCAATGCCCCTAGGCGCACCTGAACCCCAGTTGAGGCATCGGCAACGTAGATGACATCAGCGGCATCAGCCCCGGCTTTCATGGCCCGGGCGACAAGGTCGGTGGCGCGTTCGCGCGCCTGATCATTGGTCAGCATGGATTGCGATTAGGCTTTTGTTTCAAAAGCCTCAAGCCGATGCGCCAATTGTTGCCATGGCCAGTGCGACCAGCAGACCGGCAAATCGGTTGGACCGGAACTTGGTCAGCGCATCCTGACCGCTGGTGCTGTCAAGTGTGGCGACCTGCCAGGCGAAATGGCCAGCGGCTGGCCCCAGCGCGCATAACGCCAGCAGCTGCGGCCGGACCTGCCAGATCGCGGCGGCCCAGAACAGGATCGCGAGCAGATAGAATATGGCTACACCCAGCCGCACATGCGGGCCAAGCGCCCGGGCAGAGGATCGGACACCGATCAGCGCATCATCCTCTCGGTCTTGCAGGGCGTAAATGGTGTCATAGCCGATGACCCAGAAAATCGAGCCCAGATAGACACAGAGCATCGCCTGCGATGGCCCGGAAATGGATACCCAGCCGACCAGAGCGCCCCAGGAAAACACAAGGCCCAGCCACGCCTGCGGCCACCAGGTGATGCGTTTCATAAAGGGATAGGCCGCAACCAGGCACAGGCTCGCCAATGCGACCATTTGCGCGGCATAGTGCAGCTGCCACAGGACAATCAGCCCGATCCCGGCGAGCAGGGCCAGCCACAGCCAGGCTGATCTTAATGAAACAGCACCACTGGCAATCGGCCGGTTGCGGGTGCGCGCCACGCGGGCGTCCAGATCACGGTCCACAATGTCGTTATAAACGCAGCCTGCGCCGCGCATCACGATTGCCCCCAGCAGCATCCAAAGCCCCAGTGCCCAGTGATGCGGCAAACCACCGGCAAGCCCAAGGCCGTATAAACATGGCCAGAACAGCAGCCACCAGCCAATCGGCCGGTCAAAGCGGGCAAGCGCCGCATAAGGCCGGACCGCGGCGGGCAACCACCGCATCAGCCCGGTCAGTTCGGTGTCCGGAACAGTTGAGGTTTCGTTTGTCGGTCCATTCATGCTAATTGCCCTTATGCCCGCGATACCTGCATGGCCACCCCAATCGACACCCCGCCTTTTCGTACAGCATGAATTGGCGCTGGATGCGCAGCTGCGTCTTGATGGGGCGCATGCCCATTATCTGGCCCATGTTCTGCGTTTAAAGCCCGGCGCGCCGGTGAAGCTGTGCGATGATCGCACCGGGGAATGGCTGGCAGAGGTGCGCGATATCGCCAAGCGGGATCTGACGCTACAGATCATCGCGCATTTGCGACCCCGTGAAACGGTGCCCGATATCTGGCTGTTGGCCGCACCCGTCAAAAAGGCGCGGCTGGACATGGTGGTCGAAAAAGCCTGTGAACTGGGCGTTGCCCTGTATCAGCCGGTCATCACACGCCGCACGATTATAGAGCGGATGAACATGGATCGCTTAACCGCGACGATGGTTGAGGCGGCGGAACAATGCGGCCGCACCGCGCTGCCTGCCATTGCAGATGCGATCAAGCTGCCGGCGCTGCTGCGCGATTGGCCAGCCGATCGCACGCTTTATTTTGCAGATGAAGAAGGCGGCCTGCCTTTGGCGCAGGCGGCAAAGCCTGGCCCGGCGGCGATCCTGGTTGGCCCAGAAGGCGGCTTTGATGCCGAAGAACGTGCTGCGATCAAGGCGCTGCCACAGGCAATCGGCATATCACTGGGGCCGCGCATCTTGCGCGCCGAAACCGCGGCGATCGCGGCGCTTTCTGTCTGGATGGCTGCTGCCGGGGATTGGCAGGCCTAACCCCGGCTCGGCCTTGTCATTCAGGCCTTAGGCCAGAAGATAATCCGACACATAGCCATTGGTTTTGCGTTCCTGGCCAAAGGTCGACATTGGGCCATGGCCCGGCACAAACGCCGTCTCATTGCCCAGCGGCCAAAGCTTTTGCGTGATCGAATCGATCAGCTGCTGATGATTGCCCCGCGGAAAATCGGTCCGCCCGATCGATCCTTGAAACAACACATCGCCAACAATCGCAAAATGCGATGGCGCATGATAAAAAACCACATGGCCGGGGGTGTGGCCGGGGCAATGAATGACATCCAGCGTCAGCTTGCCAACGGTCACCGTATCGCCATCCTGCAACCAGCGGTCGGGTTCAAAGGTCTGGGCGTTCATGCCCCATTTGCGGCCATCATCATCCAGTTGCGAAATCCAGAACCGATCTTCTTCATGCGGCCCTTCAATTGGCACGCCCAATTCCTTGGCCAACAGGCCCGTCTGGCCGCAATGATCAAGATGACCATGGGTGACGAGCAGTTTTTCGATGGTCACGCCCTGCTTGGCCGCTGCCGCCTTTAACAGCGGCAAATCGCCGCCCGGATCGGTAAAGGCGCCTTTCATCGTTTCCGTACACCAGATGAGGCAGCAATTTTGCTGCAATGGCGTCACGGGGATGATGGCGGCTTGAAGCGGGGGTTTGTTCGTCATGGCGTGTTCTTGCGAAAGCTGGGGCCGCTAGTCCAGAAGATTCCGGTAGGTGGGTTCATCCCGGCCAGTGATGCTCAGCAGATCGCCGTCGCGCATCGTGCGAATGGGGCCGTGATAGCGCGTGTCGGCACCTTGGGTCACCAGCCGCATCATCGGTTTGGGCAGGCTGGGCACGACATGGGTGAAGGCCAGCATCTTGGCACCGGCGGCTTGTGCGATGTCCCCGGCTTCTTCAGGGCTGGCGTGGTAATCCTGAATATCACGGAAAATCTTCGCTCTATTGGGCTGGCCGTGTTTGTCCGCCGCCTTTGCCATGGTTTCAACAAGGCGGCGGTTGAGCACTTCATGGACCAGCAGGTCCGTCCCCCTGGCGGCTGTCGCCAGGGCTTTGGATCTGGCGGTGTCGCCGCTGATCGTCACGCTTTTGCCCTGCCAGTCAAGCCGATAGCCAAAGGCCGGGGTAACGGGATCATGGGGCACGGCAAAGGCGGTGATCCGGATGCCTGCCTTGTCATAGACCACGCCCGGTGTGATCACGCGGGCCGCAAAGCCAAAGCCCGATGGCGGCACGGCCTTTGCCCCGTGATGGGCCATGCGGAATTTGCTGTCCGGGCCATAGGCCATGTTCAGCCCGGCGGCGACCTCATCTGTCCCTTGCGGCCCGATAATCGGCAGCGGCGTGGCCGCACTTGTCCCGGCCCAGCGTTGCAGCGCCAGCGGGCCAAGTCCTTCAAAATGGTCCGAATGCAGGTGGGTTAGAAACACGCCCTCGGTCTTGCCGAGTGGCATCCCCATCAGCGACAATGTTTCACCAGCCCCTTCGCCAGCGTCAAAGATGAACAGCTTGCCCGCCACCAGTACGGCCGTGCAGGCAGAGGCGCGGTCGCGGCTGGGCAGGGGGGATCCGGTTCCACAAAAGCCGACATGTATGGCAGCAGGGTCAAGCCCGGCCAGCTTGTCACGCCCGATGGTGCTGTCCACGGCGCGGTCAAAGGCACGCAGCAACAAGGCGTCCCGATTGGCAAAGGCAATGGCAGCGACAGCCAGCCCCAGGGCGGACAGGCTCAGGACAAGGCGGCGGCGCGTGGACATGCTTTTCTCTCCCGACATGCCTGGCCTGTTCTGGTCGCATCGCGATTGACCATGCGACCGGCCATGGCGGGCCCATGTCTGCCAGCCTTGCGGAGGACCGACAAGTCCAGATCCGGTCTAAGTCCTAGACAGTAAAGCTTTCGCCACAGCCACAGCTGCCTTTGGCATTGGGGTTTTGAAACACAAATCCCGCCGTAAAATCATCTTCCTGCCAGTCCATGGTGGACCCGATGAGGTACAGGACCGAGGCCGCATCGATGAACAAGGTGCCGCCCGGCGTGTCGATGCGTTCATCAAGGCTGTTGGCCTGCGTCACATAGTCCACCGAATAGGCCAGGCCAGAACAGCCCCGACGCGGCGTCGACAGCTTGACGCCAATGGCATCGGCGGGCGCCTGCGCCATCAGATGGGCGATCCGGGCCTGTGCCGTGGGTGTCAGAATCACGGCGGCTGGCCGTGCGCGGGTTTTGGTCTCGCTGGTCATAGCATCCCAAGCTCCAGCCGGGCCTCGTCAGACATTGATTCGGGTGACCATGGCGGATCCCAGACCAGATTCACCTCACAATCGCCAACGCCGGGGACCGATCCGACGCGCAGTTCAACCTCACCCGGCATGGATTCGGCAACCGGGCAATGCGGTGTCGTCAGCGTCATCGTGACGACCACATGGGCGTCGTTGATCTCAACATTATAGATCAGGCCAAGGTCATAAATATTCACCGGGATTTCCGGGTCATAAATATCCTTCAACGCAGCGATCACGGACTCGTAAAGATCCCCGCCCGGCGCATCGGCGGGCAATTCGGCCGGCTTTTGGGCCAGAAAGCCGTCCAGATAATCTTTCTTACGGTCCAGCTTTTCGACAGCGGTCTCGGCATCCTCAACGCGCGCCTTGGGCGGCGGCGGGACATGATCCACTTCTTCGATCCGGATTTTATCGGTCATCCGAAGATCCTCTTCACTCGGTCCAGACCGCGGATCAGCGCGGCCACATCATCTAAATCATTGTACAGGCCAAAGCTGGCCCGGGCGGTCGCCGGCACGCCCAGATGGTCCATCAGCGGCTGGGCGCAATGATGGCCCGCGCGAATGGCAACGCCTTCTTCGTCCAGGATGGTGCCAACATCATGCGGATGCACGCCGTTCACCACGAAGGACACAATACCCGCAGCGTCATCTGGCCCCAAAAGGCGCACGCTGTTCATCTGGCGCAGGGCATCGCGCGTCGCGCGGACCAAGGCCTGTTCATGCGCGTGGATGGCGGCCAGATCGGCTTGGGCGACATAATCGATCGCAGCGGCCAGCGCGATCGCCTCGCTGATGGCGGGCGTGCCCGCCTCAAAGCGCGCCGGGGCCGGGGCATAGCTGGTCTGGGCGAATGTCACGCGGTCGATCATCGCGCCCCCGCCCTGCCAAGGGGGCATGGCGTCAAGAATCTCGGCGCGCGCCCACAATACGCCAATGCCCGTCGGGCCATAAAGTTTGTGCGCCGAAAAGGCGTAAAAATCACAGTCCAGATCCGCCATGTCGACGGGCATGTGCGGTACAGCCTGACAGCCATCGAGCAACAGCTTTGCACCCACGCCATGCGCCAGGCGCGCCGCGCGCTTGGCATCCAGCACCGATCCCAGAACATTCGAAACATGGGCCAGCGCAACCAGCTTGTGTGCCGGGGTCAACATCTGTTCTGCCGCATCGAGATCAATCTGCCCATCCTCGGTCAACGGACAGACATCGATGATAATTCCCGTGCGATCGCGCAGCAATTGCCAGGGGACGATATTGGAATGATGCTCCAGCTGGGACAGCAAAATGCGATCCCCGGGCTTGAGCTGAAGGCCCCAGCTGGCCGCGACAAGATTAATCGCTTCGGTTGCCCCGCGGACGAAAATGATCTCATTTGCATCGGCAGCGCCGATAAACTGCGCCACGCGCCGCCGGGCGGCTTCAAAGGCCAGCGTCATATGGGCAGAACGGGCATAGACCCCGCGATGCACGGTTGCATAATCCGGGCCCAATGCGCGCGCCATTGCGTCGATAACAGCGCGCGGTTTTTGCGCGGTGGCCGCCGTGTCGAGATAGTGCCAGCCATCAAGGCCCGGGAAATCGGCCTTTCGTGCGGAGAGGCCGTCGACAAGGCGGGTCACAGCACATCCCCCAGCTTGGCCAGGGCTTGCGCCTGAAGGTCATCGGCTTCGGTTGTGCCTTCAAAAACCTCAGCGATAAATGCCTGGACAAGCAGCGCTTTGGCGTCGGCCGGGGCGAGGCCACGGGACTGCAGATAAAACAGCGCCATCGCATCCAGTTCACCAATGGCACAGCCATGGGCGCATGCGACATCATCGGCGTAAATTTCGAGTTCGGGCTTGGCATTGGCGGTTGCCGTCCGGTCGAGCAGCAAGGCCTTGACCGATTGTTCGCTATCGGTGTGCTGTGCACCGCGCGCGACCGCAACCTTGCCCAAATAGGTACCCGTCGCCTGATGCGCGAGGACAGAGCGCACAATTTGGCGGCTCTTGGCTTCGGGTTCGGCGTGCGTGACGTTTGTTATGATTTCCAGCGTCTGCCCCTGGCCGCCAATTTGCGCCGCGCCCAGCATGAAATCGGCACCGTGCAGCAATGTGACATTCAGTTCGATCCGGCCATAGGTCGGGCCGCAGTTCAGAATATGGATGGCTGCTGTCGCCTGCCGCCCCACCGTCAGATCAATCTGGGTGATGCCGCCGGCATCCTGCCGTATGACGCGCGCAAATGCCCCGTCATCGGGCACGTGGATCTGTTCCGGCGCGGGCAGCGGCCACAGCCGCGCCACGGCGTCGAGATCGGCATAACGCCAGGCCTCGTCCCGCTTGGTGGGCAGGGTGGTCACGCAGCCAGATCCTTATAGCCGTCACGTTCCAGTTCGAGCGCCAGTTCCGGCCCGCCAGACCGGACAATGCGGCCATCGGCCAGCACATGGACAAAATCCGGCTGCACATAATCCAGCAGGCGCTGATAATGGGTGATCAGCAGCACGGCCTTATCGGCTTTGCGCATGATGCGGTTGATGCCATCGCCCACGATGCGCAGCGCATCAATATCAAGTCCGCTGTCGGTTTCATCAAGGATCGCGAATTTCGGATCCAGAATGCCCATCTGGACCATTTCATTGCGCTTTTTTTCGCCCCCGGAAAAACCGACATTCACCGGCCGCTTCAGCATGTCCATATCCATGCCCATCGCATCTGCCTGTGCCCGGGCGACGCGCAGAAATTCCGCGCCAGAAAGCGGCGCTTCACCGCGCAGCTTGCGCTGGGCATTCAGGCTTTCGCGCAGGAACTGGACGTTTGAAACGCCCGGAATTTCAACCGGATATTGAAAGCCCAGAAACAGGCCAGCGGCGGCGCGTTCATGCGGGGCGAGCGCCAGCAGATCCTGCCCGGCAAAGTCGACATGCCCGTCTGTCACCTCATAGCCCGGGCGTCCTGCCAGCGTATAGCCCAGCGTTGATTTGCCTGCGCCATTGGGGCCCATGATGGCGTGAATTTCGCCGGCATTGATGGTCAGCGAAAGCCCTTTGAGGATCGGCTTATCCGCGACATTGGCGTGAAGATTGGTGATGTGCAGCATGACAGTCTTTCAATATCGATCCGTACGGGGCGCAAAGCGCAGGGCGGGCATGGGCAAGCTTGTCATCCGACCGACCCTTCCAGCGAAATGCCGAGCAGCTTTTGCGCCTCGACTGCGAATTCCATGGGAAGTTGCTGAAGCACCTCCTTGGCAAAGCCATTGACGATCAGGGCCACGGCCTCTTCCTGCCCCAGCCCGCGCTGCATGGCGTAGAACAGCTGATCATCCGAAATCTTGGAGGTCGTGGCCTCATGCTCAATCTGGGCAGAGGGGTTTCTCACCTCGATATAAGGCACTGTATGCGCGCCGCATTGATCGCCCAGCAACAGGCTGTCGCATTGGGTGAAGTTGCGCACACCATCGGCCTGTGGCGCCACGCGCACCAGGCCACGATAGGTGCCATTTGATTTGCCGGCGCTGATCCCCTTGGACACGATGGTGGATCGGGTCCGCTTGCCATTATGGATCATCTTGGTGCCGGTATCGGCCTGTTGATGATTATTGGTGACCGCGACGGAGTAAAATTCCCCCACGCTGTCATCGCCATTGAGGACGCAGCTGGGGTATTTCCATGTGATCGCAGAGCCGGTTTCGACCTGCGTCCAGCTGACCTTGGACCGCTTGCCCTGACACAGCGCCCGCTTGGTCACGAAATTATAGATGCCGCCCTTGCCCTCGGCATCGCCGGGATACCAGTTTTGGACGGTTGAATATTTGATTTCGGCATCATCCAGCGCAACCAGTTCCACAACAGCGGCGTGGAGCTGATTTTCATCGCGCATCGGCGCGGTGCAGCCTTCCAGATACGAGACATAGGATCCCTTATCCGCCACAATCAACGTGCGCTCAAACTGGCCGGTATTTTCCGCATTGATGCGGAAATAGGTCGACAACTCCATCGGGCAGCGCACGCCTTCGGGAATGTAGACAAAGGTGCCATCGGAAAAGACCGCGCAGTTCAGCGTGGCAAAATAATTGTCGTGCATCGGCACAACCTTGCCCAGCCATTTGCGGACCAGATCAGGATATTCGCGCAGCGCTTCTGAAATCGACAGGAAGATGACGCCTGCCTTTTTCAATTCCTCGCGAAAAGTCGTGGCAACAGACACGCTGTCAAACACGGCATCGACCGCCACTTTGCGCGCACCTTCAACGCCGGCCAGCACCTTTTGTTCTTCGATCGGGATGCCCAGCTTTTCATAAACGCGCAGGATTTCCGGATCGACCTGATCCAGGCTGTCCAGCGTCTTCTTGGCCTTTGGGGCCGCATAATAATAGGCGTCCTGATAATCGATCGGCGGGACGTTCAGCTTTGCCCAATCGGGCGCCTCCATCGTCTGCCACATGCGAAACGCCTTGAGGCGCCAGTCGAGCATCCAGTCCGGTTCATTCTTTTTGGCCGAAATGAAACGCACCGTGTCTTCGGTGAGGCCCTTGGGCGCAAATTCCTGCTCAATATCGGCGGACCAGCCGTGTTCGTAATCAGCCACACGGGCTGCGGCATCGCGCGCCGCCTGATCTTTGATGGGGCTATCGGTCATATATCAGCTCACAGCGCCGGCTGTGGGCCGGGCGCCTTGTGCCGGATTGGCAATCGCCGTCAGGCTGATATCGGCAAGCGCACTGCGCACAGCCTGATTGACGACCGGCCAATGCGGTTGAACCGTGCAGCTGCCTTCCAGCGCACAATCATGGCGGCCCTGTTCCACGCAGGATGTCATTGCAATCGGCCCTTCAATAGCTTCCACAATTTCGGCAAGGCTGATCGCCGCAGCGGGCCGGGCCAGTTTGAACCCGCCCCCGGCACCGCGGATGGACCGCAACAGCCCCGCCGATGACAGGCGGCTCACCAGTTTCTGGACCGTTGGCAACGGAATGCCCGTTTCTTCGGCCAACTGGCCCGCATTGATCCGCGTCCCGCCGCAATGGCGAGCGCAGGCGGACATCATGACCACCGCATAATCTGCCAGACTCGATAATCGCATGGCCGGCTAATTGGACCGCATTAGTCCGAATTTCAACCCAGAAGTTAAGGCGGCGAAAATCGGGCTGGGTCAGGGGGCAAGGGCTGCACCATATTGCCCTTATGGACGATCCGGCTAAGGCAGGGGGATGACCCTTTATTCACTGCTTCGACCCTTGGTCTTTCGTTTCGATGCAGAAACGGCCCACCGCCTGAGTCTTGCCGCACTGGGCCTGTTGCCCGCGCGGCGTCCGCCGGTGTCGGACCCGATTTTGGCATCACAGGTCGCGGGCCTTCGCTTTCCAAATCCGGTCGGGCTGGCGGCTGGCTATGACAAGGATGCCGAAGTTCCCGTGCAGATGCTCGCCATGGGCTTTGGGTTTGTGGAGGTGGGCACGCTGACCCCGCTGCCACAGCCGGGCAACCCGCGTCCGCGCCTGTTTCGGCTGGTTGAAGATGCCGCCGTCATCAACCGTATGGGCTTTAACAATGGTGGCCAGACAGCGGCGATGCCGCGCCTGCAGGCTGCGCGTGGCCGGGGGCTGATTGGCGTCAATATCGGGGCGAACAAAGACGCGGTGGATCGCATTGCCGATTATGCGACGGGCATTGCCCAGATGGCACCCTTGGCGTCGTACCTGACGGTCAATATCAGTTCCCCCAATACGCCGGGCCTGCGTGCCTTGCAGGATGAATCGGCGCTGACCGACCTGTTGGCTGCGGTCAATGCGGCCCGGCCCGAACAGGGTCCGCCGGTGTTCCTGAAGGTTGCCCCTGATCTTGAGCCAGCAGATATTGACGCCATTGCCCGCCTGTCCGTGGGCCGGGTGGATGCCCTGATTATATCCAATACCACAATTTCGCGCCCGGCCCTGCGGTCGCGCCATGGCGGCGAAACGGGGGGATTGTCCGGCGCGCCGCTCACGTCCTTGGCGCAGCAGCGGATGGTCGATTTCGCCAAGGCAACGGGGCAAAGCCTGCCGCTGATCGGGGCCGGTGGTATTGCATCCGCCGCAGACGCCTATGCCCGCATCCGCGCAGGCGCTTCGCTTATCCAGCTCTATTCCGCGCTGGTTTATCACGGGCCCGGGCTGGCACGGCAGATCAATCGCGGGCTGGCCGCGTTGTTGCGGCGGGATGGCTTTTCCAGCCTGACCGAAGCAATTGGCGTCGACGTGCGATAGCACTTGTTCCACCCCCAAAGCGCGTTACCGTGGTTCGATGAAGAAATTTGTCCTCTCTCTCCTTCTGATCATCTTCCTGCCGACGGCGGCCATCGCGCAGACGGGGGCCGTCTCTGCGGCGGATCCAAGGGCCGCAGCGGCCGGGCAAGAGATGCTGCGCAAGGGCGGCAGTGCGGCCGATGCCGCCTTGGCGATGATGCTCGCCCTGACGGTTGTGGAGCCGCAATCATCGGGCATCGGGGGCGGTGGCTTTCTGGTCTATCACGATGTCGATACCGGCCAGACGGGCACGATCGATGGGCGGGAAAAGGCCCCGGCGGCTGTGCGGGAGGATCGCTTTCTCGGCGCAGATGGGCGGCCGATGCCGTTTCGCAACGCGTTTTTGGGCGGCCATGCCGTGGGCGTGCCCGGCAATATCGCGCTGGCCGGCAAGGCCCATGCCCAATGGGGGCGCCTGCCATGGGCAAAGCTTTTTGAACCGGCGATCCGCCTGGCCGATCAGGGGTATGTTGTCACGCCCCGATTGGCGGGCGTGATTGCACAAATGGCGCCCTTATGGGCGGATATCCCGGCGATAAGGGCCATCTATTTTCAGGATGGCCGGCCCAAGGTTGCGGGCGAAACAGTGCGCAATCCTGCGCTTGCGAAAACGCTGCGGCAGATTGCGCGCAAGGGGCCGGATGCGTTTTACAAGGGGCGCATTGCGCGCGACATTGCCGCGGCCGTGTCGCAAGCGCCGAAAAATGCGGCGCCAATGACGCTTGCCGATCTGGCGGCTTATGAGGCCAAGGCACGGCCCCCGGTCTGTGTGCGGTATCGCATCTATCGGCTGTGCGGCATGGGCCCACCATCGTCGGGGGCAACCACAGTCTTCCAGATTCTGGGCATGCTCGAACGCTTTGACCTCAAGACCATGGGCCCCAATGATCCCAAGGCCTGGCACCTGATCGCAGAGGCGATGATGCTCGCTTATGCGGACCGGGAAGCCTATTTGGCGGATGCCGATTTCGTGCCGGTGCCGGTCGCCGGGTTGCTGGATCCGGCCTATATCGCCAGCCGGTCGGCGCTGATTTCTGAAACGGGCGCGCGCCGCAATTATGAAGCAGGTGTCCCGCCGGGCGCCGCGCCACGCACGGCCGCGCTGTCCGGTGAAAAGGCGGGCACCACCCATTTTGTGGCGATTGATCGACGCGGAAATGTGGCCAGCATGACCTCAACCGTTGAAGGGCCATTTGGCAGCCAGCTTGTTGCTGCTGGTATGGTGCTGAACAACGAACTGACCGATTTCACGCTGGCCCCGATGAAGGATGGCGCGCCGGTGGCCAACCGTCCGCAGCCGGGCAAGCGCCCGGTATCCTCTATGGCCCCCACAATCGTCTATGGCCCGGATGGACAGCCGCTTTTTGCGGTTGGGGCGGCGGGCGGCAAGCGCATCATCATGCAGGTTGCCAAGACGCTGATCGCGCATCTGGATTGGGGCTTATCGGCGCAGCAGGCGCTGGCGGCCCCCAATCTTTGGTTCAGTGGGGATACGCTGCTGGTTGAAGCCGGCACGCCCTTGGCGCAAAAGATAGACGCGCTGGCCGCTTTTGGGCGGGCAGTGCAGGCCAATCCGATCATGCCGTCCAAAGCGAATGCGGCAGAGCGGACGCCGACGGGCTGGATTGGCGCTGCCGATCCCCGCAGCGATGGTGTGGGGTTGAGCGAATAGCGCTGCTAGGCCATTGTGGCTGAAAGACAAAAATGAACAGGAGTTGGGTCGCATGAGGGCGTTTGAACATTTCCCGAACCTGGTGACGATGTTCTTCCGGCGGGCGAAGGACAAAGGCGATGCGCCCTTCCTTTGGGCAAAGCAGGGCGGCCAATGGCAAGCGATGAGCTGGGCAGAAGCGGCCCGGCAGGTCGCCGCACTTGCGCAATCGCTGAAAGACATCGGCCTTGAACCCGGCGATCGCGTGATGCTTGTTTCAGAAAACCGGCCCGAATGGTGCATCGCGGATCTGGGCATCATGGCGGCGGGGTGTGTGACGGTGCCCACCTACACCACCAATACCGAACGCGATCACCAGCATATCATCGAGGATTCAGGTGCAAGCGCGATCATCGTTTCGACGGCCAAGCTGGCGCAATCGGTCATGCCGGCCGCGATCCGGGCGACGCGCGCGCATCAATTGATCGGCATAGAGGAGCTGCGCGTTGGCCAATCCACGGGCGTGACCATTCGTCGCTGGGCCGATATGGTGAATACGCCTGCGGATGTGGAAGCCTGTGCCGCCCATGCCGAGGCGCGCTTTACCCGCGATGATCTGGCGTGCCTCATTTACACCAGCGGCACCGGCGGCGCCCCGCGTGGCGTGCGCCAGCATCATGGCGCAATTTTGTGCAACGTCGAAGGCTGTGTGGAGGTGATTGCCGAGGATTTTGGCTGGGACGACGAAGTTTTCCTGTCCTTCCTCCCGCTGTCGCATGCCTATGAACATACCGGCGGCCAGCATTTCCCGATCGGCCTGGGCGCGCAAATCTATTATTCCGAGGGGCTCGACAAGCTGGCCTCGAATATCGAAGAAACGCGCCCGACGATCATGGTTGTGGTGCCCCGTCTGTTTGAAGTGCTGCGCGCGCGTATCCTCAAACAGATCGAAAAACAGGGCAAGGTGCCGCAGGCGTTGATGCGCCGCGCGCTCGCGCTGGGCGAAAAGGATCTGAAGGGCGGCCTTGGCCTTTTGGACCTGCCGATGAATGCCATCATCAACCGCACCTTGCGGCCCAAGATTCAGCAGCGTTTTGGCGGCCGGATGAAGGCGATGGTCTCAGGCGGCGCGCCGCTCAACCCCGAAATCGGCGTGTTCTTCCACGCCATGGGGCTCACCATGCTGCAAGGCTATGGCCAAACAGAGGCCGCCCCCGTCATCTCGTGCAATCGGCCCAAGGTGGGCCTGAAAATGGACACGGTTGGCCCGCCGCTCAAGGATGTTGAGGTAAAGATTCCGAGGATGGCGAGATACTGGTGCGCGGCGAACTTGTGATGCATGGCTATTGGCGCAATGAGGCAGAAACCGCCCGCGCGCTGCAAAATGGCTGGCTTCACACCGGCGATATTGGCGAAATCGACGACAAGGGCCGCATCCGCATTACCGATCGCAAAAAGGACATCATCGTCAACGACAAGGGCGAAAATGTCAGCCCGCAAAAGGTGGAAGGCATGTTGACGCTGCAGCCTGAAATCTTTCAAGCGATGGTTTCTGGCGACAAAAGGCCGCATCTTGTGGGTCTGGTGGTTCCCGATCCGGAATGGGCGGTCGAATGGGCCCAGGCCAATGATGAGCCTTATGATCTGGCCAGCCTGTGCGATCTGCCGGCATTTCGAACGGCGGTCATGGCGGCGGTCGATCGGGTCAATGCGCAAGTGTCTGTCACCGAAAAGGTGCGCAAGATCACATTGACGCCGGATGCCTTTACGATCGACAACGAAATGCTGACGCCCAGCCTGAAGATCCGCCGGCACATGATCCGGCAGATTTACGGCGCGCGGCTGGATGCACTTTACAAGGCCTGAGGCGCAGCGCGGATTATTTGGACGTCCGGCGATAGGGCACAAAATCGCCCAGGACGCAGCTGCCGGATTGAAAGCCCGTGCGCAGATCTGCCGTGCGGGCGATGTCGCCGGCGCACAGTTCGCTGCTATATTGTTGCGTGATCAGCACCTCACCGCGGGCAATGCCCCGGCATGATCCGCGCGTTTCGTTGCGATAGATCACGTTGCGCCCGGCGCGGAAGATCAAAGTCGTTTCACCAAAGGCTTCCGGGCCCCGCAGGTCGCGGCTGGTGACGCAGGATTGCGGCTTGCCGGGCGTAAAGCCGGACAACAGCTTGGTCAGCCGCGTCGCCTCTTTCTGGGCGGTGTCGGCCCGGCTCTGCGAGGATTGAGCGGTGGTGGCGCAGGCGGCAAGTGCAAGAAGCGGCAAGCTGATCCAGATGAGACGCATGGCGTGATCCTTATGGCGCGACACTGCCGGCCGCTTAACGGAAATTATCCTTGGCCGCGCGCCGTTCCGCCAATTCAGCAGCGGATTTGGCACGCATAAAGGGGTTGGTGGCCAGTTCTTCGGCAATGGTTGTGGGGACCGTCGCCTCGCCGCGCGCACGCGCCGCCTCGACATGCGCCATGCGTGCCGCAATGGCGGCATTGTCTGGTTCTGCGACCAGCGCATAGCGGCCATTCGACTGGGTATATTCATGCGCACAATAGACGGCGGTGTCCGGCGGGAGCGCCGCCAGCGTCTGCATATTCGCAAACATTTGTTCTGCCGTGCCCTCAAACAAGCGACCACAGCCCATGGCGAACAGCGTATCCCCGACAAAAGCCGCCTTGGCTTCGGGTAAATGGAACGCGATATGGCCAGATGTGTGCGCGGGCACATCGATGACATTGGCCCGCACCCCGCCAATCGCGATGCTTTCGCCGCCGCTGACCTGCCGGTCGAGTGTCGGGATCCGGTCTGCCTCGGCCGCTGGTCCAGTGATCAGGCAGCCCGTTGCGGCCTTGATTTCGGCATTGCCGCCGGTGTGATCCGGGTGCCAATGCGTGTTCCAGATCTGCGTGATTTTCCACCCACGCGCGGTACAGGCGTCCAGCACGGGGCCAGCCACCGCCGGGTCAACCGCCACAGTTTCCCCGGATAGTGGTTCGTGCACCAGCCAAACATAATTGTCTGACAAAACGGCGATGCGGGCGATGTCCAGCGTCATGGGCGACCTACCATTTTCCGATATTGGGCAGCGATGTCCAAGGTTCTGCCGGGGGCAGTGCATCCCCCGCCTGCAACAGTTCAACCGAGATATTGTCCGGCGTGCGGACAAAGGCCATCCGGCCATCGCGCGGCGGGCGGTTGATGGTCACGCCACCGTCCATCAGGCGTTGGCAAACCTCGTAAATATTGGAAACGCGATACGCGACATGGCCAAAGTTGCGGCCTTCGCCATACCCGCTTTCATCCCAATTATGCGTCAGTTCAATCTGGGCGTCTTCATCTCCGGGGGCTGCCAGAAAGATCAAGGTGAAGCGGCCTTCCGGATTATCAAAGCGACGCAATTCCTGAAGACCCAGCAATTCAAAAAACCGAATGGTGGCCGCCGGATCGGATACGCGGATCATGGTATGAAGATATTTGATCACCAGATGCTCCTGATGCCACGGCCAGGATGGGGCGGGCAGGTTAAGACTCTTGACCCACAGGATACGCCTTTGGGCGCGTTCAGAAAAGCGCTTTCATGTCCGGTGCCTGGGGCCGTTGCCTTAGGGCTGCGGCGGCGTGGCTTCGGTCGGGCTGGATGAAAACTGGGCAAGGGCAGCGGCGGCCGATTGTGCTTGCGGGCTCTTGGGCGCCAGCCGGATGGCCGCTTCCCACGCAGTTCTGGCGGCCGCATCCTGACCCGCCATGGCGGCAATATTGCCTGCCTCCAGCGCGACAGAGGCGTCATCTGGCGCCCTTTTGGCCGCCTCTGCAATGTCCTTTTGGGCGCGATCCAGATCCCCCATGCGGCGCGCCAATGTTGCGGATAATAGCCACAGCAGCGGGTCTTCCGGCACAAGGCCGATGGCGGCGTCCAGATCTGTGCGGGCGCGCTTTACATCGCCCATAGCCACAAGCGCGCGGGCGCGATCCAGCCGGGCCTCCCCAGCGTCGGCGCCCGTCAGCGTGCCGAGTGCCAGCGCAGCATCGAAAAAGCCCCGCGCCTGTCCAAAATTCCCGATGGCAAGCGCCGCATTGCCCGCCTGCACCCAAAGGCCAGCCGCCCGGCCATCTTGCGTGCCTTCAGAGGCCTGGGCCGCCTGTTGAAAGGCAACCACGGCCGATGCCCAGCGTTGCTGCGCGGCATAGGCCATGCCCAGGCATTGCCGCGCCAGAACAAGGCTGCCGTCAACCCGCCATTGCCCGGCATAGGCAATGGCCGCTTCTGGATCACGATCGACCATCATCAGGCAGTCGCGAAAGCGCACATCATCGGGTGCGGCCGCAGCGGTGGGGCTGGCAGACGCCAGCGCAATCAGCAGCAGGGGGGTCACAAAGTCTCCATGAGGCGTGTGACGATATCTGTCAGCAGATCGATATCGGCCGGCCGCGACAGCCGATGGTCGCCATCTTTGACAAGGTGAACCTGCACATCATCTGAACGCAGTTGCGCAGCGAGCCGAAGGGCAAGGTCCCATGGGACATCGGGATCGCGCTGGCCCTGCAGCAAACGGACCGGACAGGTCAGGTCAATCGGCGCATCAAGCAGCCGCAAACTCTGCCCGGACGCCCAAAAACCCTGCGTTGTCAGCATGGGTTCTGGCCCATAATCGGACGCGCGCAGCAGCTTGCCGTGCGCTTCGATGTGCGCCTTTTCCGCAGCGGTAAAGCCCCAATCGGTGAAATCAGGCGCCGCTGCGATGCCAACCAGACCGGACACCCGATCGCCCAAAGCAAGGGCAAGCAGCAGCGCCAGCCAGCCGCCCATGGACGATCCGATCAGGACCAAAGGACCGGGGACGAAATGATCGACCACCAGCCGGGCATCGTCGCGCCATTGGGCCAATGTTCCGTCTGCAAACTGGCCTTCGCTTTCGCCGCAGCCGGAATAATCAAGGCGCAGCAAGCCATGGCCCGTCTTTGCCGCCCAGGCGTCGAGCGCAATGGCCTTGCTGCCCTGCATGTCCGAGGCATAGCCGGGCAGAAAGACCAGGCAGGGCGCGTCAGGACGCCCCGCGCGATAACGGGCGGCCAGGCGCAGGCCATCGCTGCGTACAACCCAGTCCGGAGGCGTCAGGGCGTCCATCGGCGCGGTCTGCGATCAGCCGGTTGCAGGGATCAGCTGACGCCGCCCGGTTCGCCTTCGCGCGGGGCCGGATGGGCGGTCCCTTCACGTGACGAGGGGGCATGGGGCGGATCAAGCTCTACCGGTTGCGGCGCATCCAGCCCGCCTTCCCAATTGGCCACGATCACGCTGGCGACTGTATTGCCGACGACATTGGTCGCCGTGCGGCCCATATCGAGGAAATGGTCCACGCCCAGGATCAGCAGCAGCCCGGCTTCGGGAATGCCGAACATCGCCAAGGTGGCCGAAATAACGACAAGGCTGGCGCGCGGCACTGCGGCCATCCCCTTTGATGTCAGCATCAACGTCAACAGCATCAGGATTTCCTGACCCAGGGTCAGATCAATGCCATAGGCCTGTGCGATGAAGATCGTCGCAAAGGTCATGTACATCATCGACCCGTCGAGGTTGAACGAATAGCCAAGCGGCAGAACAAAGCTGCCAATGCGGCGCGGCACGCCGAACCGATCAAGCGCATCCAGCGTCCGCGGGAAGGCGGCTTCTGATGAGGCGGTTGAAAAGGCGACGAGCAAAGGCTCACGAATATAGCGAATCAGGCTGAGCGCGCGCAGGCCGATAAAGGCCACCGCCGCGCCCAGCAGCAGCACCCACAAAATCGCCAGACCAAGATAGAAGGTCGCGATGAATTCAATATATTTGGCAAGGATGCCAAGCCCTTCTTCCGCAACAACGGCGGCAACCGCGGCAAAGACCGCAAAGGGGGCAAAGCGCATAACATAGCCGGTGACGACCAGCATGATTTCAACCAGGGCATCGACGCCCCGGATGATCGGGCTGGCCTTTTCACCAATGGCGGTCATCGCAACGCCGAAAAACACCGAAAAGACAACGATCTGCAAAATCGTATTGGTCGCCATCGCGTCCACGATCGACATCGGGATAATGTCCCCGACGAATTTCTTGGCATCAAAGCCCGTCTGGGTGACGCCGGCATCGGCGGTTGCAGGGGGCAGGGCCAGATCAATCCCGACACCCGGCTGGAACAGATTGACGAGCACCAGCCCAAGGCTGAGCGAGACAAGGCTTGCCGCCAAAAACCAGAGGATAGAACGCAGTCCAACACGGCCCAGGGCGGCCGTATCCCCCATATGTGCGATGCCAGCGACCAGCGTGCCAAAGACGAGCG
>JACCEC012792690.1_pt1 | contig 21716 bp, 19 predicted proteins | sample 7450121 | NCBI WGS metagenome assembly JACCEC01 (sample SAMN15323455, study PRJNA562643) | freshwater metagenome | isolation source: river surface water | place: USA:Blue River Watershed | collected 2017-08-18 | reverse complement strand
GGCTTGGGAAGATAGAACGCCTTTTGAAGCTATCGAATTGCAATTTGGGCTTTCAGAGGCAGCCGTTATTGACTTGATGCGCCGCGAAATGCGCCCTCAAAATTGGCGCAAATGGCGCGCACGTGTGCAGGGTAGAGCCACGAAACATTTGGCACTCCGCAAGGAAGGCGTAAAACGATTCAAGTGTAGCCGTCAAAAAAATATTTCACGCAATAAAATTACTTAAATTTTAATTATTTTTTATATTTTTTAAATTGAAAATCAATAGTTTGAATTTTCTCAAAATGCAATTTTGCCATAAAAATTGCAATCAAAACGCCTAAAAAAGAACCAAAAACGACATCTTTCGGAAAATGTGCTATCAGATAAATCCGCGATAGCCCGACAGCCGCCGCCGCCAAAAATAGCCCTATTTGCGCCCAAACATTGCGAAAAGCAATCAACGCCAAAAGCGTATAAAGCGCGAACCCTCCCATCGTATGCCCTGACGGAAAACTGCCTCCACCCCGCAAAATTTCGGCATCTGCTACCAAATTGATTTGCTCGACTAAGCCCGCTCGCTCTAAAACCGTCATTGGGCGAAGATGCTCAAAAGTGCGTTTCAAAATTGCCGATACTACTAATATAACAATTCCTGTAGCACTTATTGTAAGGGCTATATTTTTTTTAGCAAAAATATAGAATAATAATACCAACGCTACATAAGGCAAAAATTCGCCCATCATAGTCCAATAAAGAAAGAAAAAATCAGCCCACCAAACACGATGCTCACTGAAAAAGAAAATAGCATCTAACTGCTGCCACCACAAAGGATATATCAAAAAAAATAGCAACCATAACCCAAATAAAGAAAAATAAATTGGGTTTTGCCGAATGATTATCCCAAAGTGGGCAATTGCTTTTTTCATATTTATAATATATTTTTTTACTAAAAAATTGATAACCAATTATTTGAACATTGCTATAATGTTTTGAGCTAAGATTTCTAAATTTTGGCGTTGCTTGCTACGCTCATAACGCCAACGATTGCGCAAAATAACCCCCTCCCTAAGTAGCCAAAAAGCCGCTTTTCCACTCACCAAAATACTCAAAAAATAGAGCCAATACGCCCAAAAAGGTAAAGCCCAAAAAGCACCAATAATTGAAACTTGTATATACAAAAAAATAGGAAAAATAACAAGGCTTGATAAATATAAAAGTGTTGGATTATAGGAATCGTGCAAATTCATTTTGCGTTTCAGCCCTCGACAAGCAAACCACGTCAAGCCATTATTTAAAATGCCATATAAAAAAATAGGCAATGCAAGGAGGCAATATAAGCCATTTGCCAAAGATAATCTCGGAATAACACATTGCTCTTTTTCTAAGAGAGAAGTATATTTTTTTATATATTGTTGCAAGTCAGCCCACTTTTGAGCGTCTTTTTTGAGACTTTGTAATTTTTCTAATAATGTTTTTCCGCGTTCATACTCCCCCTCAGTATCGAGTCTTTTTTGTGTGTCGAAAATATATTCTATTTTTTTTAAAAAAGTATCTTCTTCTAAATCAATACAATTGATAGTATTTCGGCTGTAAAATTGTGCCATGCGGTTGCAAAGTTGTTCAACAGCTTCGTTAGGGTCTTTTTGATACATATTTTTAAAATCAGCTACTAACAAAGGTTTTTCGAGGCTCACCAAAGCCGAAGTACCAAAATCGCCTTTTTCGTTGAAAGTGATGCCAACGGGCAAAATTTGAAGCCCAAGTTGCCAATTATTGACAATTTCGGCACTAAACGCAATGCGAGCAATGCCCGTTTTGATGCTCCGAATGTGTCTTTCGCGCCAACTTGACCCTTCGGGCGCAATCAATAAATTGCCACCTTTCGTCAAGTGTTCGTCACAGGCTTCAAAAGCTGCGCTATTGTCGCGGTTTTCACCCTCGCGCATATCCTCGCGGCGTTTGATGGGTATGCAATACAAATTGCGCAACAAAAAACCTGCTATCGGGTGGCGAAAAAGCCCATAATTTGCCACAAAAAAGAGTTGATGCCGTACATAAGCAGCACTTAACAATACATCTACGATGCCGTTAGGGTGATTAGGCGCAAGTATAAAAGGCTTTTTGACGCTGAAATGTTCACCTCCTCGAAAAGCTATTTTTCGATAAAAATACCAATTAACGACTCTCGCTGTTAGGTAAAAAAACAGGTAGAGCAGTCGCAAAAAAGGTTGTAAAATGAGCGACTGTAATATTTTTTTTATACTCATAGTTTGTTTTTATATTTTGAATGATAATAATTTTTGCTTAATGTAATTGTCAAAAATTGTTTTTTCTTCAAATAAAAAATCTACTTCGATAGGTAAGACGAAAAAAGGCATTTGATTTTGTGTAATATATTCGCGGTGCAGGTCTAAGCGAGTTGCATCTTTTTCGGTGGTGACGATGATAGTTCGGCAATGTTGTGGGGTATCTGCGTGGAGGTTGTCGAAAGCTGCTTTCATCTGCGCTACGTCATAGTTCGTAAAAAGGCGGTGGTCATTGAATTGTAAGGTATGCACAAAGCGACTTTTTGATTTAATATAAGTCAATAATTCATCAATATTGGCAATCGCACATACCAATAAAATATTGGTATTCAAATCTATTGTTATTGTATTTTCTTGATTAAGAAACGAATACAAATTATTATATTTGTAATAAGAAAAAAATATTTGTTGATGTGGCAACGGATTGATTTTTTGTAAAAAATCTTGGCGTTGAGCCTCCGTTACTGAGGGGGGGCATTTTGTCACGATGATAGCGTCAGCGCGCTTTGCACCGCTTCTGCTTTCGCGGAGATAACCACGGGGCAACAAAAAATCATTAAAAAAGGGACGTTTAAATTCAGTCAATAAAATATTGATATAAGGTTTGACCGCTAAATGCTGAAAAACATCATCTAATAAAATAGTTTGTATATTTGGCTGATAATAAACGATTTGTGGAATAGCATAGGCGCGTTTTTCTCCTACTGCTACCACGATATTCGGAAATTTGCGTTTAAATTGCAACGGTTCGTCTCCCACGTCAGCAGCCGAAGCGTTTGTCTCGACTATCCGAAACCCCTCAGTACGCCGCCCATAACCGCGCGAAAGCGTGGCTATTTCGATGTAAGGACTTAGCAAACGTATCAAATATTCGGTATGTGGCGATTTTCCTGCGCCTCCTGCCGAAAGATTGCCTACCCCGATAGTTGGTATATCAAATTTTGAGCTTTTGAAAAGTTGGACTTGATACAGATACGCTCGCATCGCCACCACCCCACCGTAGAGCCATGACAAAGGCGTAAGAAAAAGAGTACGAATTAAATATTTCATAAATAAAAGCACTTCGCATAGAAAAAGTAATCATATTTTTTATGCGAAGTGTTACAATTTTTTATTTTAGATGTTTACGGATTTCAACTGCTAAATCGTTCAATTCTTGCGAGGTCATCGGAACGTGATTTTTGAAATTAAAGTCGGACATGCTTGTGGTGGGCAATAAATGTAGGTGTGTGTGTGGGACTTCCAACCCGATGACCGCCAAGCAAATGCGCACACAAGGCACTACCGCCTCAATCGCCTTTGCCACACGCTTTGCAAAAGGCAACATCGCTGCCAAAACTTCATCTTCTTGCTCAAAAATGTAATCTATTTCCACTTTTGGCACTACAAGCGCGTGACCTTTTGCCACAGGGCGAATATCTAAAAAGGCAATAAATTGGTCATTTTCTGCAATTTTGTGGCATGGAATTTCGCCTTGAATGATTTTTGTAAAAATACTTGCCATATATTTCTTGATATTTTAATAAAAAATAAATACAATATAACCAACTAAAAAAATGAAAACATTTACATTTGTTTTTTTTATATTAAATATAAAAAATTTTACAAGGCAAAGATAAAAAATCTTGCGGAATTTAGAGGCAGGATTTCGGAAACCTGCATTTTTCAGCTCAAAGAACCATAGCAATAAACGATATTTTTCATAGATTTTTCACATTCGTTACTTTTTATTTTTTCTAATTCGCATAAAATTGGGCAACCACGTAAAAAGATGCCCAAAATTTTAGAAAAAAAAGCACCTTGAAAGGGAACAAATACCCTCAGTAAGCGTTACTTTTGCCAACTGAATTGTGCCTAAATATCTCGCATTTTTTAATCATACAACAGTTTTTAACCATACTGTTACAAAAAAGCAATCCTAACTATGAAGAATTGCACCGCGAAAACTTGGATTTTGCTGCTCGCGCTGCTGCCCCTAATCTGTCATGCGCAAACTCAGACAGAAAACCTATCACCTAAGCGCGAATTTCGAGGCGTTTGGGTAGCTTCGGTTTTGAATATTGATTATCCGATAAGCCCTAATAGCAACTCCGATGAGTTAAAAAGACAATGGCTGCATATCATTGAGTTTTATAAGTCATTGAATTTCAATGCTATCATTGTGCAAGTTCGCCCTGCGGCTGATGCCTTATATCCTTCTCAGCTTGCCCCTTGGTCGCGCTATCTGACGGGCAAGCAAGGCACGCCTCCTACTCAGGGGTTCGACCCTTTGGCATTTATGGTAAAAACGGCGCACGATGCAGGCATGGAGCTTCATGCGTGGCTCAATCCGTATAGGGCTTCGATGGAAAACGAATCGCCTAATCAAATGCACGAATTACACATTTTGCGGCAGCACCCCGAATGGTGTATTCGCTACAATAAACGATGGCTATTAAACCCGGGATTGCCCGAAGTGCGCGAACACATCGCGCAAGTAGTGGAAGAAATAGTGAAAAATTATGATATAGATGCTATACACTTTGACGATTATTTTTATCCGTATAAAGCACAAGGTGAGACGATTAACGATTTAGAGGCTTATGCAAAATATCAAAATGGCTTTACTAATTTAGATGATTGGCGGCGCAATAATGTGGATTTGTTGATAGAACTTTTATCAAAACGCATTAAAACAATTCGCTCTACCTGTCAGTTTGGCATTAGTCCGTTTGGCATTTGGCGCAATAAATCGCGCGACCCCGAAGGCTCTGAAACGTTTGGGCAGGCTTGTTATGATGATTTGTATGCAGATGTTCGCAAGTGGCTGAAAAATGGTTGGATAGACTACGTAGCCCCGCAACTTTATTGGACTCAAGGTTTTGCCGTTGCTGACCATACTGTTTTGGCGAATTGGTGGAATAACAATGCTTTCGGCAAGCCTGTTTATATTGGTCATGCGGTTTATCGAGTTGGCTCGCCGAATACGCGCGAACAAAATTGGGGAGATGTCCAAGAAATTCCGCGACAAATTGCCTTATCGCGCTCGCTGAAAAATATAAAAGGCTCTATTCATTTTAGCAGTAAAAATTTAATGCGTAACCCGTTGGGTATTACAGATTTATTAAAAAATGAATGGTATAATTATCCTGCATTTCCGCCTATTATTTTCAAAGATACCTCGCTTTTGACTTGCGAATCGCCGCAACTGCGCAAAATAGAGGCAGACGGCAATGACATTTCTATTCGTTGGCAAGCGGCGAAACAAGATTGCAAAACCAAGCCTTTTGAGTATGTCGTTTATCGTTTTGACGGCAACCGCGTCAATTTTGAAGATGGGCGCAATATTGTAGCCGTAGTTTCGGGCGATGCTGCAGCGTTAGAGTATAAAGATAAAACGGCAAAAGATGGATATATTTATACTTATTCGGTGACGATAGTAAACTGTTTGCATGTAGAAATGCCAAAACCTGACTTGCAAACAGTGCAGAAAGTAACGGTAGCGGATAGCAAAGGCAGCAAAAAAACGAAATTAAATCGCCTTCGCGCCGTAGAATATCCCGATGGGCAGAAACCTAAACGCAAATCTTTTTGGAAAAGACTTTTTGGTTTGTAATAATATATACGATTTATTCATCTTTTATCGAAACCTACGATTAAAGCGAAAATTTCGACTGATTATTTTTTAATTCATTGATAATCATTTTTCTAAACTAATAAAAAAATAAAAACGTATTGAATAGCTTTAAGGTATTCGATACGTTTTTGTTTTCATTTTACTAAATGGGCGAATTTTAAATATAAAATATTTTTATATATTTAAATATTGCAAAACGAGCCACCAAAAAGTGCAAGTAACAAAAGAAAATAGGATACCAAATCCCACCAATAAAGTTGCCAAACGAACATTTAGCCCATACACTTCTGCCACAACCGCCGAAGAAATCAGCGCGGGCATTGCTGCCTCAAAAATGGCGATTCGTGGAATGTCTCCCTTGATGCCCAATGCCAAAACAAGCAATAAAATGAGAGACGGAGCTATTAAAAGTTTATACAATAAGCCTATACTGAGGGGGGGTAATTCGCTTTTCCAATCGCCGATGCGTAGTTGCAACCCTATCGAAAAAAGCGCGATAGGAGCTACTGTCGCCGCCAATTTATCGAAAAAAGGCGCGAAAGGCGCGATATTGACCCAATGAGGTAACGTTAAAGCAGCTATACACCCTAAAAATGGAGGAAATAGTAGCAATTTTTTTACAATTTCTTTAAGTGATACTTGCCCATCGGAGGACGCACGCAAGCAAGTGATGATGCCAATACTTGATAATAATAAAAATGTTACTTGGTCGCAAATAATGGCAATACTCAACATCTTTTCGCCAAAAAATGCCATGATAAGCGGAAAACCCAAAAAAGAGGTATTACTCAGACCGCCCGAAATCTGCAAAACGCCTTGCGAAGGTCTATCAATCGGGACATAGCTACGAAAGGCGCGTACAGTCAGAAACGACCCCACCCAAATAATGACAGGCGACAAGGCAGGCAACAATAAATCTACTTTCCATTCGATATAAGGCAAATATTTGAAAGAAGTAGCAGGAACTGCCAAATAAATGAGCCATGCGTTCAAACCTTTATGCGCGTCAGCAGGGAGCGTTTTAGAACGCCTAAATAACATTCCAGCTATGAGGCAAACAATGATTAGTAAAAAATTAGCCATATTTACTGCTGCGAAAAGTTGTGAAAACCAGCTAATAAATGATATGATAAATTAGCTTTCCAATATTTTATTTATATATGTTTTAGTGCGATGTAAGATAGAAGCTATTTTAAAAATATCTTGGTCGGCAGCATTAAACGCATTGCTCACAGAATATTCCACACCTTCTAAAACGACAAAAAACCAAAATCGTCCCAATACATAACACCCATATAACGGAAATTTATTTTTATTAAGTGCTTGTGCTGCAAGCATTTCTGAAAGTAGCTGCGCCAAAGGGTCATTTGCGCCTTTGCGCTCTTGCTTATATTCGTGCAGGAAAAAGAAAGGCGACTGAGGTTCACCGATGCCTGTCGCAATGACAAAATCAACTACGCCCTTCAAAATCACATTGTTAATTGTTACATTCATCGGGCGTTGTGTAAATACTTTAAACCTATCAGAAGTGAAATCAACAAAGGAAATCAATTGGCTAATGAAAAAAAACTTCAATTCATCTTCATTCCAAAAAGCGGCGTTTTGTTGCAGTTGAAAACGCAATTTTTCGAGTACAGATAACCGCTCATTTTCAAATAACAATATATCTCCATGCACCCAATTTTTTAGCAAAAGCGTTTCCCTTTCCATCTTTTTTAGCTTAAAAGTTTGGTGCAATTCATCTATTTTCCATTTTTCAAATGTTTTTATTATTTGATTTTTCATCATATTTTTTTGTTTAAAAATGAAAAAGAAAGTTAAAAATTATCCTCAAAATTGTCGTTATCCTCACCTCTTGAAATTTCCACAATCGGGATTTTTATCGAAACTCTTGTGCCAAGTGCATTTTTTTGGGCATCTTGTAAATCTTCAATTTGCACAAAAAAATCAAATTTGCGCGAAGAATTGAGAATTTCAAGCCGCTTTTCGGTGATAGCCGTTCCTCTTGATTTATGACGTTTTTGATTCATGTCTGCACGTTGAAACTCACGAGCGCGAGCGCGACCGATGCCGTTATCCTCGATGACGCATAAAATTGTATCTTCGTCAAAAAGTGAAAAATCAATCGAAATAAAACCACCCTCTTTTTTTGCCCTCAAACCATGCTCAATCGCATTTTCTACATAAGGCTGCACAATCATTGTTGGAACGCCTAATAAATCTTCCTCTATTTCTTCATCAATGTTAATAGCAAAATCCATTTTTCCCGAAAACCGCAATAACTTATTGATATTCAAATAGTTCTTTAAAAATTCAATTTCATCTTCTAACGGAATAGTCTCCGATTCAGAATATTCCAAACTTTGTCGCATCAATTTTGAAAATTGCGCTAAATAAGAAGCTGCATCATTATTACGTTCAGAAACTATACATTCTTGTATGGCATTTAAGGCATTAAATATAAAGTGTGGATTCATTTGAGCGCGGAGTGCTTTCATCTGCAAACTTTTTGACTCTAAACGCAATAACTCCGTTTCTTGCTTTTTCTTTTCAAGGTCGTATTTATAGCGCAAGTCTTCCAGATTAGAGTGACGAATGGAGTCAAGATGTTTCTTTAAAAAATTGGTATGCAACTCGTGGTATTCATACGCCCCTTGATAGTCGCCATCTTTCATCAACATTTCCGCCACTTCGCCACAAATTTCGCTTTGCCGTTGCACATTATTCGCTATTTTTGCCGAATTTAAGGCTTTTACTAAACAATCTAATTGCTCAGATTTGCAATTTTTTTCTTTGTAAATAAAACTTTTCCAACGATATACAGTTGCCAAATTATCATAATCTTCCGAATTTTTACCTTTTGAAAGGCTTTGCGCTATTTCGTAGCGATGCAAGGCTTCGTCATGCTCACCTGCACGATAACGACAATAACCAATATTAGCATGTGCATAAGCGCGAACCGACTCGCTCGCGTCATCTTCGGTTTTCAATATTTTTTCAAAAAACATTTCTGCTTTCACATAGTCATCTAAATTCATCAATTCGTTACCCAAATTAAGGTAGTGCCAAGAAATACGCGCCTTAATACCCGAAGCCTCACACAAGGCTACAGCCTTGGCATGATAATCGGCAGCTTTGGCAGCGTCTTGACTTTTTGAATAATGTGAACCCAAAGCACTATACACAAGTGATTGAAAATAAATATCTTTTAACGAAAGTAACTCTTTGGGTACTTCATCAAAAATTTTTTCCGCTTTAAAATAAGCATTGGCAGAGCCGTCAAAATCTTTGAGATGCAGCAAAATAAAACCTTCTCGACAAAGCCGCCGCGCCATTAAAACAGGGTTTTGAGAACTTTGTAATTGCCGTAAAGTTTTTGTTAAAATAATTTGCGCTTGCTCTAAATTATTCAAATTGCCCAGCGTGCCGATGTAATCAATATTAATTTCGATAAGCGTGTAAAGTCGCGCATGATTTTCTGCCAAGGCTAAGGCTTGCCGAAAGTGCATTGCTGATATATCATATTGATACAATGTATTTTCAATCAAAGCGCGATACAAATGACATTTGAGCAACAGTTCGGGAAAATCTTGAAATTGCAGCAATTTGAAAGCCTCATCTAACACTTTTTTTGCGGCTTGCACATTCGTAAAAGTGTAAATTTCGGCTAAATCCGTCAATAAATGTAAGCGTTCAAAAGGATTTTTTGCCGTCTTTAAGTTGTTTGCTAAACGCTGTATTTTTTCAGGGGGCATCATAAAGTAAAATGTATTATTGATAAAAAAAATAATGTTTCATAAAATAATTGCTTATATCGAAAGGGCAACAATATGGCGCAAAATACCCATTATTTGTTCAAGTTCTCGCAACGAATAAATTTTTGTATCAATCTTTAACTCATTGTTTTCCAAGTACAAAAAGAGCCAATCTTGCCCATTTGTTACACACCCATAAATATTATCCATCATACGACCATCTAACGCATTAAAAATCCTTGCGCCCAAAAGTTGTGCAGCGCATTGAGGCACACCCCCTAAAAAATCATCTTTTTTTGCCTCTACAACGGTAAAAATAGGGCTGCTCAAAAAAAATCCTTTTTGCGTGTCTGCACTTAGGATAAAATCACATTCGCCATTTAATCCAATATCGCTATCTGCCTCTAAATTTACGCCTGAGTGAATATTAAAATTTTGCCCACACAACTCCCATACATCAGTCAAAATAGGCGCAATAATCCACTCCGATTTTGCTTTTTCGGTATAAATCGGCAGCCGCTCGCGTATAGCTAACGTATGTTGCAGCCACATACTCGGCGTTAGTGGCTCAATATTGTCAAAAAGTTTCATGCGAATATCCTCAATATGAAACTTTCTACGCAAATCATAAATTGAAAAAGAAGCATAATTCATTTAAAAAATTGTCAAACTAAACTTACTAAGGTGTTTAATTTTTCTAATGCCTTGCCACTTAACAACGCATTTTCGGCTTCTGCAATGCAATCTGTCAAATTAGTATTTGGTTTGATGCAATGAATCGCCAAACCTGCATTAACACTCACCGCATCGTTTTGCGCTTGCGTTCCACCCCCCCTCAGTATCTGCATAAAAATTGCACCTGCTTCGGCTACCGTATCGCCACCAAATAAATCGTTAGGCGTAACTCGTTGTTTGCCAATGCTTTCAGGAGAAAGTAAGGCTTCTTTTTCATTCATTTTCAGTTTAAAATCTCCTGTCAAACTTACTTCGTCATAACCGTCAAGGGCATGAACGATTGCAAATTTTTTATTAGGTATTTGCTGAAAAATGTATTGATACAGTCGTGCCAATTCCAAAGAAAAAACGCCCGTCAGTTGATATTTCGGCTCAGAAGGGTTGACTAATGGACCTAACATATTGAAAAAAGTTTTTACGCCTAATTGCTTGCGAATAGGTCCAACGGTTTTCAAGGCAGGGTGAAAAAGCGGCGCGTGAAGGTAACAAATATTTGCTTTATCCAACTGTCGGCGCAATTTATCCACGTCATTCGTAAATTGATAGCCTAAAAATTGTAATACGTCAGACGAGCCACTCGAAGACGACACCCCTACGTTGCCATGTTTCGCCACTTTATAGCCTGCGCCCGCGATGACGAAACTCGAAAGGGTAGAAATATTGAACGTATTTTTGCCGTCTCCGCCTGTGCCGCATACGTCAATTGTCTCCACGCCCTCCAAATCTACCCTAACGCACAACTCTAATAAGGCTTCTCGAAATCCTTGTAATTCGTCCACCGAAATAGGGCGCATCAAATATACAGCAATAAAAGCCGCAATTTGTGCTTCATTATATTTATTTTGAGCAATATTGACTAATATATCTTTCGCTTCTGCTTTTGATAATTTTTTGTGTTCAAAAAGTTTTGTTAAAATTTGTTTCATTATTTGTTGATATTTTATTAATTGATTTTTAATTTTATAAATATTATTTTAAAATTTAATTTTTCAAAAAAATACTTTTTATATTCGCTGCAAAATAAAAGGTAATTTCTGAACCATGCGTAAGGATTTATCAAAATTCTTTTACAAAAATAAATACCCCTCAGTATAAGCTAAAAAATTTCATCATAAAATTTTTTCAGCAAGAAAATAATATTTTTTACAAATTAACGTTATAAAAAAAAGACACAAATTACTTTTTAATATTAAATTTGCTATCAAAATAGTAAAAATATATTCCATTTTGTTTTATAGTAGCTGACAATGTACTATTTTCGCAGCGTTAAAGGCAACCAAGCACAAAAAAAAATCTAACAAAATAATTGCTTATCGAAACCGCTTTCTCTTAGCAGCTCAATCGCTATTGATATTTTTTATGAATGTTCATGTATCTTTTGCCAAATTTACATGAAATTGGAATATTTTTAGTTGAGCAATCAAGTGTTTTTTACCAACGCTAAAAATCATATTGCCAATAAATACTTTCGTTTTTTTAAGTTTTTCTTAACTGTTACTCTCACAATATATCACGTCTTAATTTTAAAATAATTAAAATGTGTTATGATTATTTTAATATAAAATTTCCTTTTTATTACAAAAACTCATGTTGACTATCAATCTAAAATTTATAATTAAAAATAAAATGCCAATGAATAACATTAAAAAGCAGTTCCTTTGTGCGATATTGATTTTCGCAACTTGGACTATTCATGCAAATAATCCTATTCCCATTGTTTTGCCCACTACCGATAGTTTGCCGCGCGTATTTTTGTTAGGCGAAAAAGACCGCGATTTTGAGAGGGTCAAAACTTCGTATCGTACCACGCTGCTCGAAGCCTGCCAAGGAGATATGGAAACCGCTTATTATACGTGGATGCACATGATGAAGCATTTTGAATCTTATGCCAAACAACAAGGTTACGAACTCGAAGGACTTAAAATGTGGCTTTACGTTTTTTGGAATAAGGACGGCAGCATTGCCCACATCGGTTATTTTTTGAAACCAAACTCTCGCAACTTGCGTGATGAAGAATTGCCCAAATTGACTCAAATATTTGAAGGGTTTAGTAAAACATATCGTTTTCCCCCGCTCAAAGTGGATAAAGGCTTTTCTAACTACACACATGCAAGTTTTCCGATTTTGTTAGAGCAGTGGCCTGCTCAAAACAAACAATAGCCACAAAAAAATTTAAAAAAAACACAAAGGTTGTTTTGTAATATATGCAAAACAACCTTTTTTTGTAGCGTTTTAAAGTGTGTTAGCTGTATAATCAGCCGAAATCTTCGCTTTAAGTAAAGATTTCGAGAAAAATTAGAAATAATATATATTAAAAAAATATAAAAAAGTTTGATAAAAAAATAAAACGTGCAATATTTTTCGTCTAAACTCATAGAAGATGCCGTAACTGCTTTTGCGACTTTACCGGGCATCGGCAAAAAAACGGCTTTGCGGCTTGTCTTACACCTTATCAATCAAGACCGCGAAATTACAGAGGCATTTGTTGACCCTATTTTAAAAATGCGGCATCATATCAAGCGTTGTAAACAATGTCACAATATTTCAGATGAGGAAATTTGCAATATATGTAGTGATACTCGCCGCGATAGGTCGCTTGTGTGCGTGGTTGAGCATATTCGTGATGTCATGGCGATTGAGGAAACGGGGCAGTATCGCGGTTTGTATCACGTACTCGGCGGCGTGATTACCCCTATCGAAGGCATCGGACCGCAAGATTTGGAGGTAGAAAGCCTTATCGAAAGAGTGTCAAAAGGCGAAATAAAAGAAGTAATTATGGCAATCGGTGCTACTATTGAGGGTGAAACCACTATTTTTTACCTTTCAAAACGCCTTGCTTTGCACCCCGTCAAAATCTCTACCTTAGCGCGAGGCATCGCTTTCGGTGGCGACCTCGAATATGCAGACGAGGTGACACTCGGTCGGTCTATCACTGCCCGAATCCCCTACGCACAGCAAAGCCTTTGATAAATAAAATATGACGAAAACAATATGAAGGCTTCAAACGTTACACAATAAAAGGCTAATAATCAAGTATTTATAATTTTTTTCTATACCATATAAAAGGCGCAAACGCATGGAAAATATGCAATTTATGGTAGATTTCAATATACCACTTGGAATACAAGACCAACCCAAATTTCAGCACTTAATCCCTCAACAACGTATGCTCATCAATCAATATTTTATGACAGGTAAATTGGTGAGCTATGCCCTTTCGCTCGAAAAATCGCGTATGTGGGCTGTTTTTAATGCGCAAACCGAAGAAGAAGTGATTGCATTAGTCGAAAAATTGCCACTAACAAAATATATTCGGGATTATGATATTTCAATATTGACTTTTTATAACATCTTATCTAACTCAATTCCTGCTTTTTCAGTTAATTAAAATTATTTTCGCTTTAAATATGAGTTTCAAAATTTATACAAAGACAGGCGACACAGGCGAAACAAGTTTGTTCGGTGGCGCGAGGGTCAAAAAATACCATGAAAGGGTAGAGGCGTATGGCACACTTGACGAACTCAACGCTTTTATTGGGGTCTTGCGCGATGCCTTGATAGAAATGCCCGATAATTATCAAATGTTTTTTTCTGAAATATGTAATGAACTCAAATACATACAAGACCGTCTTTTTACCATTGGCTCTAATTTGGCAAGCGACCCGACACAAGCCCAACTCATCACCCCCGATATAGACGAAAACGACATTTTTAGCCTTGAAAAAAGCATGGATAAAATGGACGAAATACTGCCAACACTCACCAATTTTATTTTACCCGGAGGCAACATTGCCCTATCTTTTGCGCACGTAGCTCGCACCGTCTGCCGCCGCGCCGAGCGATTGATTACGCTGCTTGCAGATGACCCTAACAATCAAATACCCCCCCTCAGTATCCGTTACCTCAATCGCCTTTCAGACTATTTTTTTATGGTAGCCAGATACATCGGTGTTCGGCTAAACATTGCAGAGACCGTATGGAAAGCAAAATATGCCTAAATTGAAAAGTAAAATAGTGACATTGAAATAGCATTGTTAACCCTCAAAAACTTTTTTTGAGCATTAAAAAAGCTTCCGCCAAGTTGGGCGAAAGCTTCTCAATCCAAACAAATAAACACAAAAACTTAATGCAAATGTAGGTCACTAAATAATCTCTTGCAAGTATATACTTTTGAAAATCACTTGTTTAACAAGTCATTAACAGAAATTTTTTTTATAAATATCTTATTTTTTTAATTAAAATCATATTTATACTTTTTTTCAAACAAGAAGATAATACACTATATAAAATTAAAATTTATATAAAATATTTTTGATAATACAATGACATTGAAAATAAACCCTTTTGCATAAAAAAAATTTTATACAAGACTATTTTCCCAACTCCACCGCGCGCCGAAGCGCAGCTTCTGCCCCAAGCACAATTTTTTCTTGCACCTGATTTTCACCAAAACATTTGATAGCGGCTTCGGTAGTGCCTCCCTTTGACGAGACGCGCCCAATCCACTCGTCACACGAAAGGTCGGCTTTGTTATACAAATCTACTGCCCCCGTAAAAGTTTGCCCTACCAACATCTCCGCTTCTGATTGCGAAAAACCCATGCGCGTAGCTGCGTCAATCATTGCACGCATGAAATAATAAATATATGCAGGTCCGCTACCTGAAATAGCAGTAGAGGCATCAATCGCATTTTCTTTTTCTACATATAACGTTTTGCCTGTTGTTGAAAGTAGGTTTTGCACCATGACAAGTTCGAGGCGGGTCACATCGTCCGTAGAGGTGAAAACGGTCATACCTTCGCCCACTTGCGCAGGAAGGTTAGGCATCGCACGCACCACTTTTTTTGCGCCGAGACCTGATTGAATTTTCTCAACCTTCACCCCTGCCATGATGCTCAAAAAAAGTTGCGCCCCCCCCTCAGTAACGGGCTTCATGCGCTCAAATAGAGTGGGTGCATCTTGTGGCTTCACCGCTAAAATCACTAAATCGGGTTCGCGCAAACACTCGTCAGGGTTTGAGTACACCCGCCCTAAATCTAAGGTGCGCAAAAAAGCAGCCCGTTCTTCTGAGCGTTCTAAAAACATCAATTTGGATTTATCTGTTATGTGAGAGCGCAAAAAACTCTGGGCATACGTCAAACCCATATTGCCACCACCAATAATTAAAATTCTCATTGTGAATAGTTATTTATTTGATAATCAATTTTTTACTAATGTCTATTTTTTTATTTTCGATGAATTTTTTTATAAAAATCCATTAGAAAATAAAAAAAAATCGTGCAAAAATACAACGAAGGCGCGACATATAACTTGCTCAAACGCTTTTAAGCGACTAATTTTATTGTTGATTTTGCCAAAGTGCGAACGGTATCATTTTAAGCTATTTTTAACATCATCTTGTCAAAATGTGGATTGTTTTTTGCAACTATTGGCTAAAAATTGTATCTTTGAGGTAGAAAATAAAAAATACATTGTATTCGTTTTGTTTTCATGTAATTTATCTTTCATAAAATTTTTTTCAAAAACAAAATAAAAAAACTTAATAGCAATGAAAAAATTAGCATTGATGTTCGCTTTTGCAGGTCTTTCTACATTCGCTTTTGCTCAAACTGCTCCTACTGCTGACGCAAAATCAGACGCAAAAGCAGAGAAAAAAGAAAAAGCGTGCTGCTCAAAATCTGCTGCAAAGGCTTGTTGCTCAAAAGACAAAGCTGCTAAATGCGACAAATCAGAAGCATCTAAAAGTGAAGCAAAACCTGCTAACAAACAAAAATAATTCGTAATTTTTTGTAGTCTTACGAGTCAAACACAAAAAGAGCAATAGACAAATCATTTGTTTATTGCTCTTTTTGTGTTTTTTTTATGTACCTTTGCTTTCTTTTTTCGCATTTTTAAAAAATATATTGACAAAACTACCATTTTATTGTTTTCAATTTTAGCTAAATAATATAATGCTTTTATTTTTTATTGTACTATATTTGCTCGGTACGGTAGCTTTGGGCTGGTGGTCGGCTCGCTTCGTCAAAAATACCAATGATTTTGTAGTAGGCAGTCGCCGTATGTCGCTCTATGTGGTTGCTTCGGGTTTATTTGCAACGTGGTTTGGGTCAGAAACGGTAATGGGTGCATCTTCGGAGTTTGTCGAAAAGGGCTTGTTTGGCGTAATAGAAGACCCCTTTGGCGCAGCCCTTTGCCTTGTTATGATAGGCATTCTTATAGCACGTCCTTTATATAAGTTAAACTTATATACATTTAGCGATTACTTCAAACAGCGTTTCAACCGAACTACCGAACTTACCTCTGCAATAATGATGATTCCTTCTTATTTTGGTTGGATTGCAGCACAATTTATTGCATTGGCTACTATTATAAATGTCGTGACGCAGGGGCAAATAAGCGTTTCGATAGGGGTTATATTGTGTGCAAGTATTACTATGTTTTATACCTATATTGGAGGTATGTGGGCAGTATCTATCACAGACTTTGTGCAAACACTTATGATTATTCTTGGCATGACCATTTTATTTTTTTCGGTATCTAATCAGGCAGGGGGTATCGTGAAAGTAGTCAATCAAACGCCCGAAGGTTTTTTTAGATTTACGCCCGAAAAATGGACATTTCATAATACTATGGAATATATAGCGGCTTGGATTACAGTAGGTTTAGGTTCAATTCCGCAACAAGATGTATTTATGCGGGTCATGTCGGCGAAGTCTGAAAAGGTGGCGGTTCGAGCTTCTTTTATTTCTGCTTTTATGTATTTGACTATCGCCCTGATGCCCCTGCTCACCGCTCTTTGCGGCAAAATGTTGTATCCCGAACTCGCCACAGGTGACGATGATAAACGCCAAATGTTAATTCCTCAAATGGTGTTGCAGCATGGAGGTTTGTGGCTGCAAGTGCTGTTTTTAGGGGCGTTGATTTCTGCTATTTTGAGTACGGCAAGTGGGGCAATTTTAGCCCCTGCCACCGTCATCGGCGAAAACATCGTCAAACCTATGCGCAAAAATATGACTGATAAACAATTATTATACACCATGCGTTTAGCGGTGGTATTCGTTACGGTTTGTTCGGTTGCGTTTGCTAATATGCAAACAAGTATTTATGAGTTAGTTAGTCAATCGTCAGCAATTAGTTTGGTGTCTTTGTTAGTGCCTTTGATGGGTGGTTTATATTGGAAACGCGCAACAGATATTGGTGCTATCGCCGCTATGATAGTTGGTTTTTTAGTTTGGTTGTCTATCGAAGTGCTGCAAGCCAAAGAAAAAGGGTGGGCGGAAGCATGGCATTTAGATTTGCCCCCTATCATTTATGGCTTATTAGCCAGCATTTTAGCCTTGTTTTTGGGTTCTATTTTTACAAAAAAACAAACCAATTAAATTTAAATTTTCAAGTTTATTATTTTTAATAATCTGAAAATCAATTTTATACCAATGAAAAAAATATTAGTAACAGGAGCAACAGGTTTCATCGGTTCGCATCTTTTGAGGCGATTACTGAGGGGGGGGTATGAAGGGCAAATCGTGGCAATGAAGCGCGAAAAAAGCCGCATGGATTTGGTCGCCGACATTGCCAATAAAGTGCAATGGGTCAACGGCGATATTTTAGATGTGCCATTTTTAGAAGATTTACTGAGGGGGGAAGCAATAAAAAAAATTTTTCATGCGGCTGCAATCGTTTCTTTCGACCCACGTGATAGAAAAGAAATGTATCAAATCAATGTGGAAGGAACGGCAAATATTGTTAATTTAGCCTTAGATTTTGAAATCGAAAAACTCGTATATGTAAGTTCGGTAGCCGCTATCGGGCGACCTGCAAAAGAACCAAACATCAGCGAAAAAACAAAATGGGTTCAATCGGAATTAAATACGCATTATGCTATATCAAAATATCAAGCAGAACAAGAAGTTTGGCGAGGGGCTGCCGAAGGGCTGAAAGTAGCAATTGCCAACCCCGCAACGGTGTTAGGGGCGCAATTTTGGGGGCAAGGCACCGGACGAATGTTTGAGCAAGTATGGAATGGTTTGCGTTTTTATACGCAAGGCGTGACGGGTTTTGTTGATGTGCGCGATGTGGCTGATTTTTTGGTTCGCCTCATGGAAAGCCCGATTTCGGACGAGCGTTTTATTTTGAGCGGTGAAAATATGCCCTATAAAAAAATATTTGAAAACATCGCCAAACATTTGGAAAAGCCGATGCCAAGCATCAAAATCAATCCTTTTTTAGCAGGTTTGGCGTGGCGTATCGAATGGTTAAAAAGTTTATTAAACAATAGTCGCCCACTTGTCACCAAAGAAACCGCTTTGACCGCTCAACACCAATATTTTTATGATGCTGAAAAATCATTAAAAGCCTTTCCTGATTTTCATTATCGTTCTATTGCAGAAAGTATTGCCCAAACTGCTCAAATATTTAAAACTGCTAAATCTCAAAATATTGATTTTGCTTTTTTTAAAAATTAAAAAAATAAATAAATGATTTTAATTGTCAAGGGGGCTATTTATAAAGCAAAAGCGACTTGCCACGTAGCAAGCCGCTTTTTTTAGTTGGTTTTGTTAGATTTTTGTGAGGAAAGTCCTACACATTTATATTTAGCTTTATACTTTTTTCGGAATCACACGTGGCATATATAACACCAATTCTTGCCCTGCTGATAGGTAAGAAGAAGATAAATCGTTCCAAAGCATAATGTTATACGGTGCGCAGTTAAATACTTCTGCCAGCGTTTCGAGGGTTTCGCCACTTCCTACGGTGTAAGTTGTTTTGAAATAGTCGGGGTCATCGTCCAATTTTGGCAAATTTTCGTCAATCACGACTGCCGACACATTAAACGAGCCGCCCGAAGGTTGCGAACCTTCCACCGAAGAAAGCAAATCGTTTACCGCACCCATGACGCGCCGAGGGACGAAAAGATTGAGTCCTTGCTCGGTTGCAGGAATGTAGCCCTCACGATATTGAGGGTTAAGGCTTTCGATAATAGACTGCGGTAGCCCCGTTACTTGAGCAACACTTGACAAAGAAACATATTTATAAACCTTAACGTTATCAATAACTTGCAAATCAACTTTTGGGAGTTGCGGTTTCAAACCATGATATTGATAATATTTCATCAGATAAGTAAATGCCACAAATTTAGGAATATAATTTTGCGTTTCTTGTGGCAAATGTTTTTTTACGGTGTTGAAGTCGCGGCTTCGCGCTTTTTTCATCGCACGCCCAAGATTGCCCACCCCACAATTATACCCTGCAAGCGTAAGTTCCCAATTTTCGTAAGCATTATACATGCGTTTGATGTCTTTAAGGGCGGCTTCGGTAGCGCGAAGGAGGTCGAGGCGTTCATCAACGGTATTATCAATGCGCAACCCAAATTCGCTGCGAACATCGGGCATGAGCTGCCAAATGCCTGTCGCACCTGCGTGCGAAACTACTGAGGGGGAGAGTTCGGTCTCCAAAACGGTGATGTATTTGAGTTCTTCGGGCAGTTTATATTCGTGCAGTTTTTGGTCAAAAATGGAGAAATAAGTGGCAGAGCGACCAATCATTTTTTCGGTATCGCGGCGCGAGCGCAAAAATGACTGTATGCGTTTCATGACATAAGCATCTGTTCGAGGCTCTACTAAGCATTGCATACTCCGAATGCGATTTTCGATTTCGTCATCACTATCAGCGTATTTTTTAGCGGCGATGTTATTGTTTGCCAATACAAAGCTACTTGCAAGGGTCGTTATAGCTGTGAAAATTAGTAGTTTTGCTTTCATGATAAAACGTTTTTAATGAAAAAAAATGTGTCCTTCCATATTCAAATTTCTTTGAAACTGTTATAGTGGTATTGCTTGAAAAATAAAAATTGTGTCAAAAAAAATTATTAAATCTTTTAAATCCTTCTTATTTGTAAAGTGACGAAAGGGCTAACTCTGTCAGTAAGTAGCCAAATATAGTAACAAAATTAAGGGTTAGTAAATTGTGTGATATGCTTTTTTGATAGTATATTTTGTCTGAAAAAATTTGATTTACAGGGTATTTTGTAAAAAAATAAAAATATATATTAAAAAAGCATATAAAATAGTGTAAAGTGTTAATTTAGTAAGAATTGCGGGATAGGCAATCTATAAAGTAGTTGGTTTGGTTTTTATAGTAGCTAAAATTTTTTGTAAAATTTACAATGAAATCTATTCGTAAAAATTTGGTTGTTCGATTGTTCAGAAACTTGGTTTTACCACAAGCAATACATTTGGGGTTTGCCTACATAATAGGGTATTCTACATTTATTCTACAAAGTTAGTGCAATGCGTCTATATATTTATATTTTTTGTGAATAAAATTTTAATAAAAATCAAAATTTAGTGAAAAATTTTGCAAACAATAGACCTTCATACTAAAAATTTGAATATAAATTTTACTTATTGTTCTTATTTTTTTAAATAAGAAATTGATAATCAATAGCTTATGTATATTTTTTTGTGCTAAAAAAATATAATTGCTTGATAATCAATGCTTTAGTTTTCACAAAATTTTTGTAAGCAATGATACAATCAGATTAGAAAAAAGCGTACCAAGTTTTTACTTATTTTTCGTTTTTGTATGCACAAGCTAATTTTAGTGCTTGCTTACTGAGGGGGGGGGAATTGTTTGCGTTGTGTGTCGTAATCTATTAACCCCCTTTTTATTGAAACGAAAATATCTTGTTGATTGTTATGGTTTTAACTTATCAACAAGATATTTTCGATAATTTTTTGGCTTAATTTGGTGTTTTTTCGTCTTAATATATAATTTTTTTTATTTTTAAATAAAACGAAAACACAAAGCAAAATAAGTAGTTATTATAAAATAAACGCTCTTATGAAATAGTATAACAACTTGATTTTCAAGGCTTTAAAGTCCTTTCCTTTGTAGAGGATTTAGGTGGGGCTACTTATATCTTAAACGGCTACATCATACTCACGAAGCGCGGAATTAAGCGAAGTTTTTTTATCAGTGCTTTCGCTGCGTCTGCCGATGATAAGCGCGCAAGGCACTTGATAATCGCCTGCGGCAAACTTTTTAGTGTAAGCCCCCGGAATTACGACTGACCGAGCAGGAACGCGACCTTTATAAACCACAGGCGTATCGCCCGTAACATCAATAATGTGTGTACTATTTGTTAACACTACATTTGCGCCAAGTACCGCCTCGCGCTCTACACGCACCCCCTCGACCACAATACACCGCGACCCGATAAAACAATCGTCTTCGATGATAGTCGGGGCGGCTTGTGGCGGTTCTAATACGCCTCCGATGCCCACACCTCCGCTCAAATGCACATTTTTCCCAATTTGAGCGCAAG
>JACCEC010819191.1_pt1 | contig 21721 bp, 18 predicted proteins | sample 7450121 | NCBI WGS metagenome assembly JACCEC01 (sample SAMN15323455, study PRJNA562643) | freshwater metagenome | isolation source: river surface water | place: USA:Blue River Watershed | collected 2017-08-18 | reverse complement strand
GTGGAGATCCTGCCGGGCGGGCCGGGCGCGGGCATCAAGTTGAAGGTGGCGAAAGGCGACGCGGATTTCGGGATGAACCGGAGCTACGACGTGATTCTGGCCGCGAGCCAGGGGCTGCCGTTGACGATCGTGGCGGCGACGCTGCAGCACGATCCGCTCGCGCTGATGGTGCATGACGAGAGTCCGGTGAAGACCTTCCGGGACCTCAACGGACGCGTGATCGTGGGGAATGTGGGGCTGGCGTATTTTGCATTTCTCGAACGCAAGCTGGGGCTGAAGTTCGAGAAGCGGCAGAGCACGTATGGCATGGGGGAGTTCCTCGCGAATCCCGAGCTGATCCAGCAATGCCTCGTGACGAACGAGCCCTTTTTCGCGCGGCAGCACGGGAAGAAAGTGCGCGTGCTGCCGCTGCGCGACGCGGGCTACGACAGCTACGATGCGTTGTTCTGCCGGCGGGAGTTGGTCCGCGAATCGCCGGACGTGGTGCGGGCGTTTGTCTGGGCGTCGATCCGCGGCTGGCGCGACTACCTGGATGGGAACCCGGCGCCGGGAAATGCGGAGATCCTGAAGCGAAACTCCCAGATGACGGCGGAGCAGCTCGAGTTTTCGCGCAGCGAGTTGATCATCCGCTCGCTGGTGCACGGCGATCCCGAGCGGGACGAGGACATCGGGCAGATCTCGCTGGGGCGGATCGGCCAGGAGATCGAGTTGCTGACCACGCTCCGGATTCTGGATCGGCCGATGGCGGCGTCGCAGGTCGCGACGAAGGAGTTCCTGCCGCCCTTGCGGGCGGCGGTGGGCGGGGCGGGCACGGGCCGGATGGGTCGCTGAGGCTCCGGATCGGCGAGGGCAATTTCCGCCCAGCGTCGGCCAATCGACGCGGTGCAGGGGACGCCGTGCGGAATAGAATGCGGGCATGAACCTGCCCCTTCACGTCAATGTTGCGCAGTATCCCCGCCGGGTGCGCTGGGTCATGGCGGCCGCCTGGGTGTTGATTCTGGCCAAGTGCGTTCTGATCTCGTGGGTCGTGGAGCGGTATCACATGCCGTTCAACGCGGCGTGGATCATCGCGCCGACCCTGGTGTTTGCAGGACTGGCGACGGTGCTGTGGCTGACGCACCAGGAGGATTGAGTGTCCGGAGCGCTGAGTGAAAAAACTCAGCCCGCATGGGCCTGAGTGGCGATAGGTGCGTTCGTAAGTTCGGATTGCCTGCGGGCCGGTGGGGGCTTTGCTCCGCCGGATGGATCTGGATACCCCGGGACTGGATGAATTTCTCGTGCAGCAGTGCCGGGATTTCGGGGGCAACGTGGAGGTGGAAGCCGGGTTGTGGGCGTTGATCGGGATTCCGAGCGGCGACGCCGGGGCGGGGGAACTGGCGCGCGAGCTTCTGGCGGAGGCACCGTTTCCGTATGAGGAGGGGGCGTCGGAGGACGATGCCTGGCGGATCTACTATGTGGGGGCGGCGCAGCGGGTGGACGCGATGCACTGGCTCGACGACTGGCGGCGGCGCGCCGCCGGCGAAGTGCGGGACCCTTCACCGGCGCAGCAGGGGTGGCTGCACGACGTCGTGGAGTCGGCCACGCCGCACCGGGTGGTGCAGCGGCTCGCGGAGGAGCACACGGCGGGGCGGCTGCCGGCGGGCTGTGTGCGGGCGCCGCGGGAAGTGCGGGCGCTGCTGGACCGGCTGCATGGACGGGAGCCGCTGTATTACGCGGCGTTCCAGCAGCTGCTCGAGCACCACCTGATCGATCTCGTCGTGCTGCTGCAGCAGGTGATCGCGGAGGACATCGAGCTGACGAACGAGGCCGTGCTGGGCGCGCTGTCGCGGGATCCGTTTCTGCAGACGCGGCAGACGGCGGCGGTGGAGATCCGGCGGCGGCTGGTCGAGTATCACGTGATCAACTCGCTCGATCAGCAGAAGAACACGGCGATCGCGAATCCCTACGCGGCGGCCCTGGATGTGATGCAGCACGGCGAAAGTCTGAGCCTCGCGCTCGACGGCACGAGCGTGACGGTGAGTGCGGCGCGTTTCGTGCAATCGATCCGCTCGATCCGCCGCAACATCTACAAAGGCGGCGCGCTGGAGCAGTTCGACACGCAGGCCCCGTGGATGCAGGCGGAGATCGCGCTGCCGTTTCGTTTCGTGAAACGGCAGCTGGAACTGCGCCGCGGGCTGGCGACGCTCGACGGGTTGTTCATGCTCGAGCGGGCGGTGGCGTTGTAGCCGCGGGGAATCCGGGGGCTGCGGCGGGCCGCGCGGCGGCGACGGCAACCGGCGCGGAGGAATTGGCAGGGAAGAGGGGGTGTGCGCGCTTGCGGGCCGGGTGGGGTGGCGCAGGCTTTTTCTCCGCATGAAGAGTTCGAGCGAGTCGGCGGACGCAGGGCTGAGCCGGCGGAGTTTTCTGCGGCACGCGGCGCTGGCCGGGGCGGCGACGCTGGCGGGTCGCGGGATGCGTGCGGCGGACGATACGGTCACGCTGCCCTTTGCGAACGGCACGCGGAAGCTGGCGACGTTTCCGCAGAAGCGGCCGTTGATCCTGCTCACCTCGCGGCCCCCGCAGCTGGAGACGCCGTTCGCGGTGTTCAATGAAGGGCTGCTCACGCCGAACGACGCGTTTTTCGTCCGTTATCACCTGAGCGACATCCCGACGGAGGTGGATCCGGCGACGTTCCGGCTGAAGATCCGCGGCAAGGTGAATCAGGCGCTCGAGCTCTCGCTCGACGAGATCAAGCGTCTGGGCACGCCGATCGAGTATGTCGCGGTCAACCAGTGCTCCGGCAACAGCCGCGGTTTCTTCCAGCCGCGCGTGAACGGCAACCAGCTCTCGCACGGAGCGATGGGCAACGCGCGCTGGACCGGGATTCCGGTGAAGACGCTGCTGGAAAAGGCGGGGCTGGCGAAAGAGGCGCGGCAGGTGGTGTTCGACGGTCTCGATCGGGCGCCGATGGACGCCACGCCGGATTACCTCAAGGCGCTGGATGTGGATCATGCGGCCGACGGCGAAGTGATGCTGGCGTGGGGCATGAACGGGCAGGACCTGCCGATGCTGAACGGTTATCCGCTGCGCCTCGTGGTGCCGGGATACTTCGGCACGTATTGGGTGAAGCACGTGCACGACATCCAGGTGATCGAGGCGGTGTTTACCGGCTTCTGGATGCAGTCGGCTTACCGCGTGCCGGACACGCCGGCGCGGGCGATCGCGCCCGGGACGACGGCGAAGCGGACCGAGCCGATCGAGCGTTATGCGATCCGGTCGTTCATCACGAGCGTGCTGCCCGGAGCGACGTTGCCGGCGGGGCGCGAGGTCGCGGTGCGGGGCATCGCGTTCGACAGCGGGCACGGGATCCGCGAGGTGGCTTTCTCGAGCGACGAAGGCCGGACGTGGCGGGTCGCGGAGCTCGGGGCGGACATGGGGAAGTATGGTTTCCGCGAATGGCGGATCGGCTTCACGCCCGGGCGGCGCGGGAAACACACGCTGATGGCGCGGGCGTTGAACCGGATCGGGGAGACGCAGCCGATGGAGCCGCTGTGGAATCCGGCCGGTTATCTGCGCAACGTGGTGGAGCGCGTGGAGGTGGAGGTCGTATGAAGACTCTGGTGACGCTGATGATTTTGGCCGCGGGCGCGCTGGCGGCGGCGCCGGTGAAAATCGTGCTGCCGCCGGAGACGGCGAAGCTGGTCGAGTCGCCGTTGCCGGGCTACGCGCTGGCGCAGGCGATGTGTCTCACGTGCCATTCCGCGGAATACCTGCTGTATCAGCCGCCGACCTCGCCGCGGACCTACTGGCAGGCGACCTTGACGAAGATGCAGAAGACCTTTGGCGCGCCGCTGCCGGACGAGATGGTGCCGCCGATCCTCGAGTATCTGGTGAAGACCTACGGCGCGGAACGCGACGGTGCGAAGGCGGCGGCGCCGGCCGTGACGGGCGCGACCGGCACGGCGGATCCGGCGGGAAAAAAGGCGCCGTAGAGGAAGGACGGCGCCTGACGGCGTGAGGCGGACGCGGCGGGCTTACATCCAGCCGGGGCGATATTCCTTCGTGATGAACTGATTCGCGTCGGGGAGGTTGGTGACCTTCATGGCGGCGGCGTCCCACTCGATGCGGCGGCGCGAGCGGATGGCGACGTTGGCGAGGAGGACGGCTTCGGTGAACGGGCCCGAGTAGTCGAAGTTGGAGCCGGGCTTGGGGCCGCCCTTGCAGCCGAGAATCCATTCGGCGAACGGTCCGCCCTGCACGCGCGGGATGGTCTTGGCGGGGAGGGTGCGCGTGAGTTCGCGCATCTTGGCCTCGGGGATGATGCGGACGGAGTCGTAGTAGAAGCTGCAGAGGACGGTCGCCTTGCTGCCGAAGAGGATCGTGCCGGCCTCGGGGTCGAGGTTGCGGCCGACTTCGAACTGCGGCGGGAGCGGGGGCATGAGGCCGCCGTCGGACCAGGTATATTTCACGGGGGGCATCGCGCCGCGCGCGGGGAAATAGTTGGTGACGATCGCGGCGTGCGGGGTGGCGTCGTCGGTGGCGCCGGTGGACATCGCCTCGACGGCGGTGGGGGCGCCGAGGTTCAGGGCCCAGTAGGCACCGTCCATGATGTGGCACGCGACGTCGCCGAACGCACCGGTGCCGAAGTCCCACCAGCCGCGCCATTTCAGGCCGGGCATGTAGGCGGGGTCGTAGGGGCGGTCCTTGGCGACGCTGAGCCAGGCGTCCCAGTTGAGCGACTTGGGCACGACCGGGACGAACTTGGAGTGGTCGGGCTTCCGGTAGGAGCCGACGGGCTCGCGCCAGAGCGGGAAGAACGGCCGGTTGGTCCAGCTGACGACCTCGCGGACCTCGCCGAGGACGCCGGCCTCGACCCATTCCTTGAGCACGCGGCAGCCTTCGCCGGCGTGGCCCTGGTTGCCCATCTGGGTGACGACTTTTTTCTGGCGGGCGAGGCGCGTGAGTTCGCGGGCTTCCCAGACGGTGTGCGTGAGGGGCTTCTCGACGTAGACGTGTTTGCCGAGCGCGAGCGCGGTCATGGCCGCGGGGAAATGGCTGTGGTCGGGCGTGGAGATGGTGACGGCGTCGATCTTGTTGCCGAGCGCATCGAACATTTTCCGGTAATCGTTGAAGCGCGGCGCGGACTTCAGGCGCTCGCCCTCGGCGGGGAATTTGTCGGCGACGGATTTGATCGAGCCATTGGCGCGCTCCTCGTCGACGTCGCAGATCGCGACGACGTTCTCGTCCTTGATGCCGGTGAGTGCCGCGCCGCCGCGGCCGCCGGCGCCGATGACGGCGACGTTGAGGCGGTTGTTGGGGGAGGCGTTGCCCGGAGTGCCGCCGGCCTGGGCGCGGAGGATGGCGGGAAACGCGAGGGCGCTGGCGGCGCCGGTGGTCTTGAGGAAGGTGCGACGGGAGGTGTTCATCGGGGGGAGGGGGTTCGAACTGCTGCCGGACCGCGGATCACAGGTGCGGCGCAGCGGCGCGGCAATTCCAGAGTGCGGGGTGCGGACGGACGCGCGGCGCGGAGCAGTTCGCGATTGCGCGGCACGGGAAAGCCTTTGGATTGAGCCGGTGAATCTGCACGTCCTCCCGGCGGGACCGATCCAAACGAATGCCTATCTGCTCACCGAGCCCTCGCGGGGCGAGGCGGTGCTCATCGATGCGCCGGGAGACGTGTGGGCGCAGGCGAAAGAAATTCTGGCGCAGGAGAACTGCGCGCTGAAGGAGCTGTGGATCACGCACGGCCACTGGGATCACATGCAGGGCGGTGCGGAGGTGGTGCGGGAGTCCGGCGCGGCGGTGAAGGCGCACGCGGCCGACCGGCCGTTGATCGAGACGCCGGAGGTCATGGAGCGCTTCATGCGCGAGCGGCTGAACCTGCAGCCGGTGAAGGTCGATGCCTGGATCCAGCAGGGCGATCGCTTCGATGTGCTCGGCACGACGGTCGAGGTGCGGCATGTGCCGGGGCACTGTCCGGGGAATGTGCTGTTCTATTTCGCGGCGCTCGGCGCGGCGTTTGTGGGCGATGCGCTGTTCCATGGCAGCGTCGGGCGGACGGATCTGCCGGGCGGCGATTTCGAGCAGCTCGAGCGGGCGATCCGGGAGCAGATCTACACGCTGCCGCCGAAGACGGTGGTGTTTCCCGGGCACGGGCCGCGGACGACGGTGGAGCACGAGCGCACGACGAATCCTTATGTCAGCGGCTGAACACGAGGGCTTCATGCGCCGGGCGCTCGCGCAGGCGCGGTCGGTGTGGGGCGCGACGCACCCGAATCCGATGGTCGGCGCGGTGATCGTCGAAGAAGGCCACGTGGTCGCCGAGGGCGCGACGGCGCCGGATGGCGGACCGCATGCGGAGCGGCTGGCGCTGTTGAACCGCGGCAAGACACCCCGGCCCGGGGCGACGCTGTATGTGACGCTCGAGCCCTGCTGCACGCACGGGCGCACGGGCGCGTGCACCGAGGCGATCATCGCGTCGGGCATCAAGCGGGTGGTGGTGGGCGCGACGGATCCGAATCCGGCGCATGCGGGTCGCGGTTACGGGGTGCTGCGCGCGGCGGGCATCGAGGTGATCACGGGCGTGCTGGAGCGGGAGTGCAGCGACCTGAACCTGATCTTCAACCACTGGATCACCTCGGGCGGGCCGTTGATCGCCGCCAAGGCGGCGGCGACGCTCGACGGCAAGATCGCGTGCCGCACGGGGGAGTCGAAGTGGATCACGACCGAGGCCTCGCGGGCGGACGTGCATCGCTGGCGGCGGCTGTTTCCCGGGATCGCGGTCGGGGCGATGACGATCCTGAAGGACAACCCGCGGCTGACGGCGCGCCGGGCGGGCGAGGAGGAGTGGTGTCCGTGGCGGTTCGTCTTCGACGGACTGCTGCGCACGGTGGTGGACAAGTTTCCGCCGGCGGTCTTCACGGACGAATTCCGCGAGAAAACGATCGTGGTCACGACGCCGCACGGCGGGCTGGGTTATGTGCGCAAGCTGCGCGAGATGGGCATCAAGGTATGGATCTTCGAGTCGCCCTCGCAGCGGGTGTCGTTTGCGGATTTCCGGAAGAAGTGCGCCGAGGAGCGGATCGCGGGCGTGTATGTCGAGGGCGGGGCGCAGCTGATCAGCGAGTTTCTGCGGGCGAAGCAGCTCGATTACCTGTTCGCGTATCACGCGCCGGTGCTCTTCGGCGACGACAAGGCGAAGACGATCTTCAGCGGCCTGCGGCCGGAGCGGCTCGACCAGGCGGTGCGGCTGGCCGACGTGCGGCACGAAGCGTTCGACGGCGACATCCTGATGCGTGGGCGCGTGCAGTATCCCGAAAAGCTGCTGATCGACGAGACCGCCTTCGGCGTGCGTTGAGCGCGGACGCGGGCGGGAGGTCGCCGCCGGTTCCGGCCGGCCGCGCGCGGAGGGCGGGAGCACCCATTTTATGAGCAAACTACCCCTGATGTTCACCGTGGCCTGCCTGCTGGCGGGCGGACTCGGCGCGGGCCGCGCGGCCGAAGGCGATTTCCCGCCGCACCCGGATGCGTTGAAACAGCCGGGCGTGCCGGCGGGCGAGCTGCTGAAGTTCGAGTTCGCCGGGTCGAAGGTATTTCCCGGCACGACGCGCGAAGTGACGGTGTATGTGCCGAAACAATACGACCCGGCCAGGCCGGCGTGCGTCTACGTGAACCAGGACGGCGTGCAGTGGGGGGCGCCGGTGGTCTTCGACAACCTGATCGCGAAAGGCGACATCCCGGTGCTGGTCGGCGTGTTCGTGCGGCCGGGCGTGGTGAAGGCGCAGCAGCCGGCGACGCAGCTGGACCGGTTCAACCGCAGCTACGAATACGACGGCCTCGGCGACGCCTACGCGCGTTTCCTGCTCGAGGAGCTGCTGCCGTTTGTGGAGACGAAGGCGACCGCCGACGGGCGGCCGATCCGGTTGTCCAAGGCGGGCAAGGACCGGGCGATCGGCGGCTCGAGCAGCGGGGCGATCGCGGCGTGGACGGCGGCGTGGGAGCGGCCGGATGCGTTTACGCGGATCTTCAGCAACGTCGGGACTTTTGTCGGGCTGCGGGGCGGCGACCGCTACCACACGCTCGTGCGCAAATACGAACCGCGGCCGCTGCGGGTGTTTCTCGTCGACGGTTCGAACGACAACAACATCTACGCCGGCGACTGGTGGATGGCGAACCAGACGCTGCAGCGCGCGCTGGAGTTTGCGGGCTACGACGTGCGGCACGTCTGGGGCGAGGGCGGGCACAATGCGAAGCACGGGACCGCGGTGTTTCCGGATGCGATGCGCTGGCTCTGGCGCGGCTGGCCGGAGGCGCCGAAGCCGGCGGCCACGACGAAGAACACGGTGCTGGCGCAGGTGCTGATCCCGGGCGAGGAGTGGGAACTGGTGGGCGAGGGTTACCGGCTGTCCGAAGGGCCCGCGGTGAACGCCCGGGGTGAAGTGTGGTTCACGGACATTCCGAATTCGAAGGCCTACCGGCTCGATGCGGCGGGCAAGCCGGTGCTCGCGCGGGAGAACACGAACCGCTCCAACGGGCAGGCGTTCGGGCCGGACGGGCGGCTGTATGCGGTCGAGGGCGGGGCGCAGCGGGTGGTGGCGATCGATGCGGCGGGGAAGGTGTCGGTCATCGCGGAAGGCTTCGCGGGCAACGACCTCGTGGTCGCACGCAACGGCAACATCTACGCCACGAATCCGCCGGCCGGAAACGCGCCGGCCAGCGAGACGAGCAAGGTGTGGCTGATCCGGCCGGACGGCACGAAGCAGGTCGTCGACACGGGGATCCGTTTCGCCAACGGCGTGACGCTTTCGCCGGACCAGTCGCTGCTCTACGTGGCGGACTACCGGTCGCACTGGGTTTACAGCTTCGTGGTGCAGCCCGACGGCACGCTCGCGCAGAAGCAGAAGTATTATTGGCTGCATGCGGGCGACGAGGTGGACGACAGCCGGGCGGACGGCATGAAAGTAGACCGCGACGGGCGGCTGTGGGTGGCGACCGGGATGGGCATCCAGATCTGCGACCAAGCCGGGCGCGTGAATGCGATCATCCCGACGCCGAACGGCCGGATCACGAACCTGTGTTTCGGCGGACCGAAATTCGATGTGGTCTATGCGACGTGCGTGGACCGCGTTTACCGGCGGAAATTCAACGCGGTGGGTGCGCATGCCTGGGATGCACCGCACAAGCCGGCGGCGCCGCGCTTGTAATTCGGAGGGCCGGGCACACGGAGGTTACCGGATGCCGGAACCCCTTCCAGATCCGCCCCGTGGCTTCATCTGCCCGACCCTCCGGGCGGGGACGCTGCGGGGCCGCGGGCCGACGGCACGCGGGTTGAATACCGGAAACGTGGTAGTTGGGGCGGCGTGGGGCCGCGACGTGTGAACCTTCCGGAACCGCGGGCCGGCGCTTGCGGCTCCGGCAGAGGGAGGATCAGCGGACCTTGCGCAGGGCGGACATGAAACGGCGCACGCGCGCGGGGTCGACCGGGGCGCTCCAGTGGCCGCCGACTTTGAAGGCGGAGCCGACGATGAAGCCGTCGGCGAACGGGGCGAAGGCGGCGACGTTTTCGGCGGTGACGCCGGAGCCGAGGAGGACGGGGAGGCGGGTGGCGGCGCGGACTTCCTGGGCGTCGGCGGGTTTGGGGGCATCGCCGGTGACGGCGCCGGTGACGATCACGGCGTCGCCGCGGAGAAACTCGACGGCGTGCGCGGTCTCGCCGATGCCGACGTCGGCGGTGAGGGCGTGGGAGCTGTGTTTCTTTTTGATGTCGGCCCAGACCTGGACGCGTTCGGCGCCGATGGCGCGGCGGAAGCGGAGGAGCTCGGCGGCGCAGGACTCGAGGATGCCCTCGTCGGCTACGTGAGCGAAGGCGAAGGCTTCGGCGCGGATAAAGTCGAGGCCGGCGGCGTGGGCGACGGCGAGGGCGTCCTGATTGGCGCCGGCGAGGATCTGGAGGCCGCAGGGGAGCCGGGTGAGTTCCTTCACGCTGCGGGAGAGGATCGTCATGGCGGCGACGATCTCGGGGCCGACGCGGCCGCGGAGGTAGGGCGTGTCGTGCATGTTTTCCAGCATGACGGCATCGACGCCGGCGTCGCGGTAGAGCCGGGCTTCGCGGAGCGCCTGGCGCTCGAGGTCGCGCAAGGAAAGGCGCGCGGCCGGCGTGCCGGGAAGGGCGCCGACGTGGATCATCGCGATGACGGGCTGGGCGGTGCGGAACGGGCGGGGGAGGCGAGGCATGGAAATCAACGTGGGCGCCCGGTGGTCCGGCCGCGGCGGCGCTGGGGCGCGGGGGATTTTTTGCGCGGGCCGGGCTCGATGCCGAGACGCGGATCCAGCCGGCGGGCGAGGGCGACGAGGCGGGTGGCGTCGCGCTCGAAGGTCGGCGCGCTCTCGGGCAGGTAGAGCCACTTGGGCAGGATCGCGTGCGGCGCGAGCGCGGGAAACTCGGCGACGAGCGCGGCGTGGTGTTCGCGGCCGGTGCAGACGAGCACGCCGCGCCACGGTTCTTCGCCGGCGCAGAAGCAGAGCATCAACTTCCCACCGAGATATGCGGCCTTGGCGCCGAACATCGTGCGGAGCACGAAGGTGGGCTCCGACTGCAGCGGCTCCCACAGCCATTCGTGCCGGTGCGGGATCCTGATCTGGGCGCGCGCGGGACGCATCGGGCGGAGGCTGGGCAGCGCGAGGTGGGGAGTCAAAGTCGCGGGCGGGAGCGGCGGGATCCGGATGGTCCCGCTATTTCGCCGGCGAGTCGGCGGGAGGGTCGGCGACCGGCACGAGGCGGGCGATGCGGCCGGGATTGTTGAGTGCGACGTAGAGCAGGCCGTCGGGGCCGGTGGCGACATCGCGCACGCGGCCTTGCTCGCTGAAGAGAACTTCCTGATGGACGACGCGATTATCCTCGAGGACGACGCGGCGGAGATGCCGGCCGACGAGGCTGGCGATGAAGAGGTTGTTTTTCCACGCGGGGTAGCGGTCGCCGGCGTAGAATTCGATCGCGGCGGGCGCGATCGAGGGCGTCCAGCTGACGATGGGCCGCTCCATGCCTTCGCGCGCGGTGCCCTCGATGCGTTCGGTGGATTGCGCGAGTCCGTCGGAAATCGTGGGCCAGCCGTAGTTCCGGCCGGGGAAGATGACGTTGAGTTCGTCGCCGCCGCGCGGGCCGTGCTCGGTCGACCAGAGCTGGCCGGTGACGGGGTGAAACTGCAGGCCTTGCGCGTGACGGTTGCCGAGGGTCCAGATCGAGGGCCAGGCGCCTGCGTGATCGAGGAAGGGATTGCCGGGAGCGGGGCGGCCATCGTCGAGCACGCGGTGGATTTTGCCGAGGGGACTGGCGAGGTCCTGGGCGTGGGCGGCGTTGCCGCGGTCGCCGAGCGTGAAAAACAGGTGACCGGCGGCGTCGAAAAGAAACCGGCTGCCGTAGTGGCTGGTGTCGCGGAAATAGAAGGACTGCGGGGCGCGGAAGAGCGTGGACTCGTCGGTCCACGCGCCGTCGCGGATGCGCCCGCGCACGATCACGGTCATGGAGGTCTGCGGGTTCTGGCCGAGCTCGGTGTAGGCGAGATAGAGCCAGCCGTTTTCCGCGTAGCGCGGGTGGGCGATGAGATCGAGGTAGCCGCCGTCCTGTTTCACGAACGGCACGGGGGTGCCGCGGATGGGGTCGGGCAGGAGTTTTCCCTTTTCGATGACGCGGAGCACGCCTACGCGGTCGCTGACGAGGATGCGGTCGCCGGGCAGAAAAACGATGCTCCACGGCGTATCGAGCGGGCCGGCGAACGTCTCGAGGCGGAACGTCTGGCGCTGGCTGTGAAACGTGACGACGTCGGGCGGCGGCACGTTGACGGGGACAAGGCCGAGGGCGAATTGGCGGCTGCGGCGGCGGAGGTAGGTGAGCAGGCTGCGTTGCTCGGCGTCGGTGAGCACGCCGGTGAACGGCGCCATGCCGGCCTGCGGGAAGCCGTTGGCGATCGCGCGGAGGAGGCTCTCGTCGTCGGCGCCGTATTTCCAGACGTCGTCGAGCAGGCTGGGCGCGGTGCCGCCGGTGAGATTGGGGCCGTGGCAGCCGGCGCAGAACTCGGCGGCGAGCTGGGCGGGATCGCGGCCGCGGGGTTGGGCGTGAAGCGGGGCGACGAGGCCGGCGACGAGCAGCAGGACCGCGAGCGGACGTGGGGTGGGGCGCCACATGGGGCGCGGATGTGATGGGCCGCGGAAGGCGGGTTCAAATCCGATTTTCCCGGGCTTGTTGAAAAGCGGAGGCGAGATGAGCGCTTGAATCCGACTCGGGCCGACCGTCTGATGCGGCGCAATGAAGTCCCTTTCCGTGCTGATCGCCGATGACGAGGAGCGCATCGCCGCGCTGGTGCAGCTCTGTGTGGAAGGCGAAGGCCATCGGGCGACCTGCGTCGGCAATGCGACCGCCGCGGCGGAAGCGATGACGCGGGAGAAGTTCGATCTCGTGATCACGGACATCCTGATGCCGGGCGGCGACGGCCTGGACCTGATCCGGCACGTGAAGCAGACGCAGCCGCAGGCGCGGATCCTCGCGATCTCGGGCGGCGGCCGGGTGCTCGCGTGGGACGATTGCCTGAAGTTGGCGACGGGCTTCGGGGCGCACTTCGCAATCATGAAGCCCTTCAACCGCGAGCGGCTGCGGCTGGCGATCGAGCAGGCGATGACCGTGCGGCCGGACGAGAGCTGACGCGCGGCGGGCGGGCGCTGCCGGTTTCCGGTTGGTGTTCTCCGGTGCGCGAGGACAGCGTGCGCGGATGAGCAAGGCACTCTGGGCAATCGGCTTGGCGGGACTCGGGATCGGCGGCGCCGTGGTGGCGCTGCAGCAGGCGGACAATCGGGTGTTGCGCCGGGAGGTGGAGCTGCTGCGCAGCGAGGTGCAGATGGCGGTGCGTGCGCTGGAGCGGGAGACGAGGTCGGCGCCCGTCGCGGTGCCGGAGCCGGCGAGCGGGGCGGGGGCCGCGGGTGCGACCGGGATCGCGCCGGAGGAGCTGCGGCGGCTGCGCGAGGAGCTGGAAGGGCTGCGGAAGACCGCGCAGGCGTTGAACCGTTTTGCGGAGATGGCGCAGCTCGCGCAGTCGGCGAAGGAGCTGGAGAAATCGACCGGGGGCGTGGGGGTGAAGATCATCCCGGCGGCCGAGCTGCGCAATGTGGGCAAGGCGACGCCGGAGGCGGCGACGCAATCGGCGCTGGCGGCCGCGATCGCGGGCGATGTCGACGCGGTGGCGGGCTCGCTGGCGTTTACGGATTCGGCGCGGGCGAAGGCGGATGCGTGGTTCGGGACGCTCTCGGAGCGCGTGCGGCAGGAGTATGGTTCGGCGGAGAAAGTGATCGCGCTGATGATGGCGCGCGATGCGGCGGGCCTCACGGGTCTGCAGGTGCTCGGCGCGCGGGAAGTCGCTCCGGACAACGTGGGCGTGCGGATCCGTTTCGCGTCGGAGCAGGGCACGAAGGACGACACGCTCGTGCTGCGCCGCGCGGCGGAGGGCTGGCGGCTGCTGCTGACGGACCAGGCGGTGGAGTCGATGGCGCGGAAGGTGAGCGGGAAGAAGTGAGGCGGAGGCGGCGAATTTCGGATTTCGGATTTGGGATCGCGGATTTTGGAGTTGGGCGCGGGGCGGAGGGGAAAAACGAAAACCCCCGGCGCCGCCTCTCGCGGGCACCGGGGGTTCGCTTCAGTTTCCGGCCGACCCGGCTGAAGGGCCGCCGAAAGCGGGGAGGTGCCTTACGGCACTTCGTAGATCTCCACGAGCGCCTCGCCGGCGGTGGCGCCGGTCGCGGCGGTGATCTGCATGGTGTAGCTGCCCGGATTGAGCAGGGCGAGGGTGGCGGCGTCGGCCGAATCGCCGCTGAGCGCGAATGCGCCGACGAACTCGCGGGCCTGCAGCATCTCGGTGACGAAGTCGGCGCCGGACCAGTTGTCGTTCACGAGCACGGAGCGCTGGTTGTTGTCGAAGATCTCGAGCTTCGGGTCGGCGATGGTGCTGGAGACGCCGAGCTGGGCGAGGGTCGGGCCGACGCCGCGGGCGAGAATCGTGAGCTTGCTGTCGCCGGCGCCGGCGATGTTGAGGCCGAGGATCAGCGTGGCTGCGCCGGTGCCGGTGGGGCCGCGGACGGAGACGTTGCTGAACTTGCTGCCGCCGGAAACGTTGCCGAGGTCGTAGACTTCGAAGAGCACGACGCCGCCCTGGTTGGTGTTGCTGAAGACGTGGATCGAGTAGGGCTTGCCGGCATCGAGTTCGAACACGGCGGCGGCGTCGCGGCTGCCGTTGGGCAGCGAGAACGCGCCGACGGCGGCGAAGGACGAGGCGATGGCGGGCGACCAGTCGTTGTTTTCCGCGATGCGCGTGGCGCCGTCGTAGAGTTCGAACTTCGGATCCGCCATGGTGCCTTCGACGCCGAAGGCGGCGAGGCCGGGGCCGACGGCGCGGATGAGGACGCGCTTCTTGCCGGTGCCGGCGACGAAGAATGCGGGGATCACGCGGTCGCCGCCGCCGATCTCGATGCGGCCGGAGAGATTGCTGAGGCGGGCGGCGTTGGGATCGATGCGCACGGTGGCGGCGGTGCTGGTGACGTTGCCGGAGGCGTTGGTCACGCGCACGGTGTAGGTGCCGGTGTCGGTGGCGTCGGCGTTCTGGCGGAGGAGGATGGCGTTGGTGCCGCCGGCGGCCGCGGAGATCGCGGTGTTGTTGCGGAACCACTGGTAGCTCAGGCCCGAGCCCAGGGCCGAGGCGGCGAGGGCAAACGTGCCGCCGGGAGCGACGACCTTGTCGAAGGGCTGGAGGACGATCTGGGGAGCGTTGGCGTTGGCCGGGACGGTGAGGGCGCCGGCGGTAAACGTCTGCGTGCCGCCGGGGCCGGTGACGCGCACGGTGTAGGTGCCGGCGTGGGCGACGGTGACCGAGCCGATCACGAGCGGATTGGCGGTGCCGCCGACGGCGGCGTTGAGCGCGACGCCGTTGAGGAACCATTGATAGGTGAAGGGGCCGGTGCCGGTGACGGGAATCGGGAGGACGAAGCGGCCGCCGGGGATGATGTTGAGAGCGGCCTGGCGGTAGCCGGCGGGCAGGGTCGGCGTGACGGAGGTGGTGCCGGCCACGACAGCGGTGCCGGAGGTGCCGGCGAAGGAGAAGCTGCCGTTCCACGAGCCCCAGGAGGAGGTGGTCACGCCGTTGCGCGTGCTGCTCGGGTAGGAGGCCTGGCCGGGGAGGATGGAGACGGTGACGGTCTTCGTTTCGCCGACGGCGATGACGCCGGCGTGAACCGCGGCGCGGGCGACGGACGAGTCGTCGGTGTAGACGTCGGTGCCCCAGACGGCGCCGCTGCTGGCGCCGGTGACGAGGAGTTCGAACGACTGGCCGACGCGGCTGCGGTAGCCGGTGAGGTTGACGGGGCTGGCGATGACGGTGGAGGCGATCACGGCGGCGGCGGTGTTGGCGCCGCTGGCGGCGGTGCCGACGGAGCCGCCGGTGCTGAGGGTGGAGACCTCGGCGGCGGTGAGCGCGCGGTTGAAGAGGCGGATTTCGTCGAGGTCGCCGGTGAAGAGGTCGAGGCCGTTATCGGAGCCGGCGATGCTGAGCATCGCGGTGCTGAAGGTGCCGAGGGCGCGGCGGCCGCTCGTGGTGGAGGAGAGGGTGCCGTTGATGTAGATGCGGACCTCGTTGCCCGAGTGGGTCATGACGACGTGGGTCCACGTGGTGTTGCCGGTGGGCACGGCGCCGGCGGCGGAGAAGGCGGGCGGGTAGGAGCCGTTGGCGTCCTGGAGGGAGGCGACGCGGCGGGCGCCGGTGGTCGCGCCTTCGAGATACACGCCGTAATACTGCGAGGAGCTGCCGGCGGGGCTGACGGCGACCATGCGCGGGTTGAACTGACCGGCGGCGGTGGGCCGGACGAAGAGCGAGATGGAGGCGGCGGACGTCGAGAACGAGCTGTTCACGAGGGCGCGCAGGCGGACGCCGCTGGTGCGGAGGGCGCCGTTGCCGACGCGGCCGTCGGTGCGGGTGACGGTGCCGTTGACCGGCGCGAGATTGAAGCCGCGGCCGGAGTCGTCGCGGAGGAGGTTGTTGGCGTCGTTGAACGAGTAGTAGGCGATGAGGTCGCCGGTGGTCGTGCCGCCGCCGGTGGAGCCACCGCCGCCGGTCGACCCGCCGCCGCCCGTGGAGCCGCCGCCACCGGTGGAACCGCCGCCGCCGGGCGCGGGGGTGAAGGTGCCGCTCGGGTTGAAGCGGAAGGACGTGGTGCCGTTGCTGGCGGCGACGGGATCGCCGTAGGCCGAGCTGAACTGGTTGTTGGCGATGGTGGCCGAGCGGATGTTGAACGTCACGAGGCCGGTGCCGCCGGTGAACGTGACGGCGCCGGTGGCGCTGACCGTGCCGGTGAGGACGCCGGACACATTGATCGTGCCGTCGGCGCTGACGGTGGCGATGTAGGCGCCGGCGCCGGATTCGATGGTGCCGATAACCGGGGCCGCGACGCGCGTGTTGATCGTGCCGACGTAGGTGCCGGCGAACTGGGCCTGCGCGACGAGAGCGTTCGCGCCGAAGAGTGCGGCCACCGCAAGGGTGCCGACTCGAAGCAGACGGAGGAGGGGATAGGTGGACATAGGACTGAAGCGTGACTGAAGCTCGGAGAACCGGCGCAGGATAAGCGGTCCGATGAATCCGCGGGATACGCATACGTGCGTATCGGGCGGCGCGCGCGGTGCGTTGGACCGCGGCGGCGACGCGGTCCGCGCGCTGGCATCGCGGTTGCTTTTTTCCGATCAGGTCGGTGAAGTCGCCCCGCTTCGATCCCGCTGGCGCTGGCCATCCGCGCTTGCCTGCTCGGTGCGGTTTGCGCCCGATCGCCAGCGTCTCCGCTTCCCGCACCCACCCCTCACACCGTTGTCCTTTCGCCCAAGTTTTTTGCCTTCCATGTCACGCCTAACCACCTGCCTTCTCCTCGCCCTGGTCGTTCCGCTCGCGGCGCAGACCAGCAAACCCGATGTGTTTCGCCGGATCGACGAGACGAAGCCGGTCTATGACGACATCGCGCTGAAGATCTGGGACTATGCCGAAGTCGGTTATCAGGAGGTGAAGAGCGCGGGGCTGCTGCAGGAGCAGCTGCGCAAGGAAGGCTTCACCGTAACGGCGGGCGTGGCGGGGATCCCGACGGCGTTCACCGCCAGCTACGGCAGCGGCAAGCCGGTGATCGTGATCATGGGTGAGTATGATGCGTTGCCGGGCGTCTCGCAGGAAGCGGTGCCGGAGAAGAAACCGCGGCCGGGAGGGACCGCGGGTCATGCATGCGGGCACCATCTTTTCGGCGCGGGCTCCGCGCAGGCCGCGATGGCGGTGAAGGAGTGGCTGAAGGCGACGGGCAAGCCGGGCACGATCCGTTTCTACGGCACGCCGGCGGAGGAGGGTGGCTCGGGCAAGGTCTATATGGTGCGCGCGGGATTGTTCAACGACGTCGACGTGGCGCTGCACTGGCACGCCGGCGACCGCAACGGCGTGCAGGTCTCCTCTTCGCTCGCGAACAAGTCCGGCAAGTTCCGCTTCACCGGCGTCGCCGCGCATGCGGCCGGGGCGCCGGAGCGCGGCCGCTCGGCGCTCGATGGCGTGGAGGCGATGAACCACATGGTGAACATGCTGCGCGAGCACGTGCCGGACAGCACGCGGATCCACTATGTGATCACGCGCGGCGGTGAGGCGCCGAATGTCGTGCCGGCGTATGCCGAGTCGTATTATTATGTCCGCAATCCGAACCGTGACATCGTGCGCGACGTCTGGGCTCGGGTGGAGAAGGCGGCGGAAGGCGCAGCGCTGGGCGCCGGCACAAAGGTCGAGTGGGAGGTGACGGGCGGCGTCTACGAATTGCTGCCCAACGAGGTCCTCGCGCGTGCCATGCACGCGAATCTCGAGACGGTGGGCGGCGTGAAATATACGCCGGAGGAGCGGGCGTTTGCGCTGAAGATCGCGCAGACCGTGCTGGGCAAGCCGCCGGCGCCGGAAGTCGCGGAGCTGATTCCCGCCTTTAATCCCAACGCGGTCCGCGAAGGCGGCGGCGGCTCGACGGATGTCGCCGACGTGAGCTGGGCGGTGCCGACCGTCGGCGTGCGCACGGCCACGTGGGCTCCCGGCACGCCGAGTCACAGCTGGCAGGCGGTGGCCTGCGGCGGCACGTCGATGGGCCTCAAGGGCATGAACGTCGCCGCCAAGACCGTCGCCGGCACCGCGGTCGATCTCTTCACCAAGCCCGAGATCATCGCGCAGGCGAAGGTCGAGTTCGAGAAGCGGCGCGGACCGGACTTCAAATACGTGCCGCTGCTCGGCGATCGTCCGCCGGCACTTAATTACCGCGATTGAGCGGGGCCGGGCTCACGCGCGGCGGTAGTGATCGGTCAGCCGGTAACTCCGCGCGTAAAGTCCGAACGCCGCCGCCGCGGCAAACGCGAACGCGGCGAAGAAGAACATCTGGAATGCGGTCACGCCGAAGCCGGAGGACTTGATGGCGTCGGTCACGGCGGAGTTTTTCACCGCGGCGTTCACGACGAGCACCCAGACGTTGCCGATGGTGACCGAGAGGCTCCAGAAGCTCATCAGCGTGCCCTTCATGGCGGACGGCGCCTGGCTGTAGGCGAACTCGAGGCCGGTGGCGGAGACGAGCACTTCGCCGAGCGTCAGCAGGGCGTAGGGCAGAATCTGCCACGTGATCGAGAAGGCCTGGCCGCCATCGAGCACGACCTGCATGATGCCGACGGCGATCCACGAGAGACCGGAGAACGCGATCCCGGCGCCCATCCGCCGGAGTGCGGTCATCTCGAGGCCGAGCCGCTTCAGGGCGGGGTAGAGCACGAGGTTGTTGAAGGGGATCAGGATCATCACGAGCAGCGGGTTCAGGGCCTGCATCTGGGAGGACTGAAACCAGGACGGCTTGGTCATGGCGTCGGCCTGCAGCACCCACGTCGACGCCTTCTGGTCGAAGAGGGACCAGAACGGCGTCACGAGCATGAACAGCACGAGCACGCGCAACACGGCGCGCACGCCCTCGACGGCGGCATCGGGGTGCGCGCCGCGGGCGCGCTCCAGTTCGAGCCACACGCCGAGGCCGCCGCAGCTGAGGAGCGCGACGAATGCGAGGCACGCGGCGATCACGAAGCCGATCTTCGGCGCCGCGACCAAGGCGGCGACGGCGATCACCGCGCCCGCGATGGCGAGTGTGCGGCCGCGGCGGCCGGCGGCGAGGGCGGTGCGCGAGACGGCGAGGAAGGAGTGCGGGTCGGGCGGGGCGGGCGGGACGATCGCGTAGCGGCGGCGGCCGAGCCAGAGGATGAGCGTGGCGATGGCCATCAGCCCGCCCGGAATGCCGAAGGCGACGCTCGGCCCGTAGCTGCGCAGGAAGATCGGCATCAGCAGCGAGGCGAAGAACGAGCCGAAGTTGATGATCCAGTAGAACGCATCGAACACGACCTTGGCGCGGTGTTTGTTCGATTGATCGAACTGGTCGCCGACGAAGGTCGACACGCACGGCTTGATGCCGCCCGAACCGAGCGCGATCAGGAACAAGCCCGTGTAAAAGCCGGCGCGATTGGATTCGAAGACCGCGAGGCACGCGTGGCCCACGCAGTAGAGCAGGCTCAGCCAGAAGATCGTGTGGTATTTGCCCCAGAAGCGGTCCGCCAGCCAGCCGCCGAGCAGCGGGAAGAAATACACGCCGATGACAAAGGTGTGGAAGACGTCCTTGGCGCCGGCCGCGCGCTCGCCCTCGGGCAGGTGCAGCAGGAGCGTCGAGACGAGGAACACCGTGAGGATGTTCCGCATGCCGTAGAAACTGAAGCGTTCGCAGCCTTCGCTCGCGATGATGTAGGGGATCTGACGCGGAATCCGGGCCGCGGGGTCGGGCTGGCCGGCGGCCGGTGCTGCTGGGGGCGACATGATGTTGGCCGAGGCTGCGCGCGCCGGCACGAGGGAGCAAGGGCCCGGATGTGCGGCGGCACGTATCGGGGCGGGCGGATCATGCGCCGCGCGGCGAGGCGGGCGGAGAATTCCCTTGCCATGCAGGAGGGCGCTCTCTGTTTTCGACCGCTCCTCATGCAAAAGACCAAGAAGTCCATTGCCAAGCGGTTCAAACTCACCGCCAAGGGCAAGCTCGTGCGCCGCACGCCTGGCTTCCGTCACTTGCTCGGTTCCAAGTCCACGAAGCAGAAGCGTCGTGCGACCCGGGACAAGCTCGTCGCGGAAGGTCATGCGAAGCCGCTCAAGCGCGCTCTGCCGTTCGGTCTCTGATCCCATCAGTCGACCGACGAAACCATAACTTCGCCCCTGGGTGATCTCCCAAGCCGACCTGCGGGCGACTAACCTAAAAAGGAAAACCAAACATGGCTCGTGCAACAAACTCCCCCGCGTCGCGTAAGCGCCGCAAAAAAGTCCTGAAGTATGCCAAGGGCTACTTCGGCAACAAATCGAAGCTGTTCCGCTACGCCAAAGAAGCGGTCCAGCACGCCTGGCAGTATGCCTACGCCGCCCGCCGCAAGAAGAAGGCGGATTTCCGCGGTCTCTGGATCGTCCGTCTGAACGCCGCCTGCCGCAACGCCGGCATCAGCTACAGCCGCTTCATGGAAGGCCTCAAGGCCGCCAACATCGCCCTCGACCGCAAGGTCCTCAGCGACCTGGCGATCCGCGACGAGGTGGCATTTAACGCCCTGGTCAAACAAGCCCAGGACGCGTTGAAGGCCAAAGCCGCCGCGGCGAAGAAGGCCTGAGTTCAGTTCAACGCGAGCCCGGGCGGGCTCGCCTCCCGGTTTCACTTTCGGAGGACGGGCCTCGTGCAACGAGGTGCCGTCCTTCCTTTTTTCCCGCCCCGGCGTCGCTGCCGCGCCGGCGTTTCCCCGCTCACCCTTTTCTCCCCTCTCCATGCAGGAACAACTCTCCGCACTCCTCGCCAAGGCCGCCACCGAGCTGCCCGCGCTCACGTCGCGTCCGGATTTCGAGGCCGCCAAGGCCCGCTACGTCGGCCCGCACGGCGAACTCACCGGCCTGATGAAACAGATGGGCGCGCTGCCGAAGGAGCAGAAGCCCGTGGTCGGCAAACTCATCAACGAGGCGAAGGGCCGTCTCCAGGTGCTGCTCGATGCGGCGCTCGCACGGATCGCCGACGGCGAGCTGGCCGCGAAGCTCGGACCCGCGGTGGATGCGACGCTGCCCGCGCCCGACGGCGGCCCCGGCACCTATCATCCGCTCACGCTCGTGCGCGAGGAGATGTGCCGCATCCTGCGCAAGGTCGGGTTTACGGTCGCCGACGGTCCCGAGGTCGAGACGGAGTATTACTGCTTCGATGCGCTCAACACGCCGACCGACCACCCGGCGCGCGACGAGAAGGACACATTTTATTTCCCCGAGGCGGCCCGCTTCGGCAACGTCTCGAAGAAGGTGCCGCACGAGCGCTACCTTCTGCGCACGCACACTTCGTCGGTGCAGATCCGCACGATGCTCAAGGGCCCGCCGCCCATCCGCATCGTCTCGCCCGGCCGCGTCTACCGCCGCGATACGACCGACGCCACGCACTCGGCCAACTTCCACCAGCTCGAGTGCCTCTACGTCGACCGCAACGTCACCGTGCGCGACCTCAAGGCGCTGCTCGACTACATCTTCGCCTCGCTCCTCGGCAAAGACACCAAGACCCGTTTCCGCCCCCACTACTTCGGCTACACCGAACCCTCCTTCGAGGTCGACCTCAGCGCCAAACACCTCCCCAAGGT
>JACCEC010198912.1_pt1 | contig 21734 bp, 13 predicted proteins | sample 7450121 | NCBI WGS metagenome assembly JACCEC01 (sample SAMN15323455, study PRJNA562643) | freshwater metagenome | isolation source: river surface water | place: USA:Blue River Watershed | collected 2017-08-18 | reverse complement strand
TCAAAGTTCATGAAATCTTCATCGACATGAAGATCGTTTACGTATTCAATAAATATATCATCTACTTTATTCATTCCTTGAAGCGAGTATAATTCATACCATATTTCGTAATGAGGCAATGTGCGATCGTGTTGATAAATGATCTTGCATAATTGATCAATATGTAAAGAATAATCATCATATATGATATTTTCGCGTTTCATAATCATATGGCATCTCTTCTTAAATGGAAGATAAGAATCATACTTTGACACGTCGATATGTAAGTAGTCGATCCAACCCTTAAAAATATCACCAAAATGATTTTTGGGATCGATTGGGAATACCATCTTTACAGCCGCAAGTGCGGTATATTCATCACAATTTGTGATTTTATAGCTTCGTAATAAACGTTTAACATCTCGATACTCTTTCCGCAAATCATTTCCATAACTTGCATGTAGTATTTTCGCGCGAATATCTTCAATGCGAATATGTTTCATCATAGAATCATCAAATGATATCATACTTTCAATAATATTTGAAACAGATGATGATGTTGATGTTGATGTTGAAAGCTCATCACTCGAATCACTTGAATCCGGATTTCGGCTATTCTCTTGAATAAATCGTACCCAATTACCGATTCGCTGTGCGAAATGGTCAATTTGGTCTTCATTATCGAAGAGTTCCAAGGATATATATGTTCCACTCGTTTTCACATCTTTGATATATCGCATAACGCGACCCATCCGCTGTGTTTCAAGAAGTGGATCGACATTTTTGCCCACATATAAGCGAATACCAAGATCTGTCTTTGGATCGTCAAACCCTTCGGTTCCACGGAAAACAGCACATAAAATCGCATTTTGACTCTTCGCTTTATACTTTTCTAATTGGCGATCTAAATTAAGCTGTTCGGAACCCGATGATACAGAATATGTTTTGAAACAATCCATATTTATCAAATTCGGATAGCGATCTTTATTTGTTTGTACATATGTAAAGAATCGAATTAAATCCGCCTGACTACGGAGCCATATGATCACTTTTTTATAGGTGAAATGAATCACCTCCTTATTTAAGTATATCAAAAAATTCTCCATACCACGCTCATTTAACGCATAATAATACTTTCTCTTCTTCTTCTCCTCTGATTCTTCATCAGCTTCAGCTTCCGCTTCCACCTCTTGAAGTTCAACTTCTTCCATTTGTGTTGTGAAGAATTTCCATTGAATTTTCGCAATATCACAATCATCCATCGCTTCTAAATAGTATCTTTCATAAATCACATTTAGATCAACACCATCTCCATAAAAGTCGAATGTATTTGTTTTATTTTTAAATTGAATTCGCGACGGAGTTGCCGAAAAACCGATCACTTTATCCACAATATGATTCTTCATATATGACAAAAAGCGATATATCTTCTCTCCACCAATCCAATGACACTCATCGTGTATAATCAAACCAACATTGGAATATGTATATGTTTCATACTCTTTGAAAGAAGATGATGATATAAATTTATCCGAATTGATGATATAAATATGATAAGTATCCGAAGAATGATCGAAAATTCGCCCATCATAATCATCCGCATTGCGAATGAGATCGAAAATGCGAATCTTGGATCTATGTTCTACGGAAATCATTTGAGATAGACGATCTATAAAAAGTTGATCAATGATCTCCTTCTTTTTTGTTATCATAAAAATATCCTTTTTATACGTCAATATATATTGAATTGTAATATATGACATCATGAAACTTTTGCCACAACCTGTCGGAGCAATAATAACACCACTCTTTATGGGATTATCATACTCCATAAATCGGAGTACATTTTGATACGCTTCATATTGCCACTTACGTAGATCATACTCTTTCATATGTTCAGGTTCATCCAAAAGTGAAAGTAATCGCGAATTCGGTTGATTTGATGTAGATTTGGATATTCGATGATGATCTTTGAATAAATCATCGATCGAAATAGTCAAACATTCATACTTTTCACCAAAACACGCATCAAATAGAAAAGATACATTCGATACATCATCTTCATGAAGATAATAAAACTCTTTCTGAATATGATGATATTGAATCTTCTTGGTCAAACGCGGATCTTGTTTGTGTATAAGTTGTTCGATATCATAAACCATACCATAATCATCCGATTTTAATACGCGATATACAATAAGGATATTTTGCGAATCATCCAAAAATGGCAAATATGTAATATAATCACACATTCGCTCACATAAATGAGTCGTATATCCAACTTTTGTAATCATCTTACCTGGTATCAAACCCATTTGAGATGGATCATAATACCTATGAAATAAGAAGTATAAATAATTATACGGATCACTCATTTTGTAATCGTTTAATTACGTTATATATATTTTATATTCATTCTATTTTATTTTATATTCATTCTATTTTATAAATCATTTTTTACGATTACTCTTTCTCTTCTTTACGTTCAATCATTTTGATGATTGATGAGCAACGAAATATGTTCGGGAAATTGAATTTGAATTGCCGCAATTTGTTCATTCAAGTGATCCATATTCGCTTGATAGGTATCAAACGCATGGATGATTTGATTTTGAACTTCCATGGGTGGAACGTTTATCACATAATTTAATAACGCCGTACGTGAAATATTCCTTTGCGCAACACCTGTATAAAGAGTGCGAATTTGATCTTTCGCAATATACTTCAAATATATATACAAAAATTTATTCCGCAAAATACTTTCATCTCGTGATCGGATGGCATATGAATGCGAATAGTACGCGCGACTTTGAACAAATGATATCGAACAATGATCACCCACCAAAACGCGCGATAATATAACAGCACTCTCCAATCCTTCAATATCTATATTGAAATGATCGGAATACCCTCTTCGAGTATGAAATCCAGAGTAATATGGGTATAAACCCGTATCCGTAATTTGTTGAGTACTAATACGGATTTCACGTAAAGTACGAACATCACATAATTCTCCAATCATTGTTTTCTTTATAATATCATTTATAAACATGGATGATTATTTAAGTCATAAAAAATCATTTTTTATACATTTGATTTATATTTACGTTATATATTATAATCTTATTTACGTTATATTATTTTCAAACATAAAAATAAAAAAGTGATTACGTCTTGTCCTCATTGGCTCATTCGTTCCGAATGAACAGTAGGTTCGCGAACACGTCAATCCTGGCACTTCGTGCGGATTGATCGCTTTAGACGTCATTTTATCTCTTACCTCTCTTTATTTAGGTACCTGAAAGATGCCCAATTATTGCGAAAATACGCTCATCGTTTCTTCCAAGAAGCGCCGTGAGATCACCCGCTTCTGGAAAGAGAACCAAATCACCGACAAGAATGCCGCAAAGTATGATTATGATTCTGGACAAGATCTCTCATTCATCTGTTCTGTGCCCGTCGAGAATCGCTCATGCGACGAGTGTGTTGAAAAGTGGGGTACCAAATGGGATGCGTGCGATCCATCGGCTACGAAGACGCCATCCATGATCACCTATCAATTCAACAGTGCTTGGACGCCTCCCACGAAATGGCTTGAAGTGGTGGCAAAGAAGTACCCACTTTTATCTTTTGAAATGGAATCAATGGAACCTGGATGCGATTACTATTTACATATTCTCTATGAAGATGGCGTTGCGAAGATGAAGAAAGAGATCACGTATGAAGCGTACTTAGATGAAAAGTATGACATTTCCGGAAAGACGGAAGAGATTCTTCAAATGATCACTAATCATCCTGAATTACATCGAAAGTGTACGGAAGAGTGCGAGAATTTCGAAGAGTACATCGATTCAGGTGAAGATGAAGAAGATGAAGAACTTGCTGATGTTTTACGCGAAATCGCAAATATAATGGATGATTATGAAGAGTCGGATGTGAAGTATTATGTGTGTAAGCGTATCGATGCGCATTTTCAAAAGAGTGAAAGTGACGACTCCCTGCTACTCGCTGCTGACCTCCGGTCAGCCAAGCGAGTTGAAGATGATTGATCAATGATCGCGATAAAAGTAATAAATGTTTTTATCGACGGTGGCTTTGGATATATAGTTTACATTTGGTACGGTGGCGCAAAATGATCCAAGAATGCGATCTTGTGTGATTAAATATCCGCGTTTTTGGCGAAAGAGCGGGTGATGATAAACCGAGTAATCTTGATCAACTTCAAGCATTTGAAGAAAATCACCCGTCAATTTCATTCTACCAAATAGATCGAGTATGCGTCGCATTTCTGGATCATTCATTTCAATATGCTTTCTAAAGATACTTCGTACTTCATTTACGAAAGATGTGTTATTATATGGATAAGATGAGTATGTATTTTTAATTTTATACTTTTTATATACAATAGGTATATATACCGGATAATGATGATAAATGAGATACATCATATAATTGATAAACATCTTCAAATAATTTTGAAAAAATATATTTTTATAAGATTCAATCGAATCCATCATGTATTTATAGACACGTTCGGTCGCATTCCGTTTTATTGATTCGATATATTTTTTTGCTTTAACCCGATTTTTGATATTTTGGATATAGCTCATTTCATGATCCAAACTCTTCTCTATTTCACGATTCAAACTCTTCTCATATAAATAATCACTTATAATCTTTTCAATACTATGCATACTTAGTATATATTCAAAGAATATCGATAGGTTCTTTACATTATTTGCATCTTTATGAAGATATAGATCATCTTGACCAATGATTGAAACCAAAAAAGAGTAAACTCCTGAATTTCGAATTCTCTCAACTGGGCGAATGTCCATAAATCCATATAAATCTCGATATTTATCCCGTATATTCGGAGATAAAAGTGTAAAAACAAATAGAGGATAATACGTTCTGAAAATATTCGTAAAAGGTCTTTGTACGTTTGTATTTGCTGGATCTAAATAAGCACCAAAGGAGAAGACAAATTTATGTTCAATCAATGCTTTCACATTCTCATAATCCGAACGGTTTTGGAAGAAGTGGCTTAATGCGTTCGCCTCGTTTATAATATATGTATTTTGATTATGTATAGATCTAAGCATCGAATCTAAATATACTTTAATGTCATTCAATGATTTCACTTTGATATATTGATTATGATACTCATTGTTTTCAATAAAGCGTTGAAAAATAGATAGGAAATATTGAGTTTCCGAAAGGTGATGATTCATATTCAATAAGTCTTTTGATTCTTTGGATAAGTAAGAACGATTTCCTAAAAAATCATGATAAAAATCGATATACGTATAATCTTCAAATGATTTTGTTTCAACTCTGCTGGCTCGATCATTCGTTCCGAATGATCGAGCGCAGAGTAGCAGGGAGTCGTCATATTTGCGCACATCGATTTCATCCCACTTTTTAATATATTTCTTATTTCCACCACTTACAGCGCTTGTGCCTTCATTCAATAAAGTGATAATGCGTTGATATAATTTTTTGGTATATGGATCTTGATTTTCTACTTTATAATCAATAAAGAGCGGATTTGCCATAAATCGATAATCATATGTAGATTCAATATTACGAATATACGAATATAGCTCATCTTCATAACTTCGATCACATAAATAAAAATCAAGAAACGAGTAATCGAAAAGTGGTAAGAGATCTGTTATTATATTTGTATCGATTTTATCATATTTTACAAAAGCAATCGGTTCCAAATAAAGACTTATGATATATGTTATATAATCATGTGATCCATATACATCTATATATTTTTGGAAAAGTTTATCTATTTTGAGATCATGTTTTATTGGTAAATTACGATTTTCAATCATCCACTCAACATAATTCTGATTATGATTTTGATTATTCCATTTTCGTTTCATATCTTATATTTTATATAAAGAATATTTATATAAAGATAAATATAAAGATAATAATACATAGATAATATAGAAAGATGGATTATAATGATCTTTTGTATACGAATGAGTTTATAAGTGGGGAAACATTGCGTGAAGATCGCACGGATTTTCAGAACGCATATCAAAGATATATGCGTGAAGAGCGCAAACCCACAGATCGATATTTAGAAGATAATTTATATGAAGAGAGCCCAATCAATATTCAGCAAACGCTTGCGAAGAAGTGGCCGGCGCTTCTGAATAAGAACGCGCATCCCACATTTGATCCTTTCACGAATGATCTCGTCCGCGATACGTTTCAAAAGTCGATATGTACGAGTATTAGTATTCACAGTCGAGATCGCGATTTGTCGAAATATATGTATTCGAATGAGTTCTTCATCCCTTTTCCCAAACAATTCACGAACATTGATAAATTTGTCATCAAAGATATCATCTTCCCCAATAATTACCCTCCGGTAAATAATACAAATAATATCATCGCTTGGCAATATGCGTCGAAGAATGATCTTTTGGAGTATAATATTGATCAATCGATCATCCCGCAACCGACAATTTTGAATAATATCGAAATACAAACGATCTTTTATAGTGAATTGGTTTCGAAACAGATTATTGGATCGAATACATACACGATTTACTCCGTTTCCAACACAGAGAATTCCCAAAATCTCGTATATCAAACAAATGTATCCACCGGATTTTATACAACCACGCAACTTGAAGTCGAGTTTAATCGCGCGACAAATCGCGTTGTTCATGGATCCACCTATTTGAATGAAAAGGAACTCGAATTAACAAATATTACCCCACTCAATAATTCAAACAAAGAGAGTGTATTCATCCCATCCCGCGAAATCCCTTGGAAGTATGAGTATGAGGAGCCATATTATACATCCCAGCTTCAAAAGAACACACCCCACCAATTTACCCTTCATATTGATACAAAGAGTGAAGAGGTGAAAGTGGTGAATCGGATGGAGAAGCTCCCCATTGTTGCTATTCAAACATTTGGTGCTCTTGATGACGCCACCGATTATGAGAGTAGTGATATCTTTTATGAGTATAGCACCAATCCGACAAAAGGGACGTCCAATTATATCGATAATCAATATATTTATATCACCATCCCCTATCAGAAGGAGATTACATCCTTCTATTATGGCGATTCATTTGTAAATCCCTTTCCACTGGTAATTACGGGATTGAAAGAGTTGATCGGAAATATCGATCATGACGCATTTAACTTCACCACCTTTTATGATTTGAGTATTTATACACGAAATGGATATATTGAAGTCGATTTGGATAGCATATGTACGTATAAATATTGGGATACGATTGAGATTGTAAATCAATCTGGGAAATTGATTGAAAAGTATGTGCGTTTGGCGTTGAAGTTGAGCACGGGAACATTGAGTACATATGTATATAATCCATACGGAAATCTGATCCTCCCAACATGTGCGTCAACGTATGTGTATAAAGAGTCGCTCAAAAAATATTTGGAAAGTCGTGAAAACTATCAATATATATATGTGGAAAGTGCGCATGATTTGTATGTAGGGCGCGCACTTCTTTTCCGCTGGATATTTGACATTGATGAGAATCAATATGTGGATTATGAGGTGGAGGCGAATTATGAAAAGCGGCGTTCACTTCTCAAATTGCTCGGATGGTCAGTGCCAAATAAGACGTATAATTTATTGGGGATCTCTAACTTCCCGATCTATAAGTTTGTTCATAGCAATGTTCAAAATAAGGTGTATCAAGAGAAGGTAGAACAAAATATCACAAATGTGATCTTTGCGAATAACACACCACAGCGGAAGCTTCATTTACAATTATACAATCACGAGTACTACTTTAAATCATATGATTATATCTTTATGAAAATATCACCGGATATCACGAAGAACGCGATCGAAAATGCCCTTTTGAAAGCGGAGGATAATACAAAGTTGAATTTGAACTCGATTTATATCACACCGGAAGATATATCCACCGGGATTGGCGAAGATGAGACACAATCAACCAACCCGATCTTCTCAACACCGACGCAATACGTGAAAGATCGCAAAGAACTATTTGCAAAGATCATGATCTCACCATTACCGGCTCAGGTGGATCCGCAGTTGGCAATGCGGGATGAAGTGGTGATGTTGTATGAGAAACCGTTGGAGAATGTATCGGGAGTGTATGTTGAAATATTGAGTGAGGATTCGAAGAAGTTGAGGATTGGAACGGATTATAGTTTTACATTACAAATTCATGAAACGAAGAGTGTGATCAAAGGGACGAATATTGATACGAAGCGAAACGAAATTTACACAAATGGGGCGAAGAAGTAGAATATGATTCTTATTTATATGTGAATTTTTTGAAAATAAAGAGCATATACCGTTTTATATGTGAATTTTTTGAAAATAAAGAGCATATACCGTTTTATATGTGAATTTTTTGAAAATAAAGAGCATATACAAGGAAACCAATAATCATACCTACAAATATATCAATTGTATAGTGATTTCGCGCAGATATGATAAATACGATCAAAATCGCAAATAACAAATAATAAATATAAGATATATAATCTGGGATTAAATTATAATGATCACATAATAATAATAATACCAATATTTTAGCAACATGACCTGAGAAGAATAAATCATTACAGCTTCCGAAGTATTTGCTATATGTACACTCTTGTGAAGAATCAGGTAATAGAGTTAAATTGAAGAAACATCCTTTTAATATCGTTAAGATAGAATATATAAAGAGTAATGAGTATAATAATTGAATATTTGGATTGAAGATGAAGAAGATCAATATCGTAATTGAAATAAATGATATCACATATTCACTTATATATTTACTATATTTATGATGCGGAATAAAAGCATGTCCCAAATCATACAATCGTTTTTGATCGTAATTTTTGTAAAATTTTTGCGCGATCGCATAAACGGTTTGACGACAATATGGCATCACTATAAAATAGGCAAAATAGAAGAATAAGTATGAATAAAAGAGAAGATCATAATCTCGTTCTCTTGTTGGCTCCTTATTCGTTCCAAATGAGCCGGAGGTTCGCGGAGAGGTGAAAATATAATCTAAAATCGAATCATATCTATCTTTATCAAAAAGATATAAATACAGAAATAGAATAAGCGCAATCGTAAAGAAGTAAAAGAAGAGTTTGTCAAAAAAATGCTTCATATCTATGTTTTCTATTTTCGAATACTTCTACTATTCGAACATATTTTTTGATTCTATTCGAATAGTAGAAATGATCATTACTCTTTTATGAATCGAGAAGAATATAAAAAAGGTTATTATTTTGAACTTAAAGGGAAGTTCATAAGAAAGAGTAGTTTCTTATTTATAAAAATGAGTGATAATCATATTATTCACGACGGGATTATTCTGAAAGAGGAGGATTATCGTGCTCAACCGAAAAAGATTCACACTGTTGAGAGTAGTGAAGATATCAATGTGAATCGTGATCATATGGATGCGGATGAGGAGGGTAATACAACCGCACATGAGACAGCCGCGGATGAGACAGTTGCGGATGAGACAGCCGCGGATGAGACAGCCGCGGATGAGACAGTTGCGGATGAGACAGCTGAGGGTGAGACAGCTGAGGGTGAGACAGCCGAGGCTGAACCAGCCGCGGATGAGACAGATGCTGATAAGGAGGCGGAGGAGAATTTCAAAATGTTTCTTCAAGCGCTGATGATGAAGAAGATGTTGGAGAAGAAGAAGATTCACATTGTGGAAGAGGAAGAAGGTGAAGAGGGTGTCGATGGCGATCAGAAGAATGATAAGAAGGTCTTTATTGATATGGATTATTTATTCCTTCTTTTTGCGGGTGTTTCCCTTTTCAACATATTCATCTTCTTTTATAACATGAACTGTATTGAGTATTATCATGATAAGATTGATAGTACGGCAAAGTTCGGTTTTGTATATACCATCTTTCAATATATACGCGATGTGTACGTCTTTTCGCTCTTGGAGAAGATCAGCTATACATTTATTCTCCTTTATGTGCTCAATCTTATTCTGGGAATGGTGGTCGATCGCCTTCTTCCTAAGGGTGATAAGAAGATCGGTGGAGGAAGTGGTGGATCCGGACTGGGTGGTTTGAGCCATCTTTTTGGTGAGAAGACAAATACCTACAAGATTGAGGAGAAAGGGAAGACAGGTGTTTCCTTCAATGATGTTGCGGGATGTCATGTGGCGAAAGGGGAGCTTTTGGAATTGATTGACTTTCTACAAAATCGCGAAAAGTATACGAAATTGGGTGCGCAACTTCCCAAAGGCGCCTTGTTGTATGGACCCAGTGGCACGGGTAAAACGATGATTGCCAAAGCGTTGGCACATGAGGTGGCGTATAATTACATCTATGTTCAAGGATCTGATTTCAAGAAGCCGTTGGTGGGTTTGGGGCCTCAAAGTGTGAAAGAGCTCTTTGAAACGGCGCGTAAGAACGCCCCATGTATCATCTTTATTGATGAAATCGACAGTTTTGCCAAGAAGCGTGGGAGTGATGCGGGTGGTGGAGGAGGAAGTACGAGCCATAGCGAGGAGGATGCGGTGCTCAATACGTTTTTGGCGGAGTTGGACGGATTTAAGGAGCGCGGTGATATTTTTGTGATGGGTGCGACAAATCGCCTCAATGTAATCGATGATGCCCTTTTGCGCCCCAAACGGTTTGATCGCATTATCCATTTCAAGTTGCCGAATGTGGATGAGCGCTATGAGATTATTGACTCGTACTTCCAAAAGATGACTGTAAATGAAACATTGCGCAGTGAAGCGTATAAGCGCCTTCTGGCGAAGAAGAGTTATGGATTTAGTGGTGCACAGATCTTCAATATGTGTAATGAGGCGTGTATTCTTGCGGGAAAGCATGCGGAGAATGAAGTGAATGAGTCGCATGTACATGACGCACTTGATTATATCCATTTGGGTAAAACGGAGGAGCATGTGAAGGCGCATCTAACGGATGATGAGAAGCGACGGACTGCATATCATGAAACGGGACATGCGATTATGGCACTCATTTCCAAAGAGTTGGAGAATCCGACGCAAATTTCGATTGTTCCTCACAACAAGGGATCACTCGGCGTGACGTTAACACCGGTAAATGAGCATAAGTATTCGAAAACACGGGATGATTATGTGGCACGTTTGGCGATGCTCTTGGGAGGACGGATGGCAGAGGAGGTTTTTATTGGGAATGTTTCAGGAGGTGCGAAGGATGATTTGAATAAGTTCAATGAGCTGGTGGATGATTATTTCAATAGCGGGATTGAGAGTGTGTATCTCACATCGGAAAGTGAGTATCGCAATCGTAATGTGAAGGTGTCAGAGAAGTATTTGGAAGAGTTGGAGATGAAGAAGCAACAGTTTATTGCGTATATCTTTGAGTACACGCGAAGTGCGATGATTACCCATTCCGAGAAGATTCATGAAATCGCAAAAGAGTTGATGGAGAAGGAGGATATGTATGAGGAGGATATATCCAAATACTTGGTAAAAAAATAGATCACATAAATATCAAATAAATATCACATAAATATCAAATAAATATCAAATAAATATATCTTTTTAGAATAGAGATCGATTCTAAAAAGTTTAAACGTTAAAAATGAAATTCAGTCAAGTGAAGACGTTTTTGTGGAAGTATAAGTGGATCATCGCTCTTCTCATCACTCTTCTTCTTATTTATCGTCAATTAAATGTATATATTATCGAGAATTTGGAATCAAAAACAACCACACCTCGTAAATTCCAACCAACGATCAAGAATACTTCATCTTTCGACATCAATGTAGAAGTCTTTGCGGTGGGATATGATACACGGAAAAAGGTGAATACAATCACATCGGTCATTCGTCAAACGACGCTCAAACCCAATGCAGAATTGAAGGTTTCGAGTTATGCGACGAGTGGAAATGTGGGTTTTGCGGTGAAGTTTTCAACCACGGATGGATCGGCAAAGAGTATCAGTGCGGAAGTGAGTGTATGTTCGGAAAAGAAGGTCGTGAGGAAGACACTTTGCAACATCTTTAAACCCAATATTGCCAATTATATTGAATTGAAAGATTATAATTTCAAAGTATTACATGATAAGAATGACGTTTCGATCACGTCGCCTTCAACAGATGCGAAGTGGATCATCTCAGCTACCAAGCCATATGCCCTCTTCTCCATTGGATTCAAATTCCTTTGAACCCATTTTCTTTTGAAAAAGAAAAGTAAAAAACGCTTTTTCAAGAAAACATAAAAGTATATTCACAAATATAATATATCGTTTAATATGATATATATAAACTTTATATATATCATATGTATTTGTAAAATGTAAATAATGATAATTTATAAATAATGGATGGATTACTTTACTTCTTAGTCGCGGTCGCCCGCTTCTTCACCGTCTTTCCCGTGCTTCCAGCCACCTTCTTATTCCGCTCTTCCTGATAGCGCTCTTCATACTCCTTCATCATCTTCTCATACTCGATCTTGAAGGCTGCGAGATCCTCCTTCCACAAATCGATCTCACTCTTTGCGTCGAGAGTATTATACTCACCCACCTTCTCTTGATGATCCTTTCGCAATGTATCGAGCTTGCTCTTTGTGAACGTCCGGATTTGCATATGGAGCAAATAGTCATAATTGCGATCCGAGTGCTCCGGATCATTCAGATCCTCCTTCTCACTACCAAATCGCGGATATCCGCGCTCTTCCAGCATCTTCTCTACCACATCATCCTCCTTATACATGATATCAAGTGATTTATCCATAATCTCCTCAATAAAGCGCACCTTTGCTGCACACATATCCAGCAGTCGCTTCAAGTATTTGAGCATATAACTCTTCCGCTTTCCGTAATAGGCCAAACGCACCATATAGAACTCTTTGAGGATATCATCCGTCGTTTCATACTTCCGCAAGTGTCCCGCAGAATCATAGAGTGTCATATTCGTATAGCTGATCTTCCCTTGGAGCTTCAAATACTCCTCCAACTCTTCCATATGATCGCGATAGTACGCAACATCTTCCTTCTTCATCTTCAACTCAAACTTCACCGTACTATCCGTATGATATTCCCGGAAAGATTGAATCACTTGCTTCGGCGTCTTACTGCTCTTACTCTTTGATTCCCCTTTGCCAGCAGCCTCCGCCTTGGCCGCCTTTGGGCTCGGACTCGATGTACTTCCCACAATCAGCGCTTCCAAGTAGATCTTGTAATCACTCGTCCACGTTTCAATCGGCAGCTCCGTGATCTCCACCGTTGTATCATCCACAATCTTCACCACACCACGATTCACATACTGCTTCTCACTCTTCTCTTCAATCGCCCCCGTGAATCCACGATACCACGGCTTCAACTTCGTAGTTTCACGGCCTTCCATCAGCGCCATCAGATTCTCAATGATATCGAGTGGATTATGCATCGGAACATCCGTACTATACCCAGTTCCAATACCCGTTGTTCCATTTACCAAAATCATCGGAAGAATCGGCACATAATACTCCGGCTCGACCAAATCACCATCATCCATCACATGCTTCAATAGCGGTGTATCCTGCTTATTGAAGATATGTGCGGCCAAATCGTGAAGACGTGTAAAGATGTACCTTTCACTGGCACTATCTTTGCCTCCCATTGCCCGACCACCAAAGTTGCCATCCGGTGTGAGCAGATTGATATTGTTGCTACCGACGAAGTCTTGTGCCATCTTCACAATCGCGCCATTGAGGGACGCTTCGCCGTGATGGTAATTTGCCTCGGCGCTCACATAACCGGAAAATTGTGCGACCTTCATTTGATTCCGGAGATTCTTCTTGAATGCAGAGTAAAGGATCTTTCGCTGGGAAGGTTTGAGACCATCACAAACGGAAGGGATCGAGCGATCATTATCATAATTACTGAACTGAATGAGATCCTTATTGATAAACTCGTCGATCTTCACCGCCTTTTGGCTCTGTTTGATCACGGCGTGTTTATCAAACTTCCCGAGCCACTCTTTGCGATCCTCCGCGCGCTTTGAATTGAACGCCAAATCAATCGCATCTCGCGAAATCTTCTTCTCTTCCTCCCCTTCCTCTCCTTCCGAAATGTGCGTACTGTATGATACCTTCTTCACCTCGAAATCCTCAAAGTACTCTTTCGCATCTTGTGCGGTCGATGTACCCAAACCCTTGTAATACTTGATATCATATCCCTTCCCGTCATGATGGGATTTGAGCCACGCTTCATACTCCGGAAGTGAGTAGAAGTCGATCTTTTCGCTCGGTTTATTCATTGATCCCTTAAACGCCTTCACAATCGGTGTCGAAAGGACAATGATGAAATCCGGAATATCAAGCAACTCCGGCCAGAAAACATCAAAGAGATTGAGAAGCAGCCCCTTGATGTGGAAACCATCCAAATCCTGATCCGCAAAGATCATCACGCGACCATATCGCAACTTTGCGCGCGTCTCCTCCACGCTTCGCTTCTTATTGCTCAAATCAAGCGGAAGACCCAGAATCTTCGCAATATTCACGATCTCCTGATTCTCCCGGATCTTCTCCGGCTTCACATCGCGGACGTTGAGCGGCTTTCCCTTCAATGGAAAGGCGCCAAAGTAGTCGCGTCCCACCACGCTCAGACCCGCCACGGCCAGACCCTTTGCCGAGTCTCCTTCCGTAAGGATGATCGTACATTTGAGCGATTCAGCAGTTCCGGCCATATTCGCCTCATCCAGCTTCGGGATATTGAGCTTCCGGGACTCTCTCTTGGTGAGGTTTGTTGCCTTCTGTAAATCGAGGTTCTGCTTAAACTCAGTGAGCTTCTGCGCTCGCTCCACGATGGAGCTCTTACCAAGCTTCTCAATAAACTTATCACTCACCTCACACTTACTGCCGAATTTTGTGGCCGGTGTCGTAAGATACTCCTTTGTTTGACTGTCGAACGCGGGATTCTCAATCACACTCCGAATGAAGATAAACATATTCTCCTTCACATGCGACGGCTTCAAAACCACCTTGCTCCGCTTGCTCTCCATATGCTTGATCAGCTTATTTGTAATATTCGCCACCACATTATCCACATGCTTTCCACCCTTAATCGTCGCCACACCATTCACAAAAGACATTTGATCAAACTTACCATCCGGACTCACTGCCACCACCACTTCCCAGCGATCACTCACTTCCTCATAAAACTTCTCCACCTTGTCGCCAAGATAGAAGCTGACGTACTTGTCGAGACCCTTACAGTCGATCTTCTTCTCATTCAGAAAGACAACTACACTCTTCTTTGTACACGCCGTCGCATCAATCACACGCTTCTTCATATAAGCTACCGTATCATCACCATCCAGCTTTGTAAGACCGAAGCGGGGAAGATCCGGAGTGAACTCGATCTTGGTATACGGCTTGGTGGAACACTTGGTGATGACCGGAGGGTGCTTCACACTCATATTCTTTTCAAAGACTTGAACATACTTCAACTTTCGCACGGAATCGACGGTTTCGACCACAAAGCGAGTAGAATAAATATTTGCTAAATTGCTGCCCATACCATTCTTTCCACCCGTAATCTTCTTCTCACTCTTATCATAATTCGATCCGGAAAGGATCGTTCCAAAGATCATTTCAGGAACATACACCTGATGATCCTTGTGAATCACGACGGGAACACCTTCGCCATTATTCAGCACGCTAATCGTACCTGCCTCGACGTCGATATTCACCTTGATTTGAGAAACCTTATGCTCCACATTCGGATCATCCTCAATCCGCACGTGATGATCCGTAGCATTCACAAGGATCTCATCAAAGATCTTATGAAGACCTGGAACATACTTGATGTTCCGATACTCCATCTTCTCCTCCTCTTCATTATAAACCCACGTCTCCAACTCGGTATTCTCCACCGACCCGATGTAAGTATCTGGAGCATGGAGAATGTGCTCATACTGAGTCATCGACTTGTACGTCTCCTCAATACTCTTCTTCGGAGGCATTTTTCGATATCTACTCTATTATGTAAGAGTCCCCTCTATATCCTTCTCAGAAATCACTTTTTCTATTTTATATATATTTTCTATTTTTATATATAAAACACAAAATCGAAAATCAAAATCGAAAACTCAAATCTTAATCTTTAATTTTCGAAGAGCTCGTTTCACTTTATCCATTGGTTTTTTGATTGGTTTTACCAATTTATTATTCACCTCTTTCATGATCGCATTTGGCAACTTTCCGATCCCCGATCCGAGGATTGTTCCCAATCCATCGGCGGTTTGTTTAAATGGCGACGGTTTGCGTGAGAAGAGTTCTACCAATGCGGCAATGGCATTGATGGGTGTGATCAGAAGGTTGATCAAACTTGCGAATAACCAATAGAAGCCGAAGAGGACGTTAAAGGAATCGCGGAAAATGCGCATAATATTATTTAAATGTTTAATAAAGACGAAGACGATCTTGACGATCCGTTTATAAAGATCGAAGAATTTGGATACAATTGCCGCAACATCCTTCCCCACTTGCTTTTTGATTGAATTGATCACCTCTGTAAATTTATATAAATCCTTCTTTACCATATTCATGCTATTATTCATCACATTCATTAAACCCATTGTACCACCCATACTCTTTCCAAACATGGCGCCAAATTGTTGACTTTGGCACTTTTTCGATGTTGTTTCGGGATCACCGGGTGCCAAACCAAGTGATTGTAATGGCGCACCTAAGTAAGAACATTCTAATTGATCCCAATGTTGATTGATCTTATCATTGATTCCCACAGATATCACATTACCCATATTATATGATCTTTAATTCAAATATAAAATAAATAGAAGATATATCAAAAATAGAAGATATAATCTATAATCCACTAATATAAAGGAATAAAAATATTTTGCTCTTTGAACTTTGAACTTTGATTTTGATTCTTCGTTCGTTTCAAAGATATAATCTTTTATGTGAATGTAGAAAGAGAGGTGCAAAAAGGAGAAGATGGATCTTTTGGAAAAGCGAATTATCTACTTAAAAGGGGTTCAAAGTGGAATCACACAAGGAGCGAACCCCAACGTTTCCAAATATAAGATGCAACTCGATTATGAAGTTCAACAGTTGGAGAAGCAATTCCATCAAACTCAGTCTCAGAGCAAACCTTTACCTCAATCACAGATTCAGATACAGAATAAACCAAAAGTTCATATTGTAGAGGAAGAGAAGGAGAAGGAACATAGTGATCTAAATAAAGATCATCTCCAATTTTTGGACGTTTCGAAGAAGATCAATCTTCTCAATGATCAGATATTTCAAAATAATAATCAGATCAAAGTATTGAGTCGGAATAAAACATATCAAAATTCGGCAAAAATCCAGCATATCTTAAAACAGAATGTATATATACAAAGTCAAATTCATAGATATCAATCTTTATATGATATGCTCAATATGAAGATTCAAAATTATCCACTTTATCAAAAGATGTATGAATTGCCAAAAACGCAAACAACTCAAACAACTCCTCGAAAAGAACCGATCAAATCGATCTTAAAGAAGAGCACACCCGACACGAGTATGAAAGTAGAAGAAGTAAAAGTAGAAGCACCGAAACAGAAAACATTGATTTTTAAAAAGAGCACTCCTCCACCATCCGAATCCGAATCAGATGAAAAAGATTTAATGAAAGAGTTCCAATCCACACTCGGGGCTCTCCAAAAATTACTTGCTTAGGAAAAGTTGATTGATGAATATTATTATCAATCTCGCGAAGCTGGTTGATAATAAGAATCAATCTCATCGACGACTTCCCTTACAAGTACATATCCCATATGTGTAAATACATCCGGGTATATGCCATGAATTACAAAGATGAATGAGGCAACTGCGCTCTTTGCGGCGTATTTGAAAGCGTGTAGCATATGAGAGAAGTATCCCATTTTTACGGAGGATAAGTGATCGGACATGTTTATATTATCTATTGAGTATAGATAAAATAAGAACGGTAAGAGAACGAAGAGAGTGATTTATTCGGGGAATGGGATCGTAAAACGGATATATTTGGAGTAATCGATGATTGTTTTTTTGATGAATTTATTGGAAATATGTAAGGATACGAAGAGATGTAAAGATCGCATATAATGAAATCGCTTTACAAATAATTCAAACTTCTCTTTATCTTCTTCAAATGATTCTAAAAGTTCAAGATTGGTACGCGATTGAATCGGCAAGTGAAGTGGTATATATACTTTTGGGTTTTTATTTTCGATTTCACCTAAATAGGTAATGATCCGCGATGGTATTTTATTACATGTGATCTCTTTCACATTTGGGTTTATGAAATCCGTTTTATTCAAATGCGCATCTTCATGATTTTTGATATGTTGAAAATATGTTTTGTAATATCCATCATATAGATTGCGATATGAGAAGTGTATAATAAAACAATCATTTGAAAAGAGAAGACGATTTACTGGTTTTTGAATCAGAAAATCATGACTATTATTTCCCATAAATGATATATGTGATCGCAGTGCCATTGATTTATAATAATTCACAAAATATTTTGGCAATGTTCGATCTTCTAAGATTTCATTTAAGGATGCGTGTGATGTGGAAAAGGAAGGGCACATATACCATAAAAAGGAGAAGTAGTGAACATTTGGGAATTTGTATATAAATTGGCGTAAATTCATCTTTTGTAAATAGAGAAATTCATCACTATCGACATGTAATATATAATCTTCCTCAATGCTAAATGGATAATCAATCCATAATTGATTCGGATTATACTCTGGTTTTAATGGAATTTTCTGAATGCGAACTTTCTCTTTTGGAAAGTAGCTTAAATGGCTCTCCAAATCATAAAAGGATCCTTCCTTCTCATGATAATATAAATAATATCGATCAATACCTAATTTATCATAATATTCAAACCATTCGGATTGATATGGTAGATCTATATTCATAAATCGCGACATAATCGCAAATCGTTCTTTTCTAGAATTCATCCCAAAAATATACTTCTAACATAAAAGTATATATTTATTATTCTTTATAGAATGAATGATCAAAAGAAGGAGTGGTATGATCGATTTTGTAAAATCGTAATTCCGGTACTTGATGGATTTATCGAAAAACGGATCAAAGATGATTTCCCCAAAGTGTACAGCATTCATCTCCATTCCAATGAGAAGAAGCACGAGAATACAATTTATGCCGAACTCTTTTGTCGAACATTTATGAGTATATCCATATTCTTTCAAAACGAATCATTTATAAATAAATATCAATTAAATGTTCTCTTTGAAAAGACATGTCAAGCACTTCACGTCGCATTTTCCGGATATATCGATTTTACAAAGATGGGTGATCAAGTGATCGTTGAAATGGCAAATATGGCGATCGCTCTTCTTCGAACCCCCTTTATATGGAATAAGATAGATACAAATGATCAAAATCGGATTATCAGCGTGCTTCTTTTTGCGCATCAATATGTACTCAAACATAGCAATAATTGGATCCTCTTCAAATGCGTGATTGCCATCTTTTTATATAAAACAAAACAAATCCCTCATATCAATCAAGTATATATTTATTTACAACAATTTGAGAAGTATTACATTGGAGACGGATGGTATAAAGATGGACATACATTTCATATGGACTATTATAATTCTTATGTAATATTACCCTTCTTATTTGCGATTTATCGGGAAATGAAATTACTCGAATCTCCTTATAAACAATATGCCAATGTACAATATGCCAAATGTGTTTCCTATTTACAGCGACAATCCGAGTTTTTAGAACGTCTTATTCATCATGACGGAACTTACCCTATCTTTGGTCGGTCTGCGGTTTATCGATGCGCAATATTTCACGCACTTGTTCTTTCATCTTATTATCAAATATTACCGGATTCACTTACATATGGACAAGTTCGTGAAGCACTTCAACAAGTGATTCGGAGAACATTTAATGGATATAAAGAGGGAGATTATTTATCATTTGGATTCAGATTTCAAAATGGAGATGAACCGGAAATGGCGGATTCATACTCAAATTCGGGATCCGTATATTACGCACTTCTCATTTTTATGCCTCTTGGTTTAGATGATGATCATCCATTTTGGAGTGATCCGCCTCAAAGTTGGACACAGAAGCGATTATGGATCACACACGAACCCGTTTTTATCGATCGCTATTTACGCGAATAATCATATAATGTTTTGAGTACTTCCACTTTTGCGCCATTATGATAAAAGGGTGAATTCTTGACAACTTCCACTCCCGCAATATCCAAATGTGCCCACTTCACCGGTACCCCCGATTTATTCATTGGAACAAATTGTGATAAGAATGCTCCCGCAATAATCGCCCCCGCTTTATGACTTATACTTGTATTTCGTATATCCGCAACATCGGATTTCAAATCCTCTAAATAATCCGGCCACATCGGTAATTCCCATATACGCTCTTGATACTTCATACCACATTTGATGATCTCTCGATTTGCCAAATAATCATTCCCCATAATTGCCGACGACTTCCCCCCAAACATGTGTGATGTATCCCCTGTAAGTGTCGCAATATCAATGATCATGTGTGGTTTGAATCGCGACGCATAACTCATACAATCGGCAATGATCAATCGCCCTTCCGCATCTGTATTCGTGATCTCCACACTCTTTCCACTATGCGATATAATCACATCACTTGGACGGATTGCATCTTTCCCAATCATATTCTCCACTAATGGCAGCATGCCAATATAATGACCAGACGATTTGAGAAGTGCGTGTGCTTTCATGATCCCATATACAATGGCCGATGCGCTCATATCGAACTTCATATCTTCCATACCTCGGGTTTTGAGATTATAACCACCCGAATCGAACATCACACCTTTCCCAATAAAACATATCGGATCTTTCTTGACTTTCTCTTTCCCGTGATACGTGAGAAGGACGAGTGCGCAATCTTGGTTGGAGCCTTGTGCTACACCACAAATGAGGTTCATACCCAATTTTTGGAGCTCACGTTTTGAGATCACGCGCATGGAGACGCTTTTGGGTAAATTGCGCTTTATCAATGATATATAATCGCGAATGCGCAACATATTTGATGGTAGATTCATATAGTTGCGCACTTCATTTTCAATAAGAGATAGTTGAATATACTCTTTGATAAGTGGAGATAATTTGCGATGCGGTGTGTAAAAAGAGATCTTCGTATGAATTGTGGATTTATGCGCTTCTTCTTTCAAATAATCAAAACGATAATAACCGGTGATCCAGCCACACACTTGATGATGAATAACTCTTTTCATATATTCGTTTTGATTTTTATGTATGTTATTTCTACTCTTATTCGTACTCGTACCGAATAAATGGATCATAATATGTTTATAATCGCATGCACCATCATTGATTCGGAGATTATTATTGTGTGAAAAGTGGGATAAATGATTGGATAATGTTTTACCTAAATGTAAGAATGCTTTATAAAGTTGATCATCATCGCACTCTCCGCCCTTCTCTTGGGATCCATAACCAACAAAGAGGATCTTTGTTTGATCAAAATAGTATGAAACATGATCACCAAGATATCCATGAAAATCGCGAAAAAGGGAAAGCGGAAATTTGGATAAACCGAATTGTGTTGCGATCTCTTGGAGTCTTGATTTATAATTACGACAAAGGGGAAAGATGTGTAGATCCACTTCCTTGGTGTTCACTTTATGAACCACCGAATAATTTGTAAAGAGTGGCAATGAAGAAGAGATCATTTTTCTAT
>JACCEC010563620.1_pt1 | contig 21752 bp, 20 predicted proteins | sample 7450121 | NCBI WGS metagenome assembly JACCEC01 (sample SAMN15323455, study PRJNA562643) | freshwater metagenome | isolation source: river surface water | place: USA:Blue River Watershed | collected 2017-08-18 | reverse complement strand
TTCTCGGCCAGCATGATCCCCATGCTGTATCCCTGCAATGTGCAGGAATACCTCGACCTCGGCCTGCACGCCTGGGCGATGTCGCGCTATTCCGGCTGCGTGATCGGCTTCAAGGCGCTGGCCGACACGGTCGAATCGACCGCTTCGGTGGACGCCGACCCGTTCCGCCTGCAGATCGTGTACCCGGATGACGTGAAGATGCCGGAAGGCGGCCTGAACACGCGCCTGTCGACCGACATGCTGGGCGTGCAGGCGCGCAAGCAGGAAGCGCTGATGCAGGACTACAAGATCTACGCGGCGATCGCCTATGCACGGGCGAACAAGCTGAACCGCGTGATGATCGACAGCCCGAATGCGAAGCTCGGCATCATCGCGTCCGGCAAGTCGTACCTCGACGTGCTGGAAGCGCTGGAAGAGCTGGGCATCGACGAGGCGATGGCCGCCGATATCGGCATCCGCCTGTACAAGGTGTCGATGCCGTGGCCGCTGGAGCCGGACGGCATCCGCGATTTCGCGCAGGGCCTCGACGAGATCCTGGTGGTCGAAGAGAAGCGGCAGATCGTCGAATACCAGCTGAAGGAACAGCTGTACAACTGGCGTGAGGACGTGCGTCCGCGCGTGATCGGCAAATTTGACGAGAAGGGCGAGTGGGTCGCGCCGCGCGGCGACTGGCTGCTGACCTCGAAGGCCGATTTCTCGGTTGCGCAGATCGCGCGCGTGATCGCGGCGCGTATCGCGCGCTTCCACACCAGCGACCTGATCAAGGCGCGCCTGACTTTCCTCGAAGCGAAGGAGCAGGTGCTGAACAAGGCGGTGAACACGCCGCCGCGCCCGCCGTATTACTGCTCGGGCTGCCCGCACAACACTTCGACCCGCGTGCCCGAGGGCAGCCTCGCGCTGGCCGGCATCGGCTGCCATGTGATGGCGACCGCGATCTACCCGGAATTCAACAAGCTGACCACGCACATGGGCGGCGAAGGCGCGCCGTGGATCGGTCAGGCGGCGTTCTCGAAAGTGCCGCACGTTTTCCAGAACCTGGGCGACGGCACCTATTTCCATTCGGGCTATCTGGCAATCCGCGCTGCGGCTGCGGCCAAGGTCAACATGACCTACAAGATCCTGTACAACGATGCGGTCGCGATGACCGGCGGCCAGCCGGTCGACGGCACGATCTCGGTGCGCCAGATCGCCCAGCAGATGGCGGCCGAAGGCGTGAAGCGGATCGCGCTGGTGACCGAGGACCTGAGCCGTTATGACGACCGCTCCGAGCTGCCCGTGCACGTCACGCTGCATGACCGCAAGGACATGGATGCGGTGCAGCGCGAACTGCGCGAAGTGAAGGGCCTGTCGGTGCTGATCTATGATCAGGTCTGCGCCGCCGAAAAGCGCCGCCGCCGCAAGAAGGGCGAGTTCCCGGAGCCGCCGCAGCGCATGTTCATCAATGATGCGGTCTGCGAGGGCTGCGGCGATTGCGGCGCGCAGTCGAACTGCACGTCGATCCTGCCGCTCGAGACCGAACTCGGCCGCAAGCGCACGATCGACCAGTCATCGTGCAACAAGGATTATTCGTGCGTGAAGGGCTTCTGCCCGAGCTTCGTCACCGTCACCGGCGGCACGCCGAAGAAGACCAAGGCGGACAAGTCGGTCGATGAGAGCTTCGCCGCACTGCCCGAACCGGTCGCCGCCCGTTGCGACCAGCCGTACAACATCCTGATCAACGGTATCGGCGGCACTGGCGTGATCACCATCGGCGCGCTGCTTGGCATGGCCGGCCATCTGGAAGGCAAGGGCGTGTCGGTGCTGGACATGACCGGCATGTCGCAGAAGAACGGCTCGGTGACGTCGCACGTGCGCATCGCCGCCACGCCGGAAGCGATCCGCGCGCAGCGCATCGCCACCGGCGAAGCAGACGTGGTGCTCGGTTGCGACATGCTGACCGCCGGCGCGCACGACGCAATCTCGAAGATGCGTCCGGGCCGCACGCATGCCGTGATCAACACGCATGAGCAGCCGACCGGCCCGTTCGCGCGTCAGCCGGACTGGCAATACCCGGGCGACGAAGTGCAGGCGCTGATCAGCGAATCCGCCGGCGGCGCCGCGGACTACATCGACGCGACGCGGATTGCGACTGCGCTGATGGGCGACTCGATCGCGACCAACCTGTTCATGCTCGGCTTCGCCTACCAGAAGGGCCTGCTGCCGCTGTCCGAAGCGTCGCTGATGCGCGCGATCGAGCTGAACGGCGTCGCGATCGCCGCGAACCAGAAGGCGTTCCGCTGGGGCCGCCGCGCTGCGGTGGACCTGAAGGCGGTCGAGCGTGTGGCCGTGCCGGCGCAGCCGATTCTGCTGAAGATGCCGGAAACCCTGAATGGCCTGCTGAAGACGCGCGTCGCCTTCCTGACCGACTATCAGGATGCGGCCTATGCACGGCAGTACGAGGCGCTGGTCGACGAAGTGCGCAAGGCCGAGGCCGCGCTGGGGCAGGGCGACAAGCTGGCTCGCGCGGTGGCAAAGTCGCTGTTCAAGCTGATGGCTTACAAGGACGAGTACGAAGTCGCGCGCCTGTACACCGATGGCAAGTTCGTCGAGAAGCTCAGGCAGCAGTTCGATGGCGAACTGACGCTGAAATTCAACCTTGCGCCGCCGCTGCTGTCGAAGAAGGATGGCAAAGGTCACCTGGTGAAAGCCGAGTACGGCAGCTGGATGTTCAAGGCGTTCAAGCTGCTGGCACGCTTCAAGGGTCTGCGCGGCACGCGCCTCGATGTGTTCGGCCATACCGCCGAGCGCAAGACGGAGCGCCAGCTGATCGTCGAGTATCGTGAACTGGTGCAGTCGCTGCTGCGCGGCCTGACCGCCGAGAAACTGCCGCAGGCGGTCGCGCTGGCATCGCTGGCGGACAAGGTGCGCGGCTTCGGGCATGTGAAGGAAGCAGCGGTGGATACGTATCGCCGCGAGGTGGCGACCGGTCTGCATGCTTATGCGACGGGCAAGGCGGCGGTGCCGCACGCTGCGTAAGTGTCGATGGCCGTTGGTTTGCAGCCAAGGGTCCCAGCGCAAGCCGGGACCCATGGTCGCAATCCGGCAGCCATGCATACTGTAGCCACCCTGGATTCAAAGCCCCGCTTTTACGGAACCCAACAATGCTGGCCTTGCCTGAGTTAACCTCCGGCGCATCACCAACCCTCATCAGAAGAAAAATGAAAGCCCTCGAAAAACTCACCTTTGAAAGCGTCACCGTCCGCGCGGTGTCGATCCCGATGCGTCGTCCGATCGTTGCGAAGGTCGGCACTTACACGGAGTGGCCGTTCATCCTGATCGACGTGCACACGAAGGAAGGCATCACCGGCCGCGCCTATCTCGAGCCCTACCTGAAGAACGCGGTGCGCTACATCGGCCCGGCGATCGAGGATATGGCCGCTGCGTTCAAGGGCCGCCAGCTCGCGCCGCTGGACATGTTCCGCGACGTGATCGGCACGCTGCACCTGCTGGGCCGCCAGGGTGTCAGCATGATCGCTGCCGCCGGCCTCGATATGGCGATCTGGGACGCGCTCGCGAAGGCCGCCGGCCTGCCGCTGGCCGAGATGCTGGGCGGCACGGTCGGCAAGATCCGCACCTACAACACCAACGGCCTGTGGCTGCTGCCGCTGGACAAGCTGGCGAAGGAAGCCGAAGAGCTGGTCGCCGAGGGCAATTTCAGCGCGATCAAGATCCGCCTCGGCCGCGCCAGGCTGGCTGACGACCTGAAGGCGCTCGAACTGGTGCGCGGCGCGATCGGCGACGACATCCAGCTGATGTGCGACTTCAACCAGGGCCAGACGCTGCAGGAGGCGATCTGGCGCATGCATGCACTCGATGACCAGGGCCTGTACTGGTTCGAAGAGCCGGTGGTGTTCGACAACTACGCGCAGAGCGCGCAGCTGGCGCGCGAACTGAAGACGCCGGTGTCGATCGGCGAGAACATCTACGGCCCGCGTTCCTTCCTCGACGCGGTGCGCAACGAGGCGGCCGATGTCTACATGCCGGACCTGATGCGCATCGGCGGCGTCACCGGCTGGATGCGCGCGGCGGCAATCGCCGGTGCAGCCGGCCTGCCGCTGTCCAGTCACCTGTATCCGGAAGTCTCGGCCCACCTGCTGCGCGCCAGCGAAAGCGCCGACTGGCTCGAGTACCGCGACTGGGGCAACCCGATCATCGCCGAGCCCTTCGCCGTGGCCGACGGCTACGCGACCGTGCCCAACCGTCCGGGCAATGGCATCGAATGGAACGAAGACGCCGTCGCGAAATACGCGTACTGACCTGCCGCTTCCCTTCAGCGCCGCGCGGCATGGCGATCCGGGTCGGCATCCTGCACGATTCCGTGCAGCTGCTGACGCGCTGCCGCGTCGGCGCGACGCATGCTTCGCGCCGGGGGCTGCGATGATGCGCGGCGCGACCGCCGCCTGCCTGCTCAGCCTGCTGGCGTGCGGCTGCGCATCGACGAATGTCTCGCCGGACGGGGTGGCGAGCTATCGCTACAGTACCTTCGATTTTTCCGGAAAGTCCTGGGGGAGCCAGCAACGCCGCTGCGAGGCGCTGGGCATGAAGCCGCGGCATCTGGGAACCGACTGCGGGTTCTGGATGTGTACCAGCCGCTATGACTGCGAGCGGAACTGACGCGAGGCGCTATCGCCCGAAATGCCCCCGCGTCTGGGTAAAAGTAGTTCATTCGGCAAATTTCAGGACTCGCCTTTTCCGCTCTGGCTGCGGCGTCGATTACACTTGCGGCTGGATTTTCTGATGAGGCTGATAAATGGAACTGGCGATGATCGAGACACGCCACTGGGTGCTACTGGTGTTCGTCGCGTCGGCGCTGTACGCGCATTTCCGCGGGTCGGTGCGTTTTGGTCTGGTGCGCACGCTGACTGATTTCACGGTACTGCTGGCGCCCGTGAATGCGCTGATGTACCTGTTCTCTCGTACCCGGCGCGCGGTCTACATCGACCAGCGCGAATTCCCCGAACTCGCGGTTCTGCAGCAGAACTGGCAGGTGATCCGTGACGAAGCGATGGCGCTGGCCGATGGCGGCCAGATTCGCGCGGCAGACGGCTATACCGACATGGGTTTCAATTCCTTCTTCCGCACCGGCTGGAAGCGTTTCTACCTGAGCTGGTACGGCAAGGAGCTGCCTTCGGCCGTGGCGCAATGCCCGAAGACGCTGGCGCTGCTGAAGCAGATTCCGTCGATCAAGGCAGCGATGTTCGCCTCGCTGCCGCCGGGCGCAACCCTGCAGACTCACCGCGACCCGTATGCCGGATCGCTGCGCTACCACCTTGGCCTCGTTACGCCGAACGACCCGGCCTGCTATATCGAAGTCGACGGCCAGCACTATCACTGGAAGGATGGCGAGGCGGTAATGTTCGATGAAACCTTCATCCACCATGCGGCCAACCGCACCGACCAGCAGCGCGTGGTGCTGTTCTGCGACATCGAGCGTCCGCTCTGGACGGCGCCGGTGCGCTGGTTCAACCGGTTGTTCGCGAAATACGTGATGGCCGCAGCAGCGTCCGCCAACGCCGAGGGCGAAGGCATCGGCGCGCTGAACAAATTCTTCAAGGCCTTCTATCAGCTGCGCCTGCGCGCGAAAGACTTCAAGCGCAAGCAGCGGCGTGCGTATTACATCGGCAAATGGGCTGCGATCCTCGGGCTGCTGTGGCTGCTGTTCTGGTGACGCCCCGCGGACCGGGCTGCCGTGCGTGACACCACCGGCGGGCTGCGCTGGCACTGGCGCGCATTCCGGCGCCGCCGCCACTGGCAGGACGCCAGCGCGCGCATCGCCGACTGGCTGGACACCACCCGACCGGCGTCGTCGCAGCTGCTGCTGATCGGCGGCAGCGCCGGCTGGATGATGTCGGGCCGGTGGCTGCAGCGCTTCTCACGCATAGACCTGGTCGACATCGATCCGCATGCGCCGCGGCTGTTCCGCTTCAACCATGGCCACGCGCTGCGCGCGTCCGGCACCGTGCTGCATTTCGTGCAGGAAGACGCGATGGCCGGGCTCGAACGCCTGCTGGACCGGTATCCGGCGGCGACCGTCTTTTTCGACAACGTACTCGGCCAGCACATGTTCCGCGAACGTGACATCGAGCGCGCGGAAGCCGACCTCGATCGGATGGCGACGCGCCTTGCCGGGCGCGACTGGGGCAGCGTGCATGACCTGTTTTCCGGGCCGGCCGATCTGCGCGCAGCGCCGGCGGCGCCGGTGCTGGGTTTCGATGCGCAGCGCGACGCCGATGGCCTGAAGGCCGCCGGCCTGAGCGGCACGCCGCTGCACCGCCAGTTGCTGGCGCAGCTGGGCGGACACGGCGAATGGGTGGATCACCTGACGTCCGGCGTTTTCCCGACCGGCACCCGCAGCCGCCTGATTGCCTGGCCTTTCCTGCCGACCTATGCGCACTGGCTGCAGGCGGGCTGGGTGGGCGGGTCGGCGCCGCACCGAGCGGCCGGGTGACCGCTCAAATTTTTCCGCATGCTGCCGATTTCCAATCAGTAATGGCCCGTGCCCCCGGACTCCGGGCGACGGGCCGATTCCGGACCTGACCAAGATGACACGACGCCTGCTGAATCTCACTCCCGTTTTCCTCGCCTGCGCATTCGCTTGCGCCGCCCATGCGACCGACAGCGGCAAGGGCGCGGTTGAACGCCCGCCGTCGCCCGGCGCGCAGCACCAGCCGCGGCTGCCGCTGTGGTCGTATGAAAGCGAAACCGGGCCGGCCAAATGGGGCGAGATTGACCCGAAGTTCCGCGTCTGTGCGAGCGGCAAGCGGCAATCGCCGATCAACATCGAAACGCGCAGCGCGGAAAAAGGCGGCCTGAAGCCGATCCTGTTCAGCTACGAGAGCGGCGCGGCCGAGGTGATCAACACCGGCCATACGATCGAGGTCGACCTGCCGAATGCCGGTTCGGCGCGTTTTGACGGCCTGGAATACAAGCTGATCCAGCTGCATTTCCATACGCCCAGCGAGGAACGGATCGACAGCATGGCGCAGCACATGGTCGTGCACCTCGTGCATCGGGCCGGCGACACGCGCATTGCGGTGGTGGCGGTGCTGTTCAGGCTGGGCAAGGAAAACGCCACGCTCAAGCCGGTGTTCGAGAACATGCCGGCGCTGGTGTCCCAGAAGACGCCGCTGAAGGAATTCAATCCGTCGGGCCTGTTGCCGGCCGACCCTTCGTATTACGCGTTCACCGGCTCACTGACGACGCCGCCCTGCACCGAGGAGGTCAAGTGGCATGTGATGAAGACGCCGATCGAGATCTCCTACCGGCAGCTGGCGGCGTTCAAGGCGAAATACAAGAACAATGTGCGCCCCCTGCAGCCGCTCAACGGGCGACGCGTGCAGGTCTATCGGCCCGAGTGAAGATCGCGGGCGAACGCGCCGTGGCGCGTTCGATCAGATCCGATCCAGCGACTGGTGCAGGCGCTGGATTTTTTCGCGCAGCCCGGCATGCGCGACCAGCACAGGATCGTCCGGCGTCAGCTGCCATTGCGGGGCTTCCGTCGGAATGTCCGGGACGGGCACGGCATCGGCGTGATGCGGGTCGTGGACGAGATCACGGGCGTCGTCTTGCAGCGGCTCCGGGTCAGCTGAGCCGCGGGGGCGCGACGCGATTCCGGCAGCTGTCAGGGTCCAGACGGCACTGACCAGCAGCCAGAGTATCCACAAGCTGCCCGCCGGTATCCGGCCCAGCTTCGCCAGGCCATCCAGTTGGGTCAGCCAGCTCGACCAGTCCAGCCTCAGCCACCACAGCAGCTGGTGCTGGGTGGCGCTGATCCACGCGAAGACGGCGGCAAAGGCCAGCCAGTTCAGCGCCAGCGCCAGCAGGGAAGGGCGTATCCGCAGTTTGGTCATGGGGTCAGCCTTTCAGTGCAGCGCCGAGTTTTTCATTCAGCGACTCGGCGATCTGCATGCGCAGCCGCGAGGTCTCATGCACTTCCTGCTCGCTCTGGTGCGCGTTTTTCACCACCTCCATCGCCAGTCCGCGCACGCCGTCGATTTCTTCGTCGAGCGCGGCCAGCCTGTCGAGCAGGGTCTTGCGCTCCTGCAGCTTGGCGCCCAGCAGGCGCAGCGCCGCATGCACCTGGCTCCAACCCTGCAACCGCTGGTCGCCGATCTTCAGGTTCTCGAAGACATCCTGCATGGATTCGCCGATGTTCAGCAAGGCTTCGGTTGTCAGCCCCTCCATGATCTGCGGCAGGGCGGCTGCCTTTTCTGGCGGCGCGTCAGTCGGTATGACCGGCGTACCCGCCGGCGACCAGCCCATGTCGGGTTCAAATCGCATCATCGTGGGTTTGCCTGCTTCGTCGGTCATCGGTAGCCTCGATTGATCAAAACATTTGCATTTAATCTGGTCTTGCATATACTCCAGAGCAATATTATTTTAGTTATTAATTGGTGGCAATGCCCGGTTGATAATTAATTTGTCATGAAAATCAATGACTTGAGGAATAATACTAAAGGATAACATGGGTGCTCCGCTGAAAATCCTCATGACCAGCCAAAAGGGCGGCGTCGGGAAAAGTACCGTCTCCGCGAACCTGGCGGCGTATTTTTCCTATATCTCGGGGAAAAAAACCGCGTTGGTCGATTTCGATCACCAGGCGACTTCCGGGAAATGGGTTCGCAAGGCTTATCCGATTGGCATTGAATGCCATACCGTCGATTTGCCGAATGCGAAAGGGTCCGGAATCGCGCTGCTGAAGGCGAAAGAGGCGTTGCGGCGGGCGAGTGCCGGGCGCGAAGTGCTGGTCGCGGACCTGACCTGGACCGATGTGCTGCCGCCGGAATTCCTGTTCGAATTCGACATTGTGCTGGTGCCGAGTTCTTTGTCGCGTGTGGAGCTCGATAGCACGCTGGAGTTCGTGAACCGGTTCTCGTTCGTCTTCAACGCGCAGCTGCGCCGGCCGCCGAAGCTGGTCATCGTGCCGAGCCGCGTCGACAACCTGCAGACCTACGAAAGCATTTTCTCGAAGTCCTTCGACGCCGGTTTCTACCTGTCGCCGCCGGTGATGTACAGCAGCAGCGCCAATGAATTCTTTGGCACGGAGTTCTTCGTGATGACCAGCGATCACACGATACGCGAGAACTTCATCGAGTTCGGCCGCTCGGTCGAACAGCTAGCCGAGCGTGAGTCGGACCAAAGGCAGGCGAACCCGAAATCGCCGCTGGCGCCGAAGGTGACCGGCTCCATCCTTGATCGCTTCCGTGCGTCGCGCCATACGGCGCCGGAGGCGCCGGTGCGTACTGCCGCCAATGAATGCGTGCATCCGAAAGCGGGGCTGCTGAAGTCGATGATTCCGGCCTTCCTGATATCGGGACGCGACTGAGCATTGGTCGTGTCGCACCGGCGCTCCGGTGCGTTCTGGTCGGCGATGGGTGCCGGCTTTCGTCGTGTGAAGCGGCTTACTTCTTCGGCGGCGGCGCGTTCTTGTCATTGCCCGCTGCAGGCGGTGGCGCAGGCGGGGGCGGCGGCGTGCCGTACAGCAGGGCGGCCACCGCGGGGTTGGTCATCGCAAAGCCTTCCAGCAGGCCGTCGATCTCGGCCGCCACTTGTCCTGAATCGGCGGTGCCCATCCATTGCGACCGGTTGTTGCGCATCACCAGCAGCTGTTCGGGTGTGCACTGTTTCGCTTTCTTGCGCAGCCAGGCCATTGCCTTGGTGCGACGTTCCGACTCATTGCCCGTGTCGACACCGATCGCACGGAATTCGGCGACCAGGCAGCCGGTCGGCTTCGGCGGCGCAAGCTTTGCCGGCAGTTCGACCGGCCTGGGGGCTGCCGGCGCAGGCGGCACGACCGGGGCGGGTGGTGCAGGCGGCGGCATCGGCGCTGCCGGCGGTGCGGCGGGCACCGGTACCGGAACCGGAACCGGGACAGGTACTACGGCCGGCATCGGGGCAGGGGCGGGCGGCGGCGCTGCCGGTGAAGGCGGTACCGCAGGCTTCGCCGCGTTGACCGGCGCGGCGGCTGGTTTGGCCGGTGCCGGTGGCACGGGAGCCGTGCCTTTCGGCGAAGCCGCAGGCGCTGGCGCCGGTGCGGGCACAGGCGATGGGGGCGCCGCGTTGGCTTTGGGTGCGGCAGGCGGTGCAGCAGTGGCCGGACCTTTGGCCGGCGCGGCAGGCGCTGCTGCGTTGGCCGGCGCTGCCGCGGGAGCGGGGGCTGGCCTCGCAGCTGCTGGCGCATTCGGTGCGGCAGGCGCCGCGTTCTGCGCGGCGGCGTCGGCAAGCCACATCGCAGCCAGCAAAGGGAGCAAGGCGAACTGAGGCCGCAAGGCAGGAAGTTGTTTCATCGTTCAGCGTCCGAGGGCCGCATCCTGGTATTGGAGCGTGATGCTGATGCGGCGGTTGCGCGGATCGGCCGGATTGTTCGGAATGTATGGCGCAGTATCCGCAACGCCTTCGATCTTCGCGAATCGGCCTTCGGCAATGCCGGCGCTTTCAAGAATGCGCCGCGTGCTCTCCGCACGGTCGCCTGACAGCGACCAGTTGCTGCGCACGCCGTCGTCATAGGCGAGGCTGTCGGTATGGCCGCGGACCGACACCTTGTTCGGCATGCCGGCGACCGACTTGGCGACTTCGCGGATCAGCGATTCCGCGCGTCCCTGCATCTTGGCGGTGCCCAGCCCGAACATCGAGAAATCGGCCTTGTCGAGTACCTCGATCCTCAGTCCTTCCTTCTCGCGGGTGAACTTGACCTGGTCCTTGATCTTGTCGAACTGCGGGTTCTGCTGCAGCTTTTCTTTCACTTCCTGCTCGAGCTTGTCGAAGTTTTTCTTGTCGGTCTCGGCGGCGATCTTCTGCCGTTCTTCTTCCGACAGCTCGCTCGAATGCATGTCGTTGTTCTCGTCCTGCGACTCGCCGTCGCCGCTCTGCTTGCCCAGCTCGGAGCGCGGCGTTTCCCTCTCGAGCATGCTGGTCTGCTGGCCCGCGTACGGCATGCCGTCCGGGTCGAGCATCGAATGTCCGCCCATGATGCCGCCGGTGCCGGCGTTGGTGCTGACGTTCGCAAGGCTGTGCGAGGTCGGCTTGAAATAATCGGCGATGCTCTTGCGCTGGTCTTCGGTGGTCGCGCCGAGCAGCCACATCAGCAGGAAGAAGGCCATCATCGCCGTCATCATGTCGGCCAGCGCAATTTTCCATGCGCCGCCGTGCGCGCCGGCATGGCCGCCCTCAATCTTCTTCTTTTTGACGATGGGCTCAAGCGCCGGCTCTGCCTGCGCCTGGACGTCGGCGGGTTCGTGTTCGGCTACTTCAGCCATGCTGGGTGTTTCCTGCGATCGGATGCAAGGTGAATCGGCACGGAGACGCAAAAATCAAGTGCGCGCCATTGCCGCAAGCGGATGTGCTCATTTATGCAAGATAATACCGGATATATTGCTTAGAAGTATCTTCTTGCCGACTCCCGACGGACGTCGCCGCCTGCTTGCGCCGTCGCCCGACGAACTTCCGGATGCGATTCATGCCGATCTCCCTGATTTCACTGCTGGTCAGGCGCATGCCTGTGCTGCTGGCCGCGACCCTGCTGGCGTTTGCTCCTGCGTCGACCGCGGCCGAACCGCACGACAACCCGGAAGCGGCGACCGGCACCAGCGCCCGGGCACTGGTGCGCGCGAAGCAATGGATGGCGGTGGCGGCCAATCCGCTGGCGGCGGACGCGGGGCGCGCGGTGCTGCGCGACGGCGGCAGCGCGGTCGATGCGGCGATCGCCATGCAGCTGGTGCTGGCGCTGGTCGAACCGCAGTCGTCCGGCCTTGGCGGCGGCGCTTTCCTTGTCGTGTTCGACGCCGCCAGCCAGGCCGTGCGCAGCTATGACGGCCGCGAGACGGCGCCGGCGGCTGCCACGCCGGCACTGTTCCTGCGCGATGGCAAGCCGCTGCCGTTTGCCGATGCGGTCAACAGCGGCCTGTCGGTGGGCACGCCGGGTGTGCTGCGCGCTCTGGAGCTGGCCCATCAACGACACGGGCGGTTGCCATGGGCGCGCCTGTTCGCGCCGGCGATCGCGCTGGCTGAACGCGGCTTTCCCGTGTCGCCGCGGCTGCACAGGCAGATCGCCGGCAATCGTGCGCTGAGGGCGCAGGAAGCGGCACGCGCCTATTTTTATCCGGACGGGCAGCCGGCGCCGGTCGGCCATCTGCTGAAGAATCCGGCGCTGGCCGACGTGCTGCGGCGGGTGGCGACCGAAGGCGTCGATGCGTTCTACGCGGGCGAGATTGCGGCCGATATCGTGCGTGCGGTGCGCTCGCATGAGCGTCCCGGGGTGCTTGAGGAAGAGGACCTGCGGCGTTATCGCGCCGTCGAGCGCGATCCGGTCTGCGGCAGCTATCGCGCCGACCGTTTGTGCGGGATGGGCCCGCCGTCGTCGGGCGCGATTGCGGTATTGCAGATGCTCGGCATGCTCGAGCAGCACAAGATGGCTGACATGCTGCCGCAGTCGCGCGAGGCGGTGCACTACTTTTCCGAGGCGGGCCGCCTCGCATTTGCCGATCGTGAACGCTATGTCGCTGATCCGGAATTTGTCGAGGTGCCGGTGGCGGCGCTGCTCGATCAGCGGTATCTCGGCTGGCGCGGCGCGCAGATCGACAGCCGCCAGTCGATGGGCATCGCGCAGGCCGGCGACCCGGTGAAGCTGCTGCAGCGTCGCGGGCAAGGTGACGCAGCGGATGTGCCGTCCACCACGCATCTGGTGGCGATCGATGCCGACGGCAATGGCGTCAGCATGACCAGCACCATCGAATCCGAATTCGGCAACAAGATCTTCGTGCGCGGCTTCCTCCTCAACAATCAGCTGACGGATTTTTCGTTGAGCCCGGTCGACGCGGACAAGCGCCCCGTCGCGAACCGTGTCGAGGCAGGCAAGCGGCCACGCAGCGCGATGGCGCCACTGGTCGTGCTACGCGATGGCCGACTGTTCATGCTGCTGGGCTCGCCCGGAGGAAGTTCGATCATCAATTTTGTTGCAAAGACCTTGATCGGCGTGCTCGACTGGCGTCTCGACATCCAGCAGGCGATTGCGCTGCCGAACATGGGCAGCCGCAACCGCGACACCGAAATCGAGAGCGGCACTGTGCTTGAATCGCTACGCGAGGACTTGCGTGCGCAGGGGCATCGCGTCAACATCATGCCCTTGCCCAGTGGCGTGCACGCAATCATGGTCACGCGCGACGGGCTCGACGGCGGCGCGGATCCGCGCCGTGAAGGGGTCGCCGCAGGCGACTGAGCGTGGTTCAACAGCGGCGGGCGATGCGCGGAGGATCGATGGCGAAGCAGGCGGGACGACAAGGGTGGCTTGCGGCGCTGTGGGCAGTACTGCTCTCGACGTCTTGCCTGGCGACTGATGCCGGCACCCGCCCCGCGCTGACCGGCACGCTGAAGAAGGTCGCCGACAACGGCCGCATCACGCTGGCCTATCGCGAGTCATCGGTGCCGTTCAGCTATCTCGACGGTCCGCACCGGCCGATCGGCTTCGGCGTCGACATTGCCGCGCAGGTGGTCGACGCGGTGCGCCGCGCCACCGGCCGCCGCGACCTTGAGGTGCGCTATCAGGCAGTCACGTCGCAGAACCGTATACCGCTGGTCGCCAATGGCACCGTCGACCTTGAGTGCGGCTCGACCAGCAACACGGCTGCGCGCGCGAAGAGCGTCGCGTTTGCGATCAATTATTTTTATACCGGACCGCGCCTGCTGGTGAAGCGTGACAGCGGCGTGCGGGGCTTCGGCGACCTGGCCGGCAAGCCGGTCGCCGTCACCACCGGCACGACCAGTTTCAAGCTGCTGCGCAAGCTCGACCTCGAGCGCGGCATGCGGATGACGCTGGTGGCAGGGCGAGACCATGTCGATTCCTTCCTGCTGGTCGATGCGGGCCGTGCGGCCGCGTTCGTGATGGACGACATCCTGCTGTACGGGCAAGTGCTGAATGCGAAGCGGCCGCAGCAGTGGCAGGTGGTCGGCGAGCCGCTGCAGGTCGAGCCGTATGCGTGCATGCTGCGCAAGGACGATCCGGCATTCAAGCAACTGGTGGACGGCGTGCTGGCCGCGCTGATGGCCTCCGGCGAATTCGAGAAAATTTACGACAAGTGGTTCATGCAGCCGATCCCGCCGCGCGGCCGCAGCCTCGGCCTGCCGATGGGCCCGCAGCTGCGGGAGAACCTGCGCGCGCTGTCGGACCGGCCAGCCGGCTGATCCGGACGGTTCGCTGGCCCACCGGATGACACGCACGCATCGCGCATGAACCTCACTTGAACCCCGCATGAATCTCACATGAATCTCGACTGGGACATCTTCTGCAGCAGCACCACCGGCGGCGGCCTGATCGCCGGTTGTTTCGGGCACGGCGGCGAGCTCAGCTACCTGCAGTGGCTGCTGTCGGCCTGGGGCTGGACGGCGACTGTGGCCGTGCTGGGATTCGCCGTCGCGCTGCTGTTCGGCGTGCTGGTCGGCACGGTGCGCACGCTGCCGTCGCGGCGCTGGCTGAACACGCTCGCCGCCGGCTGGGTCGAACTCTTCCGCAATGTGCCGCTGCTGGTGCAGGTCTTCCTCTGGTATCACGTCGCGCCGGCTTTCGTGCCGGCGCTGAAGTCCTTGCCGTCGTGGCTGCTGGTGTCGGTGGCGCTGGGTCTGTTCACGTCGGCGCGCATCGCCGAACAGGTGCGCGCCGGCATACAGGCGCTGCCGCGCGGCCAGCGCAATGCGGCGCTCGCGCTCGGCATGTCGAATGCGCAGTCCTACCGGCTGGTGATCCTGCCTGTGGCGCTGCGCATCATGCTGCCGGCGCTGACGTCGGAGGCGATGAACATCGTGAAGAACTCGTCGGTGGCGTTCGCGGTGTCGATCGCCGAGCTGACGCAGTTTGCGCTGCAGGCGCAGGAAGAGACGGCACGCGGCATCGAGATCTATCTGGTGGTCACGCTGCTGTATGCGGTCACGGCCTTCGCGGTGAACCGGGCGCTGACCGTGGTGGAGGCCGCGGTGCGCGTGCCGGGCGTCGGCGCGCCGGCAGCGCAGGGAGGCTGAGCGATGGATCTTGACCTGTCCTTCTTCAGCTGGGACCTGATGCAGCGCTATGTGCTCGGTGGTTTCCTGTTCAGCCTGCAGCTGACGGTCGTCGCCAGCATCGGCGGCCTGCTGCTCGGCAGCCTGCTCGCGCTGATGCGCATCTCGTCGAGCCGCTGGCTGGCGCTGCCGGCGACGGTGTATGTGAACACCATGCGCTCGGTGCCGCTGGTGATGGTGATCCTGTGGTTCTTCCTGCTGATGCCCTTCGTGCTCGGCCGGCCCATTGGCGCCGAGCTGTCTGCTGCCGTGACCTTCGTCGCGTTCGAGGCCGCCTATTTTTGCGAGATCGTGCGCGCCGGCATACAGGCGATACCGCGCGGGCAGCTGCAGGCCGGCATGGCGCTGGGCATGAGTCCGGCGCAGAACATGCGGCTGGTGATTCTGCCGCAGGCACTGCGCAGCATGCTGCCGGTGTTGCTGACGCAGGTGATCGTGCTGTTCCAGGATACCTCGCTGGTGTATGCAATCGGCGCTTACGACATGCTCAAGGGCTTCGACGTCGCCGGCAAGATCCTCGGGCGGCCGGTCGAGGCGTATGTCGGTGCGGCGGTGGTGTATTTCCTGATCTGTTATGCGCTGTCGCGGCTGGCCGCTCGATGGCAGCGCCGTGTCGCTATCCAGCGTTGAAAGGGTGCCGGATGATCGAAATGAAGCAGCTGTCGAAATGGTATGGCAGCTTTCGCGTGCTGGATGACTGCTCGCTGTCGGTGAAAAAGGGCGAAGTGGTCGTGGTCTGCGGGCCGTCCGGTTCGGGCAAATCGACGCTGATCAAGACCGTCAATGCGCTCGAACCCTTCCAGCAGGGCGAACTGGTGGTCGACGGCATCGCCGTGCATGACCCGAAGACGAACCTGCCCGCGCTGCGCGCGCGGGTCGGCATGGTGTTCCAGCATTTCGAGCTGTTTCCGCACCTGTCGGTGATGGAGAACCTGACGCTGGCGCAGGTGAAAGTACTCGGGCGCGCGCAGCAGGAAGCGACCTCGCGCGGCGCGCAGCTGCTCGAGCGGGTCGGGCTGGCGGCGCAGCGCGACAAGTTTCCGGCGCAGCTGTCCGGCGGCCAGCAGCAGCGCGTGGCGATTGCGCGGGCGCTGGCGATGGACCCGGTGGTGATGCTGTTCGACGAGCCGACCTCGGCGCTCGACCCGGAGATGGTCGGAGAAGTGCTCGAGGTGATGGTGCAGCTGGCCGACGAGGGCATGACGATGATGTGCGTCACGCACGAAATGGGCTTTGCGCGCCGCGTGGCCGACCGTGTGGTGTTCATGGACCAGGGCCGGATACTGGAAGACTGCAGCAGCAAGGAGTTTTTCGGCGATCCCGCGGCGAGGGTGCCGCGGGCGCAGGAGTTTCTGGCGAAGGTGCTGGCGCACTGACGCGCGTGCCGCTGCGGCGCTTGCGGCAGACAGGTCAGATGGATCGGACGGGTCAGATCTCGATCTTCGTGCCCAGTTCGACCACGCGGTTGGGCGGGATGCGGAAGAAGTCGGACGGCTTGGCGGCGTTCTGCATCATCCAGCCAAACAGCCGCTCGCGCCAGATTGCCATGCCCGGCAGCTTGCTCGGCACGACGGTGTCGCGGGCGAGGAAGAACGAGGTATCGGCGAGATCCAGCTTCAGTCCGTGCTGCTGCTCCAGCAGCGCAAGCACATGGTTGATGTCCGGCGTTTCCTTGAAGCCGTGCACCGCGCGCACCACGAAGCAGTTGCCGCCGAGTTCGCCGATCGTCAGCCTTTCCTCGTCGCTCACGTAGGGCACGTCCCAGGTCGACAGCTTCAGGAACAGCACGCGCTGGTGCAGCACGCGGTTGTGCTTCAGGTTGTGCAGCAGCGCCACCGGCACATAGTCGATGTGCGCGGTCAGGAAGACTGCGGTGCCCTCGACGCGGTGCGGCGGATGCGCAAGCAGCGCCTGCACGAATTCCGGCAGACGGATCGAATCGCTGACCACGCGCTCGCGCAGCAGCTTGCGGCCCTGGTACCAGGTGGTGAGCATCATGAAGCAGATCGCGCCCAGCATCAGCGGATACCAGCCGCCGTCTTTCAGCTTGATCACGTTCGCGGTCCAGAACGAGAAGTCGACCACGAAGAACACCGTCACCAGCAGCGCGACCAGCACCGGCCGGATCTTCCATTCGTGGTACATCACCACGCCGAGCAGGCAGGTGGTGATCATCATCGTCGTCGTCACCGAGATGCCGTACGCGGCGGCGAGATTGCCGGATTCCTTGAATTCGATCACGGTGAAGATCACCAGCGCCAGCAGCACCCAGTTCACCATCGGCATGTAGATCTGGCCGCGCTCGGTGTCCGACGTGTGCAGTATCTGCATGCGTGGCAGGAAGCCGAGCAGGATGCCCTGGTTCGCCAGCGAAAACGCGCCGGAGATCACCGCCTGCGACGCGATCACGGTCGCGGCCGTCGCCAGCCCGATCATGGGCCACAGCGCCCAGTCGGGCAGCATCAGGAAGAACGGATTGGATGCGACATTTGCATCCGTCAGCATCATCGCGCCTTGCCCGAAATAATTGATCAGCAGCGCGGGCAGCGCGACCAGCATCCACGCCAGCCGCACCGGACGGCGGCCGAAATGGCCCATGTCGAGGTACAGCGCCTCGACGCCGGTCACCACCAGCACGACCGAGCCCATCACGATATACGCCTGCAGCGTGTGCTCGGCGATGAAGGCGACCGCATGGACCGGATTGACCGCCTGCAGGATCGCCGGGTTCTGCAGCACCGACACCAGCCCGAAGCCGGCCAGCGAGCCGAACCAGAGCAGCATCACCGGGCCGAAGAAGCGCCCGACCGCAGCCGTGCCGTAACGCTGGATCATGAACAGCGCGATCACAATGCCGAGCGTGATCGGTATGACGAAACGCTTCATGCCCGGCGAGATCACTTCCAGGCCTTCGACCGCGGACAGCACCGAGATCGCCGGGGTGATCACCGATTCGCCGAGCAGCATGCAGGCGCCGAGCGCGCCGACCATCAGCAGCACGTAATAACGCTCCTTGTCCGCGCGCGCCGAGCGCAGCGCCAGCGCCATCAGCGACAGCACGCCGCCTTCGCCGTTGTTGTCGGCGCGCAGGACGAAGACCACGTACTTGATCGTGACGACCAGGATCAGCGCCCAGAAGATCATCGACAGGATGCCGAGCACCGCGCCTTGCGAATACGGGATGCCGTGCTCGGGGCTGAAGCATTCTTTCAGTGCATACAGCGGGCTGGTGCCGATGTCGCCGAAGACGATGCCGACGGCAGCCAGCACCAGCGCGGCGGTGGATTCGGGACCATGGCCGCCGTGCCCGGACAACGAGACGGGGCGCAGCAGCGATGACTGGGAAAATTCCGGATTACTGATCGACAAGATACATTCCTTGAGGTGATGCCTGTGCCGGTTTACATCGGGCGGGTGACGACCACCGCGCCGCGCAGCTTGCCGACGCTGTAGCCGGTGGCCTGGTCATCCGGATATTCGGCGCGGATCTTTTCCAGCAGCGGCGTCGGAATGTCTTCCGGCTTGCCGTGGCAGGTCACGCACAGTTGCTGGGTGACGATGGCCTTTGCGTAGCGCAGTTCGCGCTTGCCGTCGCTGCCGTCGACCACCTTCCAGTATTCGAGATCGGCCGGCTTCTCGCCCTTTTCAAGACGCGCTTCGAATTCGGCCAGCGCCTCTTTCTGCCATGCGTTCGGCACGCCCATCTTCGGGTTGCGCACCCGCGTGCCGACCCGCGTCACTTGCGCGCCATGCTGGGCGGACAGGTCTTTTGCGATCGCCGGCGCAGCTTCCTTGCACACGCTGACAGCGGCAAGCGGTCCTTCGTTCGCGATGGCGCCTTTCAGCTTCTGGCCGAGCTGGTTGACCAGGCCGGCTGCGATCGCGCGCGTGTCTTGCGCCAGCGTGCTGTCCACGGCAGCGGCGTCGTCGGCCTGCGCAGGCAACGCGGCGGCGAAAGCGAAGAGAAGGGCAGCGCTGCCGGTTTGCAGCAGGGAAGGCAGGGTCGGGCGGGTCATGGGTTGTCCTTTTATTATCTTGTTCCGGCGATGCACCGGCGCGGCCGGGCGGGGCGAGCCGGGCATGGCCACAGGCGGGCGCCGTCGCGGGCAGGAAGTCGTCGGGAGCTTGAATTCTTTGGTTTTTAGCGGGCAAAGTCTGCCTTCCGATTATAGCCGCCGGCCATCACCGCGGGGCATTCTGTGCGGCCAGCACGTTCGTGGGGCGTTTGACGATGCCGGCGAGACCGGGCGCGTGGCAGCCGGCGGTAGAATCAACCGGACCGGAGTCATCCGGGCATCGCTTGCGCGTACTTTCCCAAGGAGGACGGTTCGATGAAGCCTTGTTTCGCAGTTTGCCCCCAGCGGCTTGCCCTTGCGGCAGCGGTGCTGGCATTCGCCGTGGCGCCGGCCCGTGCGGGCGATACCATCGTCGGCAGCGGGCGCATGGACTGCGTCGAATACCTGCAGTCAGATGAAACGGTCAAGCTTTCCGTCGACAACTGGGTGCTCGGCTATTTTTCATTTGCCAATCTGCGCGCGTACAACCTCGACCTGCTGCGCAACCTGGATAACGGCACGCTGATCGAGGCAGTCGAGGGCTTCTGCCACGAGCATCCGTCGGCCCGGATTGCTGATGCTTCCGCTGAACTGCTGAAGACGCTGGTGGCCAGCGCCGACGGCGATTGCGGGGAAGACGGTGTTGCGCCGGGAACCGGGCTCAGCCTGTGCCGCGTCCCGGGCGCGGCAGGCGGCGGTGGCTTCGATGTCGGGCGATATGTTCCCGGGATGGAATGAATCCGCTGAAATCCGGCATCTGTTGCCGGAATCCGGCCCGCTGGCGGTTTCCCCGGCAACGGGTTTTTGCACGAAAGTCGATCCCGATCAGACTTGTGCCATTCATCAATTGCCGTTGCCGAAAAAAGGCCGGCCGAGTGGGATAATCGCAGGCCGAGACAGCATTGGCGATGCAGGTGGGCGAATGAAAACTCCACGTCCCCAATCCACGGACGGCTATGATCCGGGCCGCTTGTTCAGCGCGCTCGAGAAATACCTGAATCTGCGTTCAGACGCGGCGCTTGCGCGGGTGCTGGAGGTGCCCGCGCTGCTGGTGCGGCTGATGCGTTCGCGAGAGATACCGGTGACGCCGGAAATCCTCATTCGTGCCGAGGAGGTCAGCGGATGGAGCGGCCGGGTCCTGCGCGACCTGATGGGCGACCGCCGCCGCAAGTTCCGCTTCGACGAGGTGCGCGATCCGCAGCTGGGCGAAATCATTTCCGACATTTACGAAGCGGCCGCCCCGAAAAAAACCTTCTGAAGCCGGCCGTTTTCCGGCCACGACCCGGCGCACCCCGGTACGGGTGCTGCACTGCGGCAGCGCGCAAATCCCCCTTCTAAATTCGCAAATTGTCCGGCCGGAGACGCTGCCGGACAATGCCGCGTCATTCCCTTACGTGCGCCCCATGCCAACTTCCGCCCTCGATATCGACCTGCTGAAACAGTGGATCGGCCGCCAGGAATCGGTGCACGACTTCATGCACCCGAGCCATGCGAATGCGCTGGCTGCCACGCTGGATCGCGACGAGCCCTTCGCTGAAGGCGCGGCGTTGCCTCCGCTCTGGCACTGGGTCTATTTCTGGTCGACGACGCCGGCCTCCGGCGTGGGAGCAGACGGCCATGCGAAGCGCGGTGGTTTCCTGCCGCCGGTGCCGCTGCCACGGCGCATGTGGGCCGGCGGCCGGCTGAACTTCCTCGCGCCGCTGCCGGTCGGTCGCGCCGCGGACAAGGTGTCGCGCATCCTCGATGTCAGCATGAAGGCGGGGGCGACCGGCCCGCTGGCATTTGTCACCGTCGAACATCGCATCCTCAGCGGCGGCATCGAGTGCATCGTCGAAGAGCATGACATCGTTTACCGCGACCAGGCCGCGGCCGGCACGCCGGCGCCGAAGGGCAAGCCGGCACCGACCGATGCGCAATGGTCGCGCCGCATCGACCCGGACCCGGTGCTGCTGTTCCGTTATTCCGCGCTGACCTTCAACGGCCACCGCATCCATTACGACCGCAGCTACGTGACGGGCGTCGAGGGCTATCCGGGCCTGATCGTACACGGTCCGCTGATTGCGACCCTGCTGATGGACCTGGTGCGCCGCGAACTGCCGCAGCGTGGCGTGAAAGCCTTCAGCTTCCGCGCGGTCAGCCCGCTGTTTGACATCGACAGCTTTACCGTGAACGGACGGCTGTCGGAAGACGGCGGCAGCGTCGTGCTGTGGGCCGCGAATGCGCGCGGCGAACTGGCGATGCAGGCGGAAGCCATGCTGGCCTGAGAGCACACCCAACCTGAACACCAGCGAAGCCACAAGCCGAGCTGCAACCTGAGCTACAAGCAACAACAAGGAGAACTGAATATGCGTCCGCTGGATGGGATCACCGTAGTCACACTCGAGCATGCGATCGCCGCGCCTTTTTGCACACGGCAGCTGGCCGACCTTGGCGCACGTGTGATCAAGGTCGAGCGTCCCGGCGTCGGCGACTTCGCGCGGGCCTACGACGAACGCGTCGACGGCATGGCCTCGCATTTCGTCTGGACCAACCGCTCGAAGGAAAGCCTGACGCTGGACGTCAAGCACGGCGAAGCCCGCACGATCCTCGACAAGCTGCTGGCCAAGGCCGATG
>JACCEC013069629.1_pt1 | contig 21757 bp, 23 predicted proteins | sample 7450121 | NCBI WGS metagenome assembly JACCEC01 (sample SAMN15323455, study PRJNA562643) | freshwater metagenome | isolation source: river surface water | place: USA:Blue River Watershed | collected 2017-08-18 | reverse complement strand
CTAGAAGCAAGAATGCTCACAGATTACTCCCTACCTCCAATGGATATGATCGGATAAGATGCCTACCAGTCCTTATTTTCCAAGCTACTACGATGGTTATCAAGGTGAACAGGATCTAGTTCAGGATCTTGTTGACGAACAGATTAAGCTGTTCGGATCTGATATCTATTATCTACCAAGAACTATTCTTAAAGATAATACATTAGATGATCTAATCTATTCAAAATTTGAAGATCAATTTCAGATTGAAATGCTTTTACAAAATGTAGAAGGATTTGGACAGGCAGAATTTGTTAGTAAATTTGGTTTAAAAATAACACAAGAAATTAAGTTCCATGTTTCTTCTAGAAGATGGAGAGAAGAAGGTGCTGCTTTTAATTTAAATGTTAGACCTTTAGAAGGTGATTTACTTTACTTCCCATTAACTAAAGACTTATACGAAATTAAATTTGTTCAGGTAGAAGAAGTATTCTTCCAGTTTGGTCAACTACCATTCTATTCTATTACTGCTGAAATCTATGAGGTTGGTAGTGATAAATTTGATACTGGAGTTAATGATATTGACACTGTAGAACTAGAAACTAGTGCAGCTATTGATATTGTATTTGCTGCTAATAGCGGAACTATCGATTTTGAAATTGGAGAAACTATCACAAGTCTATTATCTAATGTAACTGCTACGGTATCTGGTTGGGATCCGATTACTAGAACATTAACCGTTATTAACAGATCAGGAACATTTATCGAAAGTGAATTTGTGACTGGTGCTGACAGTGGTGCTCAGTGGACAATCGAATCATTCTCAACAATCGAAGATACTAATACTTTATACGACGAAAATAAATATATTGAAACAGAGTCAGACGATATTCTTGATTTTACTGAAAAGAATCCGTTTGGAGAGTATGGCAATTTTATGGATAGCTTCTAATGTTAGGTAATCATTTTTATAACGAGGCGATACGAAAAACGGTAGTAGGCTTCGGAACACTATTCAACAATATCGAAGTTCAAAGGAAAGATCCTCAGACTAAAGAAGTCATTGAGGTTCAAAAAGTTCCTTTGTCTTATGGACCCAAAGATAAATTTATCGCTCGTATTGAGCAGAACATAGATCCTACTCCAGGAGCACCATACGAGAACATGAGAGTTCCTCGTATGTACTTTGAGATGACTGGAATTAATTATGATGGATCAAGAAAGGTAAGTCCTATTCAAAAGTACAAAAACATTATTGCTGATAACGGCAATGAGATAAAAGTACAATATGTTCCTGTACCTTACAATATTAGTTTTGAACTTGGTGTACTTGTCAAATCACAGGATGATGGTCTACAGATTGTAGAGCAAATTTTACCATACTTCCAACCAAATTTCAACATCACCATTAATTTCATTCCAGATATGAATGAGAAAAAAGATGTTGCTATTGTAATGAATGATGTCAATCTTGAAGATACTTGGGATGGTGAGTATAACAATCGTAGATCTATTATTTGGACTTTCCAATTTACTGCTAAGTCATATATCTACGGTCCCTTTAACCAGGCTGACATCATTCGTAAAGCTATTATTTACGAAACCGTTGGTGATCTTAATGAGAGTAAGCGTAATGCAAGATTTACTTATACTCCACAAGCATTAGAGGATTACAACGAAGATGGTGTTATTACTCCTGCTGATGATGCTTTTGTAACACCAGACGACGATTTTGGATTTAACGGACAAATTGATCTACTATGAATGAGTTTGAAAAGAATATGGAACAACTATTTGATATTGAAGTTGAAGCTGAGACCACAGAAATTGTTGAAGCTGAGAAGCCAGCGCCCCCTGCTAAAAAAGAAGATCCAGAAAAAGATTACGAATATACCCGTGGTCAACTCTACGACCTCATAGAGAAGGGCCAGGAGGCCGTACAAGGGGCTTTAGAGGTTGCTCAGGAGTCAGGGCACCCCCGAGCGTATGAAGTCGCTGTGAACGCTATGAAGCAGGTCTCAGACATGACCGATAAATTAATTGATCTTCAGAAGAAGATGAAGGATCTCGATGCTCCTGTAAAAGGTAAAGGACCAACCACAGTCAACAATACAATGTTTGTTGGAAGCACCGCAGATCTTCAAAAGATGATCAAGGAAATGGGCAAGAAATTGAGTGACGGATAAATACAAAATAAACGGTAAGTAAGATGAGATTCAAGATTCTTGATGAGGCGGTAACGCTAACAACTACTCCAGATAATATCAACAAAGCAACTGATGTATACCTTTATAATTCGCATTCCGAATTAACTGGCGAAGCATCAACTAGAACTGTTTCTTTGTATGAATCTGACGGAACAACTGTTGTTGGAAGTTTTGCTTTGACGGTTGGTATCCCTGTAATTATCAACAAAGACCCCGAGCAAAAATTAAAGGTTGATGGCGATAATAACGTCACTGCTACCAAAGTCGCTTACTTAGGATAATGGCACAATTTAATTGGGACGAAGAATTTAAATTAAATGTATCACGAAATAAAGTTCGTGGTGCTACATCAGTTCACAAATTCGGTGCGGTGCCAGCAATGTCACAGAGCACTACAGGAACTGTTTGGGATAAAAACGATACTCTATATCCTTGGAGTGCTTTCGATACCGCTGGCGTAATTACTGCTGGAATTGCCAATGCTTCTGATGCTGGTAAGGTTGTAACAGTTCTAGGTTTAGATAATGACTTTAATGAAGTATCAGATACTTTTACATTATCCAGCACAGAAACTGTAACAGGCACAGTATCGTTCCGTCGTGTGTTTAGAGCATACATTTCAACTGGAACTAATAATGTTGGAGATGTAAATTTCACTAAAAATGGAACAGATGTATTGAAAATTACTGCTGGTAAGGGACAAACTCTTATGGCAATTTACACAATTCCTGCTGGAAAAACTGGTTATCTTTATAAGGGTGTTGCTACCGCTCAAGCATCTGCTGATGGAAATGGAAATATGTATGTGAGATATTGGGGGCAATCAGCATTTAGAATTGGTCATTCATTTGAAGTTGCTGGATCTGGTGGTAAATATGAGTACCAATTTGAGTTTCCTATTCGTATTCCAGAAAAATCTGACATTGATGTTCGTATAACAACTAGAACAAACAACGGTAGATACACAGCAGCATTCGATTTACTTTTACTAGAGGAATAAAATGAAAACTTTTAAACAACTTAAAGAATCTTTGTCCGAAAACCACATCGACGTAGCGATGGGTAGAGAACTTGATGATGAAGGAGCAATGATCATGAATCAAATCGAGGAGATCAAGCATTGCTGTGATCGTCTCAAAGCATCTATTAAATCACCAACAATGCAGATTCCTGGTTGGGTTCAGTCCAAGGTAACTCTTGCTGCTGATTATATGGACTCTGTTGCTTCCTATATGGATAACAAGCACGAAGGGTGAGGATTTCTTAACAAAACTTTGGTAACTATTGTTACACCATAAACACTGTGCTCTAAATATAATATTAACCGTCTAAAGGTGAGAATTATGGATACCAAAACCTGCCCTAAGTGTGGGGCACAGTGGATCGGCGGGCAGCATTTCTGGACTGGCACAAACAAGAAAGGTGATGAAGCAGAATTAGCATCTCTTGTTTGTGACAAGTTTGGGGATGATACATGTATCAATCCTTGTAAAGGAACTACCGATGGAAAAGGGTGGGAGAACAGATTAAATAATATGGATGCTATTGATAAAGATTTAAAGAGGACTTTGAATGAGTAGTGATCAGATTTATTTGGGGAACCCGCTGCTAAAAAAAGCGAACGTTCCCTATAATTGGACTAAAGAAGAAATTGAAGAATACATCAAGTGTAAGGAAGATCCTGTATACTTTGCTCTCAATTATGTAAAAATTGTTCAGGTCGATGAAGGTTTGATTCCTTTTAGGATGTATGACTTCCAGAAAGAACTAGTTAATCGATTCCACAACAATAGATTTAACATTGCTAAGCTACCAAGACAGACAGGTAAATCCACCGTTGTGGTTTCCTATCTGCTTCACTATGCTTTGTTCAATGATAGTTCCAACATCGGTATTCTAGCAAACAAAGCATCGACTGCTAGAGACCTATTGGGAAGATTACAGACAGCATATGAGAATCTTCCTAAGTGGTTACAGCAAGGTGTTATTTCATGGAACAAAGGTTCTATGGAATTGGAGAATGGTTCCAAGATCATGGCAGCATCAACCTCAGCATCTGCCGTCCGAGGAATGTCATTCAACATCATCTTCTTGGACGAATTTGCTTTCGTTCCAAACCACATTGCTGATGACTTCTTCTCGTCCGTATATCCTACTATTTCATCGGGTAAGAGAACAAAGGTTATCATCATTTCTACCCCATATGGTATGAACCACTTCTACAAGTTGTGGGTAGATGCTCAAAACAAACGAAACAATTATGTGTGGACGGAAGTTCACTGGTCAGAAGTTCCTGGTCGTGATGCTAAGTGGAAAGAAGAAACAATCAAGAACACATCTGAGCGTCAGTTCACTCAGGAGTTTGAGTGTGAATTCCTAGGATCGGTTGATACTCTTATCTCGGCGTCTAAACTTAGATCACTTGTATTCGATACTCCTATTAGTTCAAACAAAGGATTGGATGTCTATGAAAAACCAAACGAAAAATCGGAGTATATTATTACTGCTGACGTTAGTAGGGGTATCGGCGGTGATTATTCAGCATTTATTGTCTTTGATATTACTACAGTACCATATAAAATTGTAGCAAAATACAGGAACAACGAAATCAAACCAATGCTGTTCCCTAATGTTATTAATGACGTTGCCAGGGCATACAACAATGCTTATGTGTTATGTGAAGTTAACGACGTTGGTGATCAGGTAGCATCAATTCTTAACTACGATCTAGAGTATCCAAACGTTCTGATGTGTTCTATGAGAGGTAGAGCAGGTCAGATTGTTGGTCAGGGTTTCTCTGGAAACAAAACACAACTTGGTTTAAAGATGTCCATCACAGTAAAGAAAGTTGGATGTCAAAACTTGAAGCAGATGATTGAGGATGACAAGCTATTGTTCAGGGACTATGAGATTATATCTGAGCTTACCACATTCATCCAGAAAAAGCAATCCTTTGAAGCTGACGATGGTTTCCATGATGACCTTGTAATGTGTCTGGTTATCTTTGCTTGGCTTGCTGTTCAAGATTACTTCAAAGAAATGACGGACAATGATGTTCGCAAAAGAATCTACGAAGAGCAAAAAAATCAAATCGAACAGGACATGTCACCGTTTGGTTTTATTGTGACGGGACTTGAAGGTGATGAAGGTTTTGTTGAGGATGGAGCTATCTGGTACGGGGATACTCAAGAAGATGTTTCATACATGTGGAACTATTGATTTCTATAAATAATTTTAGATTTAACTGGATACAACCGAGAGGAGAATAAAATGGCAAGTCAAGTCTCGCCTGGTATTGTAATTAAGGAGCGTGACCTATCAAATGCTGTAATCACTGGTGCTCAACAGATTACCGCTGCATTTGCTTCGACATTTCAAAAAGGACCTATTGGTGAAGTAGTAAACATTAGTTCTCAAAAGCAATTAATTGATGTTTTCGGTAAGCCTTCTGATGCTAATGCAGAAGATTGGTATGTTGCGTCAGAATTTTTAAATTACGGTGGTAGATTAGCCGTAGTTCGTGCTGCCACTAGTGTTTTAAATGCTGCCTCATCTGGAACAGGTGTTCTAATCAGAAACGATTTAGATTGGCAATCTGGAACTGGTTCATCGGAAGATTTTGTTTCGAGAACTTCTGGTTCATGGGGCAATTCTTTAAAAGTTGTTGTTATTGATTCTGGTGCTGATCAAATTTTAACTCTTAATGCTCCATTTGATGTCACACCAAACGTTGGTTCAACTCTACTATTCACAAGTGGTGCTCAAGCTGTAGTAGTATCTGTTTCAGGAACCACTCTAACAATTTCTTCAATTGATGGTACACTAGTTTCTCCTGGAGATGTACTAGATGGACTAGGAGCTGCTGGTGCTGATTTAACTGTTGTTACAGTAGCTGATTGGTACAGCAATACTCAAATTGACAATACTGGTTTACTTCTTTCTGCCATTGGTCCTCGCCCAGGTACTTCACAGTACGCTGCCGATAGAGGTGTAGCTAATGACGAAGTACATATCGCTGTAATTGATACCACTGGAAATATTTCTGGTGCTGCAAACACAATCGTAGAAAGATTCACATACCTTTCAAAACTTGCTGATGGCAAGAATACCGAAGGTGCTAAAACTTATTACAAAGATGTAATTAATGAGCAATCAGCTTACATCTACACTGGCACTGCTCTTGGCATTGATTGGGGTGCTACAACCACTCAAATGGATGGCGATGATTATACAAAGGTCGGATTGCTAACTTCAGATCTTTCTGGTGGTGCTGATGATTATGCATATGATTCAGCTCAAATCGGTGCTGCTTACGACGTATTCCTTGATACAGAAGCAACTGTTGTTGATTTTGTATTGATGGGTGGTTCTATGGCTCTTGAGTCTGACACCAAAGCCAAGGCTGCTAAAGTAATTGCAATTGCTTCTTCAAGAAAAGATTGTATTGCTTTCGTATCACCTCACAGAGGAAACCAAGTAGGTGTAAGTGGTGCATTAACAACTGCACAGCAGAAAGTAAATACCATTAACTTCTTTAATGGTTTATCTTCAACTTCATACGCAGTATTTGATAGCGGTTATAAGTATTTCTATGATCGTTTTAACGATAAGTATCGCTACATTCCTTGCAACGGTGATGTTGCTGGTCTATGTGTAGCTACTTCAGCTGCTCTAGATGACTGGTATTCACCTGCTGGTGTTAACAGAGGTTCACTACGTAACGCTGTTAAGCTAGCTTACAATCCAAACAAAGCTGATAGAGATGAGCTTTATCAGGCAAGAATCAATCCTATTGTTTCTTTCCCTGGTTCTGGCGTAACTCTATTTGGTGATAAGACTGCTCTTGCTTCTCCAAGTGCATTTGACAGAATTAACGTTCGTCGTTTATTCCTCAATGTACAAAAGAGAGTTGAAGGTCTTGCTAAGCAAGTTCTATTTGAGCAAAACGATGAAACCACAAGAGCATCATTTGCTAGTGCAGTGAACTCCTATATGGGTGAGATTCAAGCAAGAAGAGGTGTAACCGACTTCCTTGTTGTTTGTGATGACTCGAACAATACTCCAGACGTTATCGATAGAAATGAATTTGTTGCTGAAATTTACATCAAGCCAACTCGTTCTATCAACTACATCACCGTAACCTTGACTGCAACTAAGACTGGAGTTTCGTTCTCTGAAGTAATTGGTCGCTGATTAATCACAAACAAAACGACGAGGTAACGAAAAATGACTACTATTAACGATTTCATTTCAAGAATTGGTCAAGGCACTAAGCCTAATATGTTTGCCATCGATATCGTATGGCCAGCCACTACGGCTGGCTTTGCGGATGGCACTCCTGGCACTGGTGCTGGTGATGACAAAGATCTAGTAGATTTGCTTTGCAAGTCTGCTGCTCTCCCAGCTTCAAACATTGGTGTTATTGAAGTTCCTTTCCGTGGAAGAACAGTAAAAATCGCTGGTGACAGAACCTTCGATACTTGGACTGCTACCTTCTTCAACGATAAGGACATGAAGATCCGCTCATACTTTGAGCAGTGGTTGGAAGCCATTAACACCCATAATGGCAACAATGCTCCTCTATTCCGTCCTAACCAGGCTGATGGTTATATGGCTGAGGTTCGTGTTAAGCAACTTGAGAAGAATAATACCCAGCGTGGTACTATTCTTCGTGAATATACTCTAATGCACGCTTTCCCAACCAACGTTTCTCAGATTGATCTTGGTTACGATAGCAATGACCAGATTGCAGAATTCTCTGTAGAGTTCCAGTATTCATACTGGAAGGTTGTTGCTCCAACTCAAACCAATCTAACTGATGCTGCTGCTACTGGTATTGCTGGCGTAGACAAGACTATTGAACGCTAATAAATAGAGTATCGAACTTAATAATTTAATATGAGTCAGTTATTTGGTTTTAAAATCAACAAAAAGGAGGATTTGAGAGGTCAATCTCCAATTCCTCCTAATCAAGATGATGCTGTAGCCACCGTAGCAGGTGGCTATTTTGGCACATATGTTGATGTGGAAGGTGCATCTAGAAACGAATACGAACTCATTCAACGATATCGTAGTATGGCATTGCACCCAGAGTGTGACAGTGCTATCGATGAAATCGTGAATGAGTTTGTCGTTTCTGACGCTGATGATGCTCCTGTAGAAATTGAATTATCTAACTTAGACGTAGGACAAAATATCAAAACTAAGATTCGTCAGGAATTTAATACGATTCTTAGAATGCTAAAATTTGATAAACACGCCCATCAAATAATTCGTAATTGGTATATTGATGGTCGTATGTATTATCATAAGGTAGTAGATTTAGATAATCCAAAGAAAGGCATTTTAGAATTACGCTACATTGATCCATTAAAGATTAAAAAAATTCGCCACAAAATTGATAAGCAAGAATCAGAAAAGATACAGCAAAGAGGTTCTGCTTTAGAATTTGATTGGGGCGATTATATCGAATATTATATTTACAACCCACAAGGATTTGGTGTTGCTAACGTTCCGTCAACTGCCAATTCTTATAACTATGCAAATAATCTAGGAATCAAAATTGCCGCAGATTCTATTGCATATTGCGATTCTGGATTAAAAGATACCAATAAAAAAATTACAATTAGTTTCCTCCATAAAGCAATCAAATCTCTCAATCAACTTAGAATGATTGAGGATAGTCTTGTTATCTACAGATTGTCCCGTGCTCCAGAGCGTAGAATTTTCTACATTGATGTAGGCAACCTTCCCAAAGTAAAAGCAGAACAATATCTCCGTGACGTAATGACACGTTACAGAAACAAACTTGTTTATGATTCTGCTACTGGAGAAATTCGTGATGACAAAAAGCATATGAGTATGCTTGAGGATTTCTGGCTTCCTCGCCGTGAAGGTGGTAGAGGCACCGAAATTTCCACACTTCCTGGCGGACAAAATCTTGGTGAACTTAAGGATGTAGAATATTTTAGAAAGAAACTTTACAATTCACTTAACCTGCCACCATCTCGTCTGACCGACGATAACAAGGCATTCAATCTAGGAAAGACTACTGAAATCTTACGTGATGAATTAAAGTTCGCTAAATTTATCGGGCGTCTTCGCAAACGTTTTTCGGAACTTTTCCATGATGTTCTTAAGACACAATTAATTCTTAAAGGTATTATCACCCCAGAAGACTGGGAAGATATGGAAGAGCATATTCAATATGACTTCCTATTTGATAATCATTTTAATGAGTTAAAGCAAGTTGAATTGATGAAAGAGCGTATTACTTTAATTACGCAGATGGATCCTTTTGTAGGAAAATATTTTTCTACAGAATATCTCCGTCGCCAAATTCTCATGCAAACTGAGAAAGAATATAAGGAAATTGATCGTCAGATGAAGAAAGATATCAAATCTGGCATTGCTATTGATCCTTCAGATTCTATGGCGTTGGATACAATGGCTCGTCAAAATGATGCTTTTGCTCCAGAAATTCAAGATGCTCAGGCAGAAATAGATGCGGAACGAGCATTAGAAGCTGAAAAAGAAAAAGCTAAATTAGCTCCAAAACCCACTCCAAATAAAGGTTCTACTAAATAATTTTATAAATTAAGGTTTATTTTTATGGATAATACTTTGGATATTGTGAATTTAATTGCTGACAAAAAGAAGTCAGAAGCTTTAGATGCCGTCCATGATTTGATGCAAGCTTCCGCTGCAGAAGCTATTGGTCTTTATAAACAAGCTGTTGCTTCTACTTATTTCAACGAACCAGTAGAAAGACTAGAAACAGAACAATGAAACTAATCACAGAAAACATCGAGGACATTAGTGTTCTTGTGGAAGAAACAAACGGAAAAAAGCACCTTTATATTGAAGGTATTTTTCTGCAATCAGAAATTAAAAACAGAAATGGTAGAGTATACCCTTTCAATGTTTTAAATAAAGAAGTCGAAAGATACAATGAGCAGTATGTAAAATCTGGTCGTGCCCTAGGTGAACTAGGACACCCAGATGGTCCTACTGTTAATCTCGATAGAGTATCTCATAGAATTGTAGAACTTCGTGCAGAAGGTTCTAACTTCTACGGAAAAGCTAGAATTTTAGATACTCCTATGGGACAGATTGCTAAGTCACTTCTTGACGAAGGAGTAAGACTTGGTGTTTCTTCAAGAGGCATGGGCTCTTTAGAAGAGCGTAATGGTGCTAATTATGTTCGTGATGATTTCATGCTTGCCACTGCCGCAGATATTGTAGCAGATCCATCGGCTCCTGATGCTTTTGTTAATGGAATCATGGAAGGTAAAGAGTGGGTTTGGGAAAACGGTATCCTCCGTGAACAGCAAGTTGCTAAATATCACAGATATATTTCCGAATCTACCAAGCGAAATATTGAAGAAAGGAAGCTCAAAGCTTTTGAGCATTTCCTTTCAAATCTCTAATTTCATAAATAATCTTAGAATAATTGTTAGAAGTACGAGGAAACTCAAATGTCAGATATGTTAAACGAAAGATTTGAGGAGCTTGTTCAGGAGCAAAACGTCGTTCTTGAAGCTGGTGATCCAATGCCTACAGTTTCTGCTTCAGTAATTCCTGCTACGGGCAAGGAGCCTTCTCAAATTTCCGATGTTCAAACAGCCAAGGCTGGTGGAAAAGATCCACAACCATCGGTTCCACCTACTGTAGCTATCGGTCAAAAGGCTGCTACTGATCTAGGCGGCACAACCACCACCCCTCACGAACACGATGAAGATGGTGAAGAGAATCCTGGTGCCAAAGCTGCTGCTCCTATTTCTCAAATTTCGGGTGATCCTCAGCAAGCACATCAAAAGAATCCTGGTGATGCTACACCAACTGTTGGTGTTGAAGTTGCTTACGGAACCTCAAAAGGTCCTAATGTAACTTATCCAATTAAGCCTTCTTTTGAAGAGCTTGATCTTTCTTCTGATGTTGCTGCTCTAACCGAGGGCGAAGAGCTTTCCGAAAATTACAAGGAAAAAGCAAAAACAATTTTTGAAGCTGCTGTAAGAGCTAAGCTTAACGAAGAGTACGCTAAGCTTGAAGAGCAGTTTGAAGCCAAACTTGTTGAGCAAGTAGAAGCCATCAAGGCTGAGCTTGCTGAAGAAGTAGATGGCACTATCAAATATGGTATTGCTCAGTGGATTGAGCAAAATCAAGTTGCTATTGATCGTGGTATTCGCAATGAGATTACCGAAGACTTCATCGCAGGTCTTAAGAATCTATTTGCCGAACACTGGATCAGCATCCCCGACGAAAAATCAGATGTTGTCGAGGAAATGGCTGACGAGCTTCGTGAGATGGAAGAGCGCCTCAACGAACAAATTGAGCGTAATGTGGAATTAAATAATCGTCTTGCTGAGTCAAGCAGAGTCGTAATCCTAAACCAAGTTTCGGAAGGACTTGCTGACACTCAAAAGGAAAAACTTGCTTCATTATCTGAAGGTGTAAGATTTGACACCGAGGAGCAATTTACAGAAGCTGTAAAAACTCTTCGTAAATCATACTTCCCTGAATCAGTAACTAAATCTGAAGTAAGTGATGATGCTCCAGTTGCATTGAGTGAAGAGGTATCGCCAACTATGGCTGCTTATCTCCAGGCTCTCTCACGCTGGAAATGATCTAAATAATAAATATTATCAAACGATAACAAAACGTTTTAAGAGGTAAAAATGTTCAACGCTTCCCATCTTACAGAAAAGTGGGCACCTGTTCTCAACGCTTCGGAGGCTCCTGCCATTTCCGATCGTTATAAGCAGGCTGTAACCGCTGTAATCCTAGAAAACCAAGAGCGTGCTCTCCGTGAAGAGAGAATGCTCACCGAGGCTCCTAACACTGTTGGTGCTATCGGTCCTAACGCCCTTTCAGGTTCAGGTCTTGACACCAAGACTGGTGGACTAGCTGGTTTCGATCCTATCATGATCAGCCTAGTTCGTCGTGCCATGCCTAACCTAATGGCTTATGACATCTGTGGCGTTCAGCCAATGAGCGGTCCTACAGGTCTCATCTTCGCCATGAAGGCTCACTATCAGCACAACGGTGCTGCTGGTCTACGTCAAGGTCGTGAAGCACTCTTCAACGAGCCTGATGTAAACTTCTCAGCTAACACCCAGGGTCCTGCTGCTTACAACGATCCAGTTAACCCAATCGGTGTTGCTAACGATCCTTCATACACTGCTTCAAACCCAGGTCTTCTTAACGATGACGGTGCTGGTGCTGGTACTTACGAGCGTGGCGTTCGTCCTATCGCCCGTGAGACCGCTGAAGTTCTTGGATCAGGTTCAACCCTATTCAACGAAATGAGCTTCAGCATCGAGAAGACTGCTGTAACCGCCAGAACCAGAGCCCTACGTTCGGAGTACACTCTAGAGCTAGCTCAGGATCTTAAGGCTGTTCACGGTCTTGACGCTGAGCAAGAGCTTGCCAACATCCTCAGCTCGGAAATCCTTGCTGAAATCAACCGTGAAGTTGTTCGTACCGTATACACCATTGCTAAGCCTGGTGCTCAGAACAACGTTGCTACCGCTGGTGTATTCGACCTCGACGTTGATTCAAACGGTCGTTGGTCAGTTGAGAAGTTCAAGGGTCTTCTCTTCCAGGTTGAGCGTGATGCCAACGCTATCGCTCAGGAAACCCGTCGTGGAAAGGGCAACTTCCTCATCTGCTCGGCTGACGTAGCTTCAGCTCTAGCGATGGCTGGTGTTCTTGACTATAGCTCGGGTCTAAATGGTGCTGGTGGTCCTTCCATCGGTCAGGTTGATGACACTGGCAACCTTGCTGTTGGCACCATCAACGGTCGTATCAAGGTCTTCGTTGATCCTTATTCGGCTAACATCTCGAACGATCATTACTATGTCATGGGTTATAAGGGTGCTTCACCTTATGATGCTGGACTCTTCTATTGCCCATACGTACCTCTCCAGATGCTACGTTCGATTGATCCTAACACCTTCCAGCCTAAGATCGGCTTCAAGACCCGTTACGGTATGGTTGCTAACCCATTCGTATTCAACGGTGTTGATGCCAATGGCGTACCTGTTCCCGATGCTGAAGCTCTCACCGCTTCCAAGAACATGTACTACAGACGTGTTCGTATCAAGAACCTCATGTGATCCATTTCACAAATTACCAAGAGCCCTTCGGGGCTCTTTTTTTATGCAAATAAATATATTATAGCTTGGGAAGTTGACATGACTGCTGAATGGTATAAAGCTCAGCCGTCAAATAGAAATTATTTGGCGCCTGTAGGTTTTAAGTTAAATTTGGAATTATTTGATGGCGTAGATTTCTTTTGCCAAAGAGCAAACCTTCCAGAAATCAGTATGCCATTTACCGAAGTTCCTACTAGGTTTAGGAATTTCCCCATCGCTCCTGGTGGTGGTGTTTCATATGGAGATCTTAATTTAACTTTTATTATTGATGAAGATCTAAAAAATTATTCTTCGGTTCATAATTGGATCAGAAGAAATGGTGGCGCTGAAGGTCACAACACATCTGAACTTGAATATTCAAAAGGTCAGTTAATGATTGTAACTTCAAATTACAACGCAGCATTTTTTATTGATTACGAAAATTTATTTCCTATCAGTTTAAGTCCAATTGATTTTGATGCTACTGTAAATGATATCGAATATTTTACTGCAGAAGTATCATTTAAGTTTACTAACTATACTATTCGTGATAAAAACTTTAAACCCCTATGAAATTTGATGCTATCGTTAAATTATTTGAAACAATTAAAGAAGAGTGGAAAGAAGATAGTCAAGTAGATTTTCAATTCAAAAACAAACAATACACAGAGGATCTCGGAAAACTTGCATTAGAGATTCCTTTTCAACATAACAAATACTTAAATTACTACACTGATCTTTCACAAGAAAAAACATCTTTAGAATTTCAGTTACGTTCTTTAATAAGAAATAAAAGAGAATATTATTCTGGCGAAGCGGATGCCAAAGTTTATGCAGAAAAACCTTTTGGTTCAAGCATCAAGACCGCAGAAAAAATGAAAACTTATCTAGAGTCTGATGAAGAAATCATCAACCTAGAAGCAAAAATAAAATACATTGAACAGGCACTTTATTTTCTGGACAGTGTAATGAAAATGATTTCCAACCGTGGATTTCAAATCAAGTCTGCTATCGAATGGGAAAAATTTATTAACGGTGTTACATAATGTCTAGATTAATTATTAGAAAGAAGAATGAAGTCTTTTTGCAAATTCAAGCAGAGCCTTACGTACATCAAGAATTATCTGACTATTTTACATTTGAAGTACCAGAAGCAAAATTTCTAAAAAGAAATCCCAGATTTAAATACTGGGATGGTACTATCAGATTGTATTCTCCTGGCTCAGGTGAGTTGTATGCTGGTCTATACAATCACCTAGTTCAATGGTGTGCTGAGAAACAATATCAATTATCTTCTGTCAAGAATGATTGGTACGGTGAACCAACAGATACCAATGATATGATTTCTCCTGCTGGCGTAAAAGATTTTGTTGATCACATTTCTAATATTAAAGCTAGAGATTATCAATACTACACGGTATATAAAGCACTCAAATATAACCGTGGCTTATTCTTGTCGCCCACTGGGTCAGGAAAATCCTTAATGATTTATTCTTTGGTTAGATATTACACAGCATCTAACAATAAAATTCTTATTGTTGTACCGACGACTTCACTCGTAGAACAAATTGTTAAAGACTTTAGTGACTATGGCTGGTATGCTGACAAATATGTACACAAAATTTATTCGGGTAAAGAAAAAAATTCTGATAAACCTGTGGTTGTTACGACATGGCAATCCATTTATAAATTTCCTAAAAGATGGTTTGATGACTTTGATTGTGTAATTGGTGACGAAGCACACCTGTTTAAATCTAAATCACTTACAGGCATTATGGAAAAATGTCATAATGCAAAATACAGATTTGGTTTTACAGGAACACTTGACGGAACCAAAACTCACAAGTGGGTTCTTGAAGGATTGTTTGGTGCATGTGAAAAAGTTACCAAAACAGATGATCTTATTAAAAAAGGTTATCTATCAAATCTTCGTATTAAGATTCTTCTTTGCAAGCATGAATATCAATTCTTTGAAGACTATCATGCTGAAATGGAATATCTTGTTACAAATAAAAAACGTAACAACCTAATTAAAAATCTTGTCAGTGACCTTGAAGGTAACACATTAGTTTTGTTTAACTATGTTGAAAAGCATGGGGAGCCTTTATACGAACTCATAAATAGCACTGTAGATAACAATAGAAAAGTATTTTTTGTTCACGGATCAGTAGATATCGATGAACGTGAAGAAGTAAGAAGAATTACAGAGACAGAAGATAACGCTGTTATTATTGCTTCTTACGGAACATTTAGTACAGGTATTAATATTAAACGTCTTCACAATATTATATTTGCTTCTCCATCTAAATCAAGAATACGTAATCTACAAAGTATTGGTAGAGTTCTTCGTAAGGGTGAAGGTAAAGATATAGCTACTCTTTATGATATAGCTGATGATATAACTTCAAAGACTAGACAAAATTATACGTATAAACACCTTCAAGAAAGAATCAAAATTTACCAAGAAGAAAACTTTAAATACGAAATAATTAAGGTAAATTTAAAATGATGGAAGATGAGTTTTACTCAACAATAAAATTAACATCTGGTGAAGAGATTATCGCTAAGGTGTCTTATTTACCAGATGAAAATTCTTTATTAGTTGATCAACCTCTATTGGTTGAAAAAATGACACAAAAAAAGAACGGTAAGTCCGTTCAAGGATTTGTTCTTAAGGAATGGATCAATTCTACTTATGATACAATGTTTGTTATCAGAATGGAACAAGTAATTACTATGACTGAACTTGATCATAAGATTCAGAAGTTTTACTTAAGTAATTTAAATCCTGATGATTATCCTGATGAAGATGAATCAGGTATAGATGTTAAACCTAAAAACTTTAGTAAAAGGATGGGTTACTTAGGATCAGTAAAGGAAACTAAGAAGTTTCTAGAAGACATCTATAAAAAGTCCTAAAGAACTTAAAGACTCTAAAGTATTAGATATATTATTCATGAACCCTGGACAGAGTTATTCTACTGGGTTTCTGAGGATCTGTCAACCCCCCTTGACAACCAGTGCAAGATGGTCTATACTGATACAGGAAATCATGGTTTGTGATATGGATTATGGCAAAGAAGAAAACAGAAAATTATGTTAATAACAAAGAGTTTCTAGAAGCAATATCTGTTTACAGGAAAAAAGTTCTTGAAGCTAAAGAGAAAGGTCTTCCTAAACCCCGTGTACCCAATTACATTGGCGACTGTTTTCTGAAGATTGCTACCCATCTTTCTTACAAACCCAACTTTGTAAACTACATGTTCCGTGATGAGATGATCTCAGACGGCATCGAAAACTGTTTACAATACATTCACAATTTTGATCCAGAAAAATCTAATAATCCTTTTGCTTATTTTACTCAGGTAATTTACTTTGCTTTTCTACGTAGAATCGCCAAAGAAAAGAAACAACTAGAAATCAAAACTAAGATACTTGAAAGAACGGGATATGATCATGTGATGTATACTGAAAGTTTTGAGGGAGATCTTGCAGGTTTAAATCAAAGCTATTCTGATATGTCTGGCATTAAAGAAAATCTAGAGATTAAAAACAAACGATGACCGTAGCACTTATTACAGATCAACACCTCGATGGTCGGAAAGGAAGCGTTATTTTCTGGGAATACTTTAAGGAGTTTTACGATAATGTCTTTTTTCCGACACTTGAGGAACGAGGGATATCAACTGTTATCGACCTCGGAGATACGTTCGATAATCGTAAGAACATTGATTTTAATGTTTGGAATCGTATTCGTCGTTATTATTTTGATCGTCTGCGGGATCTTAATATTACCGTTCATATGATCACTGGTAATCATGATGTGTATTATAAAAATACAAATCAAGTTAATGCACCTGATCTTCTTTTAGGTGATTATGAAAACATTATCGTGTACTATGAACCAGAGACAGTTCGTATTGATGGTGAACTAATCTGTATGCTTCCATGGATTAACTCAGAAAATGAAGCTCAATCATTAGAGCATTTAAAAAATACAAATGCTAAAATTGTAATGGGTCATCTTGAGCTTAATGGATTTGAGGTTTCTCCTGGTATGCTTCATGAAGGTGGAATGGATCCAGATGTGTTCTTTAAATTTAAACAAGTCTTTTCTGGACACTTTCACCATAAGTCAAGCCGTGGTAACATTACTTACCTAGGCAATCCATACCAGATGTTCTGGAATGATTACAAAGACCCCCGAGGATTTCATCTCTATGAACCGTCATCCAACAAGTTATCTTTCATCAAGAACCCATACGAGATTTTCCAAAAGATTTACTATGATGATGCTGATCCTAATTTCAGCGTCGATCCCAATCAGTATTCAAACTCTTTTGTCAAGATTGTAGTAGAAAACAAAACTGACTTTTTTCGCTTTGAAAAATTAATCGAATCTCTTTACGACGTAGGAGTTCATGATTTAAAAGTGATCGAAAATTTGGTTGAAAAGGATACAGTAAAACAAGTTGATTCTGAACTTGAAATTAAAGATACGCTATCACTCCTCAACGAATACATTGATGAAGTTGATATGACGGTAAACAAAACAAATCTCAAGCAAATTATGCGATCACTATATATTGAAAGTTGTGAAGTAGTATGATGTTTATCCTCACACTAAAAAATAGACCCGATGGAGTGTTCTCTGTAGTTGATGACGAAGGAGAACAAGTTATACCTATTTTTGAGTGTGAAGATGATGCAGAAAGATACTTGATTCAACTAGAAGATCTAACTGAAAAATACAAGCTTCAAATAATTGAGATACCAGAAAAAACAATTGTTACTGCTTGTGAAGAAAGAGATCAAAAATATGCTATAATAACCACTGACGATTTTATTATTCCCCCTGATGATTTAGGATGATTGTTTTTAAAAAATTAAAATGGAAGAATTTTCTTTCTACAGGAAACACGTTTACCGAGTTTCATTTAAACCAAGCTAAAACTAATCTGATTGTGGGAACAAACGGGGCTGGCAAAAGCACTATCCTCGACGCTCTCACCTTTTCTTTGTTTGGTAAACCCTTCAGAAAAATTAACAAACCGATGCTATTGAACAGCATCAACGGTTCTGATCTTGTTACCGAGATTGAGTTTGAATCTGGTAAGAATCAATTTAAAATTATTCGTGGCATTAAACCAGGAATTTTTGAGATCTGGCAAAACGGTGTGTTGTTAGATCAATCTTCTTCGACAGCAGACTACCAAAACTATCTTGAGAAAAACATTCTTAAGATGAATTACAAATCATTTACTCAGATTGTGGTTCTTGGTTCTTCTACTTTCGTTCCGTTTATGAGATTGCCTTTAGCATCACGACGGGAAATTATTGAAGATATTCTAGACATTCAGATCTTCTCGGTTATGAATGTTAATCTTAAAGAGAAGCTCAAGTTTGCCAACGATGACATTAAAGATCGTGATTATCAAATAGATCTTCTTCAAGAAAAAGTTACGATGCAGAAGAACTTTATTGTGAATCTGGATCTTCAAAATCAAAACGACATTCAGGAAAAGAACAATAAAATTGTTCATCTCACAGGTCTTGAACAAGAAGTTACTGACAAACTTAAAGAACTTGATGATCAAAGGAATGCTCTTAACAAAGAGATGAGTAACTTTGAAAGTGCTACAGACAAACTTAAAAAACTTGGAAACCTTCGTGGTAAAATCCAACAAAAGTTTGCCACCCACAAAAAAGAACATCAGTTCTTTACCGAGAATACCACTTGCCCAACCTGCACACAACACATCAGCGAAGACCTTCGGGATGCTAAGGTGTCTGAGATCATGAGTTCTATTAAAGAACTCAAACAGGGTATGGATGAAATGGAACTGGCTATCAAACTTGAAGAAGAACGTGAGCAAGAGTTTTTTAAACTAACTGCTAAGTGGCAAGAAAACTTTAAGGATTATCAAATTCAACAGTTTCAAATTAGTTCATATCAATCACAGATTCAAGATCTTCAACGTGAGATTTCTGAACTTCAGAATAATAATTCTAACCGTAACGAAGAAGATTCTAAACTACAAGGTTTAGAAAAAGCTTTACAAGAAGCCAAGGATCAAATGATTGCTGTGAAAGAAGAACGTGATTGTCTTCTAGCCGCTAGTCAATTGCTCAAAGATAATGGTATTAAAACCAGAATCATTAAACGGTATCTTCCAATTATGAATAAACTGATTAATGATTATCTTCAAAATATGGACTTTTATGTTAACTTCACGTTGAATGAAAGTTTTGAAGAAACAATTAAATCACGTTACAGGGACTCATTTTCTTATGAATCTTTTTCTGAGGGAGAAAAGGCTCGTATCGATATTGCTCTTCTGCTTACTTGGAGAGCTATTGCTAAGCTCAAGAATAGCGTGGATACTAATCTATTAATTCTTGACGAAATCTTTGATGGTTCTCTCGACCAATCAGGCACCAGTGAGTTAGGATGGATTCTCCGAAACTTTGATGAGAATACAAATGTATTTGTTATCTCGCATAAAGAAGGAATGGAAGAAAAGTTTGACAAGACCTGGAAGTGTGAAAAAGTCAAGAACTTCAGCATCGTCCGAGAGACAGTTAATGAAGTGGCACAGGAGGGGTAACACCCTCCTTTTTTATGGTCTACAATAACTTCAGTTCAAACGAATCCAATGCCAATTGTTAATCATGAAGTCAAAGGTACTCTTGCCAAACTGTTGGCAACGGAGAACCTCATCATTGAGCACAAGAAGGTGCCTACAGCGTGTTTTGATGTGCAGCGGCGTATTCTGACCCTCCCGATCTGGGACAGGGCTTCTGGGGTCGTATACGACCTTCTGGTGGGCCATGAGGTTGGACATGCACTGTACACTCCCAACGAAGATTGGCGTAACATTGCCGACGTTCCCAAAGACTATGTGAACGTCGTGGAAGACGCCCGTATCGAGAAACTGATGAAGCGTAAGTTTCCTGGTCTCGCCCGTACTTTCTACAATGGTTACAGCGAACTGAATCGTGATGACTTCTTCAGCATTGCTGATGAAGATCTAAATCAACTTACTCTCATTGACCGTATCAATCTTCACTTCAAGATTGGTGCTTATGCTCAGATGCCGTTCAACGAGTTTGAACAGCAGTTTGTTGAAATGATTGAAGGTGCCGAAACCTTCCAGCAAGTGCTGACCATCTGTGAACTGATCCACAAATATGTGAAAGAGAAGCAGCAGGAAGAACTGTCGCTTTCTATTCAATCTGGTCTTGGTCAACAAGGTGGTGGTAATTCCACTGGAAATTCCAATGGCGAATCTGACGATCAACCCCAAGGCGATGGTCAGGGTATGTCTAAACCTTCTGGTGGTGATGCTGGCGATGAAGAATCTTCTGGTGGAGGTGGTGCTGGTAACGGTGCTCCAGATGCTCCTATTGGATCTGGCGGTGGTGGACCCAACGAAACCCAAAAGAATGAAGAAGTTTCTAAGACACAGCAAGCATTTGATCAGCAAGCAGAAAAGTTGACCAATCAGTATGCTACCGAGACTACTTACATTGAGTGTCCTAAACTGAAGATGGAGCACGTAATCGCTGATTACAAAATGCTCAATGATTATGTCAACGAACATTTTGCCGAAGTTCTTACCAGTTCTCGCTATGGTGAAGATGCTTTCAAGCAAGTTGATGCTGATTATCGGAAGTATCGTGCCGAATCCCAGAAGGAAGTGAACTATCTGGTTAAAGAGTTTGAAATGAAGAAGTCGGCAGATGCTTATCAGCGTATGTCTACTGCTCGTACTGGTACTCTTGACACCAGCAAACTTCACACGTACAAGTACAACGAAGATCTGTTCCGTAAGGTTTCTGTGATTCCTGACGGTAAGAATCACGGTCTGGTGTTCGTGCTGGACTGGTCTGGTTCGATGAATGATTATCTGCTTGACACTGTGAAGCAACTGCTGAACCTTGTGTGGTTCTGTAAGAAAGTTCAGATTCCTTTTGAGGTGTACGCTTTCACCTACGAGTGGAGCAACAGTTATGCTGATCCCAGCTATAGTGTTCCCCAAACTTTGTACAAGAAAGAGGATGGTACGATTGAAGTTCATCGTCGTTTCCGAATGATGAACTTCCTGAGTTCCCGTGCTAATAGCAAAGTTCTTGACAATTGTATTCTCAATCTGTGGCGTCTTGCCGCTCGGGAAGATTCTAATTACAGCGGTGCTACCTATGGTAATTACTCTGTTCCGAACGGTTTGGATCTGAGTGGAACTCCGCTCAACGAATCCATCATTGCTCTTCATCAGATCATTCCTGAATTCAAAACTCGCAACAAACTCCAGAAAGTTAACGTCGTGATTCTCACTGACGGTGAAGGTAATCACCTTAATTGTGATCTCAAACTGAATCGTCCTAACGGTGGTTACAGTTACATTGGTCAGAATTACATTCGTAACGAGAATG